>Ga0307991_1000205_pt1 | contig 44564 bp, 33 predicted proteins | sample EllFjometagen131_FD_203146 | JGI IMG/M metagenome (GOLD analysis project Ga0307991, IMG submission 203146) | Marine microbial communities from Ellis Fjord, Antarctic Ocean - #131 | ecosystem: Environmental > Aquatic > Marine > Unclassified | place: Southern Ocean | collected 2014-10-08 | reverse complement strand
TGAATGACATTTCGGACACTTTTTTATTCATTTTTATCTGTAAAAATAAAAAACATACTTTAACTTTCTTTATAACAATACATAAACCCCTATTTTAGCAACCAGTTTATTTCAATTAAACCTAATTCTTCAATATGCAGCATCACCCCAAACTGACCTATGGACACTAAGACTGGATAGTTGTAAATATGTTAATATTAAGCAAATGACTATTAAAGCGACAGATGCTAATATTGGATACGCTATTGAGTTTAATGGAGGTGCATGTTTTAATACAATTGATAGTAATAAAATTGAAGCATCATTATTTGCAACAACTGATAGTTCTGCCGCAATTTATTCTGGTGAATCTAACAATGATAATAATAATAGTAATAATATAAGCAATAATGAAATTAGTGGTGGATATTATGGCATCTATTTCGATGGTAGTACTAATTATGAATCAAAAAATGTGTTTGATGCTAATAAAATTAATAACTTTTATAAATATGGTGCTTATTTTTCTCATCAGGATTATTTGCAGTTTAATAATAATAATATTGAAACAAGAAATGATTTAGTACAGATTACAGGAGCTTACTTAGAATATTGTTATTTAATTAAAATAATTGGAAATAAAATAAAAATGCAAGGAAATGTATCACAACGAGGATTGGTGGTATGGAGATTAAATGTAAATAGAAGTAATACAAGTCTAATTGCGAATAATTTTATTAGTCTGACTGGAAGTACTACAAGCTTCTTATATGGCTTACAATTAACTGTTTCGAGCTATGTTAACATCTATTACAATTCCATTAATATTGTTTCTAGTTCAATATATTATGGAAGAGCTGTTTACCAGCAGGCTGGTTCAAATCTAAATTTTAAAAATAATATTTTTACATATATAGGAAGTGGATATGCCTTTCGTACCGCTTCACCATCAGCAATAATATCCTCCGACTATAATAATTACTATTCAACAGGAGTTAATCTTGCATATTGGGGAGCTAATGTAACTAATCTTGCAGCTTTGCAAGCTGCAAATAGTATGGATGCTAATTCATCATCAATTAATCCTACATTTTTCTCTAATTCAGACCTTCATTTGAATTTCCCTTCAATCAATGGGACAGCTACACCTATTGCTGGTATTACAAAAGATATTGATGGTGATATTAGGGATACAATCGCTCCGGATATGGGAGCAGATGAATTTAGTATTATTTCTCATGATTTACGAATAACTGAGCTTATTACTCCTAATCATGGTTTCTGTAGAAATATTACTGATTCAATCAGAGTTATTCTTAAAAATTTTGGTAATAATTCGGAAACAAATGTTCCGGTGCATGCCACCATACATACTCCATCAGGAACTGTTTCTGCCAACACAACTATTTCAAATATTCCTCCTTATTTTAATGACACTATTGTCCTTGGTGCTTTAAACACAACTACTCAGGGCAATTATACCTATACTGTTTATCCAACATTGATGTCAGACATAAATCATTCAAATGACACACTTTTCGTAACGGAAAATTCATACACCAATGTAAATTTTGGTTCAGATGTATTTGTTTGTGGTAGTGCATCAAAAACACTTGATGCTGGAATTGGAACAACTTATTTATGGTCTGATAATAGAACAAATCAAATTCTAAATATTGATTCTAGCGGATATGGATTTGGCACAGAAGAATTTTGGGTAATAGTAACTGATGAGAATGGCTGTTTTTCAACAGATACAATTGAACTTACATTTGTTCCGGGTTATACAGTTGACCTTGGTCCTGATGATAAAATGTGTAGTGATGATTCTAAAATTCTTGATGCAGGTATGGGGATAGGATATACCTATTTGTGGTCTAACAATAGTACAACTCAAACAATTACAGTTGATACAACAGGATATGGATTGGGTACTCATATTTTGTGGGTAAAAGTATCTAATAGTAATTGCTCTATAACTGATACTATTGAATTAACTTTTACTCCGAATCCGATAGTTAACCTTGGAGCAGATACTACAATTAAACTATCAAATGGAGCTTTAATTCTAAATGCAGGTGCTGGTTTTGCTTCATATTTGTGGGATAATATGTCATTAATAGCAACAAGGCAAATCTTTGCTTCTGTTGTTGGTTTAGGAATTCACACTTACTATGTAACAGTAACTGATTCCAATAGCTGTATGGCAAGTGATACTATAGTTATTGAAGTTATTGATGACACAGGTATTGAAGGCAAATTTAAAAAGGAATTTATATTCCTATTCCCTAATCCTACGAAAGGAATTTTTAATATTGCAACAACAGGAATTACAGGCAATTTAGAAATAAACATAATTGATATTAGTGGAAGAATATTAAGGTCTGAAAAACTTATTGGAGTTAAAGATGGCTATGTTAAAGAAATTGATATTAGTATGCTTGCAAAAGGTGTTTACTACATTAGGCTAAAGAATAATGACATTATTATACTGAGAAAGCTAGTTATTCAATAGAATGAAATTCGAATAATAAAAAATTCATCGTCAATATTTAAGATAGCTTTTTGTATTTTTACATTAAAATTCAAAACTAAAATCCAATGAATAAAAAAAACTCAATTCTTATTCCAATCCTTATAATATTATTATTTGGATGTAATCGAAAACAAACCGAATCAGAAACAGCAATTAATAAATCCACTAATTCCACGCAAATTGAAAGCTCAGAAAAACAATTTTTGTTGAACAACCATTTAACTATGGCTGTACTTTTTCATCAGAAATCGGCTGAGATGAGAGCACTATCCTATCAGGCTTTTAATTTGGCGAAATTGATGTTGGATAAAGATTTAGAGAACAAGAGTATAGAAATGAAAAGGGCAGTTGTTGTTGATATTGATGAAACAGTTCTTGATAATAGTCCTTATGAAGCTAAATGTATTTTGGATGATATTTTATACCCTGAACTTTGGAATGAATGGTGCAATTTTGCAGACGCAAAACCATTGCCTGGAGCTGTTGATTTTCTCGAATATGTCCGAGCAAACGGCGTGGATGTTTTTTATATAACAAATAGAAAAGAAGAATTAAGAGAAGCAACAATTGAAAATTTAAAGAGGTATAATTTCCCAATCGTTGATGATACATATCTTTTGATGAGAACAAAATGTAAAAGTAAAGAATTGAGAAGACAAAAAGTTTTAGAAAATCATCATATTTCTTTGCTGGTAGGTGATAATCTAAATGATTTTGTAAATACTTTTGAAGGCAAGTCTATCAAAGATTGCTTTGCACTGACCGATGAAATGCAAAATGAATTTGGCAGAAGATTTATTCTTCTACCAAATGCAATGTATGGTGAATGGGAAAGCGCAATGTATAATTATAACTATAATATTCCTGATGTTGAAAAATCCCAAAAACGATTTGAAAGTCTTGAAGTATTCAATCAACAACAAGCAAAAAATTAAAAAATTCTTTTATTAATCTTTCGAATATTTATTTTATATCAATAGAATAAGGTAGTCTTGCCTGAATTTCATCCATTTTGGAAATAGATTTTAAATGTTCGAAATAAATATAGCTTTCTCCTAATTCTTTTTTTATAAATGATGTTTGAGTGTTATCAGAAATTTTTTCAATAATTTCTTTAAATGGGTCTTTTTGCTTAGGATAATAAACAATTCTGTATTTTTCTAATTTAGCAGTTTTAGCAGCGTAAGCAATAGCGTCATCTAAACCTCCGATTTCATCAACTAAACCAATTCTTTTCGCATCATTTCCACTCCATACACGACCTTGAGCTATTGAATCAACTTCAGCAGTAGTCATGTTTCTTCCTTCTGCAACATGTTGAAGAAATGTTTGATATATTCTTTCTATATAAACAGTGATAACGCTATTTTCGTATGGTGATAATGCACGAAGAGGTGAGCCGAAATCAGAAAAAGTATTTGTTTTAACATTATCAAAAGTTATTCCCAGTTTATTCTTTAAGAAGTTTTCCATATTTGGCAGAACTCCAAATACTCCAATTGAACCGGTTATAGTATTTTCGTGAGCAAAAATTTTATTTGCAGGACATAAAATATAATAACCCCCTGATGCAGCAACATCGCCCATAGAAGCAATTACGGGTTTTGTTTTCTTTGCTAAATTAATTTCTCTCCAGATAACTTCTGAAGCGAGAGCACTACCGCCCGGTGAATTAACCCTCAAAACAATAGCCTTTATAGAACTATCGTTTCTTGCCAAACGAATAGCTTTGGATATTCTTTCAGAGCCAATGGTTTCGTCATCGCCTTCACCACTTTCAACGCCACCAATAGCATAAATTACAGCAATTTTATTTTTACTTCTTTTGCTATGAGATTTTGCTGCAGTTTTTGAATATTTCCCTAAATCCAAAGAACTTATTTTTTTATTTTTCTTAATATCTAATTTTTGTTTTAATTCAGCTAATAGCTCATCTTTAAACATTAATTTATCAACTAATTTATATTTTATAGCATCTTCTGGAACTTGTATTTTAACACTATCAGCAATTTCATTAAGTTGCTCAATGCTTATTTTTCGGGATTTAGATATTTGTTTGGTAACATGATTCCACATTGATGAAATATAAGTTAATGTTTGTTCTTTATTGGCTTCACTCATTTTGTCTAAAATCAGTGGTTCTACAGCACTTTTAAATTTGCCGTGCTTGATTATTTGCATGTCAACATCTAATTTTTCTAATGTTCCTTTTAAGAACATAACTTGTCCAATGAAACCCCGAAAATCAAGAAATCCTTCAGGATTTAGATAAATTTTGTCGGATACTGTTGCAAGGTAATATGCTTTTTGAGTATAAACTTCACTGTAGCTGATAATAAATTTTCCTGATTCTTTGAAATCCAGAAGTGCATTTCTTATTTCTTCTATTGTGGCAAGTCCTGATGGAATATCTGACAAGTCAAGATATATTCCCTTAATATTTTTATCTTCCTTAGCTTTTTTTAGATTTTCAATAATTCCATCTAAACCAAGTTTTTTATTATCGTTAAAAGAAAAACCAAATTCTTCAAAAGGTTCTATCGGAGTTCTGTCAGTGATTGGCTTATCAAATTTCAAATGTAAGACAGTGTTTTTAGGAACAGTAACTTCATCCTTTTTTGAAAATGATGCAATTGAAGCTATTATTATTATAAATGTGAAAAAGATAATAATAAATGTTAGGAAAAATCCTAACATTGAAGCAAACATAAATTTAAAAAATTGTTTCATAATAAGTTGATGGTTTAATTAATAAATTATTTTTTTGTTGAATTTTCAATTCTAAATTTAATGCTAATATAAATTAAAAATGTGAATTAACAATAAAGTAACTCACATTTTTTAATCACAAAAAGTATTAATAACATAAAATTTAATCTATGACGCTTATGTAATCCGAAAAGTTACTTTATTAATTACTAAAATTAATTTTACAGATATTATATTAAAGATACAGATTTTTAGAGGATAATAGAAGGTTAATTGTAAGTGTCAAATTTGTAAATAACCGAATGTGTTTAAGAATTTATCAAGAAAAAAACGTAGATTAAATGCTTGATTGATTTAGAATTTTATTTGTAGTTTTGAAGATAATTATTATAAAAGATGAATGAAGTTTTTTTGATTTTGGGTGGCAATCTTGATGATAGAGTTTTAGTATTAAACAAAACGATAGAGCAGATTAAAGAAAAAATTGGAGAAATTAAAAAAGCATCCTCAATTTATGAAACAGAACCATGGGGTTTTGAGTCTGAAAACTCTTTTTTAAATCAGGTTGTTATAGTTGAAACAAATCAGAGTCCTGAACAAGTTTTAAAAACTGTATTAAACATAGAAAAATCTTTAGGAAGAGTAAGAAATAAAAATAAATGGTCATCAAGAATAATTGATATTGATTTATTGTTTTATAATGATTTAGTTAGTAAAAGCGATTTATTAATAATTCCATATCACAAAATAGATAAAAGAATGTTTGTGCTTAAACCAATGGCAGAAATAGCAGGAGATTTTATTCATCCATTATTGAAAAAAACAATGAAAGAACTAATTAATGAATGTGATGATAAGTTAAAAGTTGAGATTTATAAATCAAAAAATTAATAATAGTTCAGAGTAAGATGAAATACAATTTTATAACTATAGAGGGAAATATTGGTGCCGGAAAGACATCTCTTGCTAAAAAAATTGCTGAACAATTTAATGCAAAACTTATTCTTGAACAATTTGATGATAATACATTTCTTCCAAAATTCTATAAAGACCCTGATAAATATGCCTTTCCGCTTGAGATGTCTTTTCTTGTGAAAAGATACCAGCAAATGAAAAACCAGTTAACAAATCAAGATTTATTTAAGGCATTTACAATTTCGGATTATTTTATAAATAAATCAATAATTTTTGCAAAAAAAACCTTGCAGGACGATGAGTTTAGTCTATATTCAAAAATATTTAATATTATTAATTTATCTCTTCCAAAGCCCGAATTATTAGTTTATCTGCATCTTGGAGTTGACCGATTGAAAAGTAATATTATTAGCAGAGGAAGGGTTTATGAAAAAAATATCGAGAAATCTTATCTTGAAATAATTCAGTCGGGTTATTTTGAATATATAAATCAGCAACAAGATATGCGTATTCTAATAATTGATACTAACAATATTGATTTTGTAAATAATAGCAATGATTATACATTGATTGCAGATGCTATACAACAAGACTATTCAAAAGGAATTCATCGAATTTATTTGTAAAAAAAAATCCCCCTGAAATTAGGAGGATTTTTCTTTATGAAAAAATAAATTATTTAATAGCATTTTGAAAATCGGTATTATCAAAATACTTTAAGAATTCTCTATCATCTTTTGCTTGAATTTTATAAGCAGGAACTTCCTGACAAGCTTTTTTAAGGTTACTTACCATTAAAGCAGCATTTCCAGTTCGAGCACCAACAATTGCCATAAGATAATAAGTTTCTGCGTTTTTAGGTGCACAATCTAAAATTTTCTCAGCGCCAGAAGCATCGTTATTTAGCAGAGTTGCTAATGCTAAATTATAGTCACATCTTGCCATTCCAAATGAACTAATTGCGCCTTCATAATTTCCATCTAAAATAGTTAAAACACCAAGGTTATAATTTACATTAACACCTTGCGATTGTGCAGCATCATAATATGATTTTGCAGCAGAATAATCTTTTTTCCATGCAGCAACAACACCTAAATTATTTGAAACAAGTCCATTATTTGGATTTAAAGAATTTGCTTTGTCTAACAAGGCTGCACCTTCATCAATGTTTCCTATACGTAAATTTATAGCAGCAGCATTTAAATAAGCTTTCCATTCCTTAGCATAAATTTTTGTTGCAGAAGTATAAATTTTCAATTGAGTGTTTACATCTTTAGTAAGAGTTGCAGCATATAATAATTCTTTCACGTCAAGAGAATCAGGATAAGTTGTTGAAAGCATAGCTATTTTTTCGTCAGATTTTTTTGGTTCAAAACATGCAAGATTTATTTCAGATCTTCTAAGAACAGAAAGCATATCTTCAATTTCTGTATAAATAACAGTCATGTTTTTTATTTGTTGTTCTCTTTCAGCCTTTGAAGATTGAGATTTAATAACATTAGAAATTGCATTTTTGTCTGCAATACTTGATTTATTAAGAGCAGTCATAAAACCATCAAAATCTTCACCTTTAGCTGCAAGAGCAAAGTTGATTTCTTCGTCAGGTTTTTCTATTTTTATTAATGATTCTTTTTCTTTGGCTAATTTTTTATACAATTTAATAATGTATTTTTGAGCCACCTTAGATCTTTCGTCAGAAAGTTCTTGATTGAGCGTTTCTTCTCCTTCAGGTGAAGCCCATGCGTTTATACCAATACTTTTTACGTCCCAGCCTTTTCTTACAAAATCTGCAAATCCATCAATTTTATCTTTATTATCTTTGTTTAGTTCAAGGTTAAGATTTAAATCAGATTTATTGTATGCAAAATAAATATTTGCTTTTTCAACAAAAATTGTTTCTTTCTCGTATCCATGAGCAACGATTTGAGTTTTTTCGCCTTTTCCAACTCTTGTAGATGTGTAAATAACTCCGTCAGCAATTTTTACTTCATCAAATTCAATAACTTTTTTTCCTTTGGTTGCTTTTGCCTTAATAACTAATTCCGAAACATTCATTTCAGGTTTGTAGTCAATGACATCGCTATAAGTAATTTCGCCTCCTGTTTTTGAATTAATAACTTTGCCGTCTCCTTCTGCTTTTTCTCCTTTTAGAGTGATTGATTTAAGAGCAACAGAACCTCCGTTATATTTTAAAACAGGTGTAATCACAACAATTGCTTTTTTGTGAAAGGATTTTTCAGGAATAGTTCCTTTAACTGAAACTGAAATTTTTCCTCCGTGAGTTTCTAATACTTTAGGTGTAACCACGAAATTGTCTAGCAATTTTGTTGTAATACAGCTTGATAGAAATCCTGCTGTAATAACTATTGCAAGCAAAATTTTGAATCTTGATTTTTTCATAATTTTTTGTTTATTTATTTATTAATAATTGAAAACGCTTTTAGGCAATTGCAAATATAAAAAGCATAATTTAAAATACCTAATTTTTTTTTATATTAATGCAATTTTTTTGAATTCAAGTTTAAAAAAAAGGGTTTTTTCTAAAAATAATTTTTTTAAATTGATAATAAATAAGTGTTTTTTTGTATTATTTTGTTTGTAATTTCATTAAATTTGTATTTTCTTTTATATATTTATTTAAGAAGATATATCTTTTAACATGTTTAAGTTCAACTCTTAAGTTTGTTTAGTAGATGTGTTAAATTAGATAAATAATAATGCATATTAAAAATATATACTTTAATTTTTTTTTATTAAATATTGTTTTATATTTGCATATTAAATAAAAAGTATTAATTTTGATTTAATAATACATAATTTCTCTATTGCTTATAAACATTAATAAATCATATATAACATGAAAAATTCAAAACCTTATCTAATAATAATATTATTATTGATATCGGGATTATTATTTGCCCAAGAATCAGGTAAAACTGAAGTAAAAGAAAAAAAATACGATACTTGGTCCTTATCATTACACGCTGGAACAATGCAATTCTACGGTGATGTAAGTTATAACACATTTTTCCCTGGAAGTCGTAAAGGAAATGAATTAAGTTTATGTGGCCATGTTGCAGTACATAAACAATTTACTCGATATTTTGGTGCGAATGTACAATTCCTTTTAGGTAAATTAGCTTCTGAGGAAGAAAAACAAAATCAATATTTTAATTCTGACTTATTTAACTATAATGTTAACGCACACGTTAGTATGAGTAATTTGTTTTTCCCCGAGAAACAAGATAAATGGCTAAATTATTATTTTATCGTAGGATTAGGTATGACACATTATAGAACTATTAGAAAGAGTTTAGATAATGATACATACATAAATAGTATGGGATATAAAGATAACGGTCAAACAAAAGATAAATATGTTAGAGAATCATGCGCTAATATTGGCTGTGGCTTGAAATTCAATTTAAGTGATAGAATTGACCTTGTTCTTGAAACCACAATAAAAAGCACTCCAAAAGATAATATGGATGCACTTTATGTTCATCTTTCAGAATTAGATAAATATGGATATTTAACTTTAGGACTTGCATATAAATTCGGGAAAAATAAAAACTCTCTTGAGTGGGATTCGAAAGATAAAACAGAACAAATTGCAGATGCTCTTAATAATACTAATAATACAATGGATTCTTTATCAATTCTCATAAATAATATGAATAATAACTTAACCATTCTTATGACTGAGAGAGAAATTGAGAACGGACCTGATGCTGATCAGGATAGCGTTCCTGATTACAGAGATTTGGAACTTAATACCGGACCTGGTTTGTCAGTTGATGTTCATGGAGTTACTATCCCAAATTGTTGTGACCCAGATTCTCCAAATTATAAAGCAGCTAAAGCTGGTGCTGGTGCTGGTGCTTTTGCAACTGGTGTGGGTAATGCTCTTTATTCAGTATTTTTTGGATTAAACAGCACTTATGTTACTCCTCTAAATCACGAAAGAATTTCTATTGCTGCTAATATGCTTAAACGACATCCAGGAATGAAATTTGAATTAGTTGGTTCTACTTGTAGTTTGGCATCAAATCAATATAATATTGACCTTAGCAAACGAAGAGTTGAAACAGTGAAAAATATATTAATTAAAGAATATGGTATTGATGTTGGCAGATTAGTGATTAAATATGATGGTGAAGAAAAACCATTAAATATCACTAGTAAAAATAAATATGTTAACAGAAGAGTCGATATTTTTATAGTAAAATAAAAAAATACAAAAAAACCCGAAAATTTTCGGGTTTTTTTTATGCCTTAAATTTAAACTTCTTTAGAATTTCCCAAAGCACTATTCCTACACTAACTGAAATATTTAGAGAATGTTTTGTTCCAAATTGCGGTATCTCAATGCAATCGTCAATTAAGTCCATTATTTCAGAATCAACTCCCTTGACTTCGTTCCCGAAAATTAAAGCAATTTTTGTATTAGTATCGGGCACAATATTTTCTAAAGAAATACTTCCTTCAGCTTGTTCTACTGCATAAATATAATAATTGTCATCTTTTAAATAATCAATTGCTTCTTGTGTTTTTTCAAAATATTTCCAGCAAACCGATTCGGTGGCTCCAAGTGCAGTTTTTTGTATTTCCCTGTGTGGTGGTTTTGCTGTAATTCCACACAAAAATATTGAATCAATATTGAATGCGTCAGCTGTTCTGAAAACCGAACCTATATTATTTAAGCTTCTTATGTTATCTAAAATTATAACAATAGGAATTTTACTAATCTTTTTAAATTCTTCAACGCTTATTCTGTTAAGTTCGCTGTTTTTTAGTTTTCTCATTATTAAATCAATTATAACTTTAAATTTTGCGACAAAAATAATTATAATAAATTTTTAAAAAGACTTTTTATTAAAATGCAGAATAATTTGAGATATAATTTTAAATTTGCTAAATATAAAATCATTATATCAATTGACAAATAGTTGGGAAAAAATAGCAAAAACACCATTAATGAAGCAATATAATGCTATCAAGGTAAAATATCCTGATGCATTGCTGCTTTTCAGAGTTGGTGATTTCTATGAAACTTTCGGCGATGATGCGGTAAAAGCTTCAAATATTTTAGGAATTGTTTTGACTAAAAGAGCAAACGGTAAGGGAACCTATGTTGATTTAGCAGGATTTCCTTATCATTCCCTTGATACTTATTTGCCAAAGTTAGTTAAAGCAGGACAGCGTGTTGCTATCTGTGACCAGCTTGAAGACCCAAAACTTGCTAAAAAAATTGTGAAACGAGGTGTAACTGAATTAGTAACTCCCGGAGTTTCATACAACGATAAAGTTCTTGACCATAAATCAAACAATTTTCTTGCAGGAGTTTATCTGGAGAGCAATAATTCCGGTGTTTCGTTTTTGGATGTTTCAACAGGTGAGTTTTTTATTGCTCAGGGTTCTATAGATTATATTGATAAACTAATCCAGAGTTTACGCCCAAGCGAAATTATTATTCAAAAAAATAAAAGAGAAAAATTCTTTAAAATTTTCGGAGAAAAATTTTATACTAATACTTTTGATGATTGGGTTTTTACAAAAGATTTCACATACGACCTTTTGTTAAATCATTTTGGTACTAAATCCTTAAAGGGATTCGGTATTGAAGACCTTGACAATGGAATTATTGCAGCCGGAGCAGCACTTCATTATCTTGCCGAAACGCATCATGATAAAGTTCAGCATATCAGTAAAATTTCAAGGATTGAAGAAGACAAATATGTGTGGCTCGACAGATTTACCATTAGAAATCTTGAACTTTTAGATTCAATCAATCAGGGAGCAACAACTTTAATTGATATTATTGATTCTACAATTTCGCCAATGGGCTCACGCTTGATGAAAAGATGGATGGTGCTTCCTTTGAAAGAAAAAAATCTTATTGATGAACGGCTGAATATTGTGGATTATATGCTTAAAGACACAGATTTCATAGATTTGTTGTATAAAAATATTAAGATAATCGGAGACCTTGAACGCTTAATTTCTAAAGTTGCAATTGCCAAAATTAATCCAAGAGAAATTGTTCAAATTAAAAGAGCTTTAAATGCAATAGAACCTATTAAAACAGCTTGTAAAGTATCTAAAAATAAATCATTAAAGAAAATTGCAGAGCAGCTAAATCCTTGCAATTTAATTTCAGAAAGAATAGAAAAAGAAATAAATCCTGACCCACCTGCTCTTCTCAACAAAGGAAATGTTATTGCCGATGGTGTTTCTAATGAACTTGATGATTTAAGAAAATTAGCTTTTTCAGGTAAAGATTATCTCGTTCAAATTCAGCAAAGGGAAATAAAAAACACAGGAATCACTTCTTTAAAAATCGGGTATAATAATGTTTTTGGATATTATCTTGAAGTTACGAACCCTCACAAAGATAAAGTTCCAGAAGAATGGCACAGAAAACAAACACTTGTTAACGCTGAAAGATATATTACAGAAGAGTTAAAAGAATATGAAGAAAAGATTCTTGGTGCGGAAGAAAAAATTTTAAAACTCGAAGAAAAATTATATAATGAACTTATTTTATATTTGTCTGATTATATTCAACCGATTCAATTAAATGCTTCTCTTATTGCTCGGTTGGATTGTCTTCTTTCCTTTGCTAATGTTGCTAAAAAGAATAATTATTCAAAGCCATCGATTAACGAAAGCTATGTTATTGATATAAAAAATGGCAGGCATCCAGTTATTGAACAGCAGCTCCCGATTGGAGAAGAATATATTCCAAATGATGTTTATCTTGATAATGAAAAACAGCAGATATTGATTATTACCGGACCGAATATGTCAGGAAAATCAGCTTTACTCAGACAAACTGCATTAATTGTGTTGTTAGCTCAAATGGGTTCTTATGTTCCTGCAAGTTCTTCAAAAATAGGATTGGTTGACAAGATTTTCACTAGGGTAGGAGCTTCTGATAATATTTCTTCGGGGGAATCAACTTTTATGGTTGAAATGAACGAAACTTCAAGTATTCTGAATAATATTTCAAATCGAAGTTTGATATTACTCGACGAAATTGGTAGAGGAACAAGTACCTACGACGGCATTTCAATTGCATGGTCTATTGCCGAGTTTTTACACGAACATCCTTTGTTTAAAGCAAAAATATTATTTGCTACTCACTATCACGAGTTGAATGAAATGGCAAAATCAATGTCAAGAATAAAAAATTATCATATTTCTGTTAAAGAAATTAACAATAAAATAATTTTTTTACGAAAATTAACTCCCGGTGGCACAGAACATAGTTTCGGAATTCATGTAGCAAAAATGGCTGGTATGCCAACCGAAGCAATAAACCGAGCTAACGAAATATTAGCACAGCTTGAAAAATCGCATAGCCACAGCGAATTAACAAAACACGCACAAAAGAATAAACTAAAAACAATTGTTGATGATTATCAGCTTAGTTTTATTCAGCTTGACGACCCTCTTTTGCTTCAAATAAAAGAAGATATTTTAAATATTGATATAGACACACTCACGCCTGTTGAAGCATTAATGAAGCTAAATGAGATAAAAAAAATACTGGGGAAATAGAGTTTTCTTTGAGCTTAAAGATTAAGTTTTAATTATTTTTTTTGGTTTTCAAAAATTTATTATCTTTGCAGTCCTAAAATTTAATGCGAAAATAGCTCAGTTGGTAGAGCACGACCTTGCCAAGGTCGGGGTCGCGGGTTCGAGTCCCGTTTTTCGCTCAAGTCCCGATGACAGAATCGGGATTTTTTTGAAATCATGCCAAGGTGGTGGTCCCGATAGCTATCGGGATGGTAGACACGTTAAAATGTCGAAACCACTTAAACGCCCAGGTGGTGGAATTGGTAGACACGTTGGACTTAAAATCCAATGGGCATTGCGCCCGTGCGGGTTCAAGTCCCGCCCTGGGTACCTAAAAGCCTCGAATTTTTCGAGGCTTTTTTTAATTAAACCAAATTTGATATAGACTGTAAATTATCCTAAAGCTTTAATTTATATTAAAAAAAACTTAATAAAATAAACGCTTTCCGAAGATGTTGAATTTAAGTTAATAAGTAGGATGAGTAACTATGCAAATTGTTAGATGTTTTAAAAATTCAAAATTAAAACTTGAGCATAATTCCAATTGAAGGTAAGATTGTTCCTGAAATATTTTCGATTGATGTTAAAACATATTCTGTTTCATTATTGACTGTTTTAAAGCTTCCGTTTGGATTTTTTTCTCTAATTATAAAATCTTGTCCTTTGTTTTTAAAATTATAAAGATTTTGGATATCAACATATAACATAATAGTCCATTTTTCGAAGAAATAGTTTTTGTCAATCCTGACATCAAGCTGATGAAAGGACTGAAATCTTAAAGTATTCAATTCATCATAATCCAAATACGGTTGACCTATTGCACTCCATGCCTCGATGCTTGCAGATTTATCCAAATCGTAAGGTGTGTATGGTAATCCTCCAACATAACGCCATTTTAATCCAATTCTCCAGTTTCTTTTAAATTCTTTAGTAGAAGTAATTGTTAAAAGATGTTTACTATCCCATGAAGATGGAATTAGTTTATTATTAATATCTGTAAATTCACTTCTTACGTAAGTGTATGCAGCTAAAAGATTAATTTTTTTATAATTTATCCGATTTAAAATTTCAAAACCGATTGCATGACCTGTACCTTTAAAATCAACAGCTGCGGCACCAGCAATACTACTGTAGTCTGCTCCCTGATTAGCCAGGCTAGCTCCAGTTAAAAGGTCAATTGGATATTGAAAATAATCTTTATAAAATGCCTCTGCTGATAATATAATAGCTTTTGAGAATCTATGTTCTAATCCTAAATTATAGTGGTCAACTCCAATATATTTTGCTGAAGATGAATTTACTAATTCTGCTGAGTTATTGCGAAAACCAAGAGTAGTATAAGCTGCTCTTTGATAATATCGTCCCAGTCCTCCATTTAGTTTCGTTTTCTTAGCCAAGGAATATGATAGTGAAAGGCGTGGTGATAATTGATTTAATAAATTTGATGTATTACTATTATAATTGTTTGCATCCACTCTTACACCAATTGATGCTTTTAATCTATTTTTTAATAAACTTTTTGATGCCTGTGCAGCTAATCCATATTTTAGTAAGTTTAGATTAGTAGAATAAGAATATTTTGTCAAACTATCATTAATAAAAATTTGTTGAGTAGTTTCGTTGAAATATTGAGCATATTCAAGGTTTGCACCGAAATTATATTTTATTCCTTTATTTCTTAATGTAAACTCGTAGCGAAATCTATTTTCTTCTTCAATTGACAAATAATCAAAACTTTTATCAAGACTTTCGTCATTATCAGGATATTTATAAAACTCATTATTTAGCATATTCCTGCTTATAACAACTGTATGATGTCCATGTTTAAAAAAATGTTTGTAAACAGTTCCAAAAGTATAGCTCCATTGATTGTTGATTGGTATTTGACTTAGAAGATATTCTTGAGAAGCATCGGGATTTTTGATATTATTATTAAGCGATAAATTATCTAAAGAGCCGATACTAATAATTGTAAACTGGTTTTTATTATCAATATTTGTTTTAAGTTTAAATTGATAATCATTAAATGTTGGAAGAAAAGGTAATCCAAGAGCTGAGAATAAAAATTGCAAATATGATCTTCTTATCGAAAATATATAAGTTGATTTATCGCCTATAGGACCATCAAGGGTTAATGCTGCTTCGCTGGCACCAAGAGTTACTTGTAAGTTTGTTTTATCCTTGCTTCCTTCTTTTTGTTTAAAATCTAAAATTCCACTAAGAGTATTATATTTTGTTGTAGGAAATGAACCTGAATAAAAATTAACGAATTGAATAAAATCTGCATTGATTATTCCAACAGGCCCTCCAGAAGCTCCTTGTGTAGAAAAATGGTTTAAAACTGGTATTTCAACATCATCAAGATAAAAGCGATTTTCACCCGGTCCGCCTCCGCGAATTATTACATCATTTCTATATGCCGGAGTTGAACCTACTCCTGGAAATGATTGTATAACCCTTGAAATATCTCTATTACTTCCGGGATTATTCTCGATTTCTTTAGTTCCTATAATTTGCATAGATAGGGGCGATTCAATCCTTTTTATAAAAATGTCAGACGTTATTTCAACCTCTGAAAGCATTTCTTCCTTTGCTTCGAGATTAATTTCAATAAAAGGGATATTGTTGTTAGTAATTAATATATCAGTAGTTTTTTGAGTTTTATAACCAACAAATGATGCTTGAAGCTGAATGTAGCCGGGTTTAATTCCTGTTATTGTAAAATTTCCATCAAAATCGCTGGTTGAACCAATTTGAGTTCCTACTACAATAATGTTTGCAAATGGTATGGGCTCATTATTTTCTTCATCAGTTATTCTTCCTGTAATTTCTGCACTTTGTCCAAAACTGAAAACTGACATCAAAAAATAAAGAGTTATAAATATATATTGTTTCATTTTTTTAAATTTTGTTATTTAAAGTTTGTTTGATAGAATTTAATATAAAGATAATTTTAATTTTATTAAATTGCTCTATAATAACAAAAAGCATACTAAATAATATTTTTATATTAGCTTTAATCTTTTTTTAGAATAATTTGATAATTATAAATTATAATAAAATCTTATTTTGATGAGCAAGAATGTATTAATAACTGGAGGAACAGGTCTTATTGGTTCCGAACTTTCCAAATCATTATTAAATAATAAATATAATGTTGCTATTCTATCAAGAAGAAAAAAAGCGAATGACATTAAGTCATATTACTGGAATTATGAGAATAATATTTTGGATGAAAAAGCAATAGAATTTGCAGATATTATTATTCATCTTGCAGGAGAGAATATATCAAGCAAACGATGGTCAGATAAACAAAAACAAAAAATTAATGATAGCAGAATTGAAACTACAAATCTTCTTTTCAGAAAAATAAAAAATTCAAAGAAAAAACCACAAACTTTTATTTCGGCTTCGGCAATAGGATATTATGGAACATATACTTCGGATGAAATTTTTACAGAAAACAGTAAAGCAGGGAATGATTTCTTAGCCAAAACTGTTGTAAGATGGGAAGATAGTGTTGACAAAATAGAATCATTAGGTTTAAGGGTTGTGAAACTTCGAACTGGGGTTGTTTTTTCCAAAAATGGTGGTGCATTGCCGAAAATGATTAAACCGATAAAAATGGGTTTAGGCTCTGCAATTGGAACAGGAAAACAATATGTTCCTTGGATTGAGATTTCTGATTTAGTTAGACTTTTTTTGTTTGTATTAGAAAACCAAATTCCTGAATCAGTCTTTAACGCTGTTTCACCAAATCATATTACAAATCATGAATTAATGAAATCACTTGCCAAATCATTAAACAAAGCTTTCTTTTTGCCTAAAATTCCTTCTTTTATAATGAAGTTAACTTTTGGAGAAATGTCATCGATTCTTCTTGAAGGCAGTAGAGTATCCTCAGATAAAATTCAGGAAGCAGGATTTGAGTTTAAATATAAAAGTATTCAGGAAATTATGAAATAATCTCCCATTCTTCGATTTTATTTATAGCTAATTATTATTAATATTGTTATCCGATTATTTTAATAAAATATCATAAAACATAGGTTAAACAATATGTTCATGGGTATTTGAAGAAAACAGGATTCTATTTTAGAAAAGGGTGAATTAATTCTTAATAATTTCTTTTCCTCTGTCCTAAAGGATGTAAATTACTAACAATAAATTCATCCTTTAGGAGCGAGGCAAAAATTGATTGGGTGAAATTTACATGCTTTTTTAGAACTATTAATTTTATTTTACACTACTGATTTTTAAAAATCAATTAAGTTTTTCAGATATTATTAATATCAATAGTCTGAAATATTAAATAAACAAAGAAGAGAGAAATAAGAACCGCTATTATTAATGCACCTTTTATATCCCTTTTTCGAAATTTTAAATTATGAGGAACAGAGCGTTTCCAAAAATAAATATCAAGCAAATATATTCCTAAAAGGCTTACAGGTGCTGTTATAAATGCTGAAGTAACATTAATCAGACTAAAAAACATCAACTGAATTATTGTAAAACCCAAGGAAAAAAACAATGCCAATAAAGCATGTTTTGGTTTATTCAGTCGCAAAAAGTTTAGTGCCATTAGTATTCCGCCGCCAAAAACAGAGAACAAAGTTCCAAAAATCAAAATAAACTTTGAGCTATAAAGTAAAGGAGCGTTTGGGTCAAGAGTAAGATTCGAAGCTTTATTTATTTCATCAGAACCTTCTTGCTCAACAAATTTTTGTTGATTAATCTGTATTTCTAATTCTAATATTTCGTCATTTGCCAGCTTTCTTTTTTCGAGTTCCCAAATGGCTGCTAAAATTGCCTCATCATTATATTGGGATTTATTTTCAATATACTCCATTAAATCCTTGTCGGAGATAGCGGCCATTTTGTTCGAATAGTAATTTTCTTTTATCATTAAATCTCTTTTAGTTTTTTCAAAGAAAAACAAGCCGACAAAATTAACAAAATATGCTTATATGTTTTAATTGTGAAAAATGTTCTGGCGAAATTTTATTTTGAGATGATGAAAAGATTCTTAGGGGCAATACCCCGAATTTATTGTTTTAGGTTTTTATTCAATCTCAATCCTATCAATTTTCTTCATCAATCTATCAGTTTCAGTGAGAGCAATAATTATCTTTTGATAATGCAAAATATCTTCAAAACTAAGTTGTTGTCTCTACACTGTTTTTAACCTTAGTAGAAAAATTGTTAAACATTTAAAACAACCTTATTACCTTATTTGAATGGTTTGATTGTCTTATCATAAAAATTTATAAACTTTTCATACTCTTCTTTAAATGTCACTTTTTTATGATGTTCTTTTTGATTCAATATGTATTTACAAACTTTATCAACATCCTTCTTAGAAACAGAAAAAGCCGAAGCTGAATCTTGCCATTCAAAACTACCTATTGATAGTTTATTTTCATTGATGAATTTATGTGAACTATTTGCAACAATATTTGCCAATTGGTCTTCTGAAATTTCAGGTGAACGCGATACCAAAAAATGAAGATGTTCAGGATTTGCATAAATAGCGTAGAGTTTGCAATTGTAGTTTTTAACAACTCCTGTAATAAATTTTTCAATTCTTTCACGGTGTTTTTCTGGAATTGTTCTTTGTCGATGCAAAGTAGTAAAAATAAAATGTGTGTATAAGTTATTGTATTCTATTTTCATTTTAATAAGGTAATAAGGTTTTAGTTTATTTGTGCATATTTTCTACTAAGGTTTTTTATTCAATCTCAATCCCATCAATTTCCTTCATCAATCTATCAGTTTCAGTTAAGGCAACAATTATTTTCCAATTGCTTTAATAATTCTATCTTCTTGAATTAACACATCCCTCATTAATAGTTTGTAAGGAAACTGTTTATGTTTTTTTGACTTTTTAAATCCATAAAGAATTTTAATTAAAGAAGATGCTTTAATTAATGATAAATTTAAGTTATATTCAAGTTCAGTATCGTTGATAAAATCATCACTAAAATCGGGCGCAATAAGTAATGATTTAATGATTTTGTAATCATTCTTTTTCACTAGTTCAGAATATGCTTTCATTTGTCTGTAAACGGAACTAAATTTATTATATCCACTTTCTTTGACTGTTTTACACTCAATGAGAATTAATTCATTATTCCCTAAGTTTAACAATACATCAATCTTATCTTTTTTTGTGTTTAATTTATTTTTGAGCTTTTCGTCAACATCGAAACCTAATTGAGTAAAGATTGACTTTGTTATTTCTTCAAATTTTAAACCTAAATTAATCTCTTTAATATTTAATCCGTTTTCCTTTAATAGATTCAAATTCCTAAATCCAATATTAACATAATTTTCTAGATAAAGGTTTTCAGAATCTTTATAATCGGAAAGAATATTTTCAATAATATTTCCCCTTGTTTTGATATTTTTTACTTTACAAAAAGTTTCTAAATCATTTGGACTAATAATATCAAGTACATCTTTTGGTTTTATATTATAATTTAATAATAAATTATTTGATAAAACATTATCATCCTGTAATTCAAATTCAAGTTTTAATTGACTATTCAATTTCGGTAATACTTCTAAAAGGTCAATAAGTAAATTTTCATACCCATCAACAGAAATACTTACTTTGTCGTCTTTTTCAATTGTTTCAAAATGTAGAATAATAGAATTTATTTTTTCTTCAATAGTATTTCCCTTTAGGCTTGCTTTAATGTTTAAGTTTTTACTCCAAAACTCATTAAGAAATTTCTTTTTTTCTGATAAATTGGTACAATCTTTATGCAAGTCATTTTCAAGAATGTTAAATAACGAAATTCCACCATTAATAATCTCTTTTATTTTTTCTTCAATATTTAGCTTTCTGTCAATATTATGTCTTCTGCAAATTTGATTTATTTGAGGTTCACGCATTGATCTTAGAATACGTCGGAAAAATTTATCTGCGATTTCCTTTTTTCTAATTTTTCGAAGAATTCTAACTGTTTCGTCTGCTACAAATAATGTGTTGGTTTTTTTTGAGTAAAAAATAACTCCAATATTTTTTAAATAGTTAATTACAGCGTCAACATCAAGATTGATTATTGGAACAATCATATAATTTAATAATTTCACTGCATCTTGAGATAAATTAAGTTCTTTTGATAGAGTTATTAAAATTGACAATTCATCATCAGTTATTTTAGCCTCACGATTATTTAATTTATCATTATGAAAAGCTGTATGAATACAAGCCCGATATATTTTATAATCTTTTTTTCTTAATTCTGAAATGTCTGATTTTGTATTATTTAATTTATTCTTTAGAAGGTCAACTTTCTTTTTAATTGTTTTCAATTCTTTTTCATAAAGTCTGGCAAACCAATCTTGTTTCATTATGCAGTTTCCATCTCGAATTATAATATCAATTAAAATATCAAGTTGTGAAGATGTGTTTACAAATTCGGATTTAATTAATTTTTCAAATTCACATTCGCTTAAATTGAAAATTTTCGACATAATAATATTATCTACATTTTTTAATCCGGATTGATCTGTTTCAGCTAATAATTTGTCAATTTCTTTCTGATTTGTAGTTTTATTAGTGATAATATTATCAATTATTTTTATGAATGAATTCTTCTCTAATGAATTCAGGTTATCAAGAATTTTCTCAAGTTTCATTTTTTATGGATTTTTATTATTTAATATTGATTTAGGACTGCTTTTCTTTAATTGTTTAAATACTGATAAAAATCATTTTTTTCATAAGGAAATAAATGATAAATCATTTAAACATCCAAATTTAATAAATACTTTTTAATAATCAATGATTTGTAAAGAAAATAAATTTGCTATCAAATTTTATTTTAATAAGGTAATAAGGTAATTTGCTGTGATGTTCTTTTTCTACTAAGGTTAAAATAGTAGAGCAGATTAATTTAAATTATATTTAGTAACATTTTACTTTGCTATTTATAACAGATTAAACCTTAGTAGAAATATAATTATGGAATAAACAAACCTTATTACTTTATTTAAAAAGTTTTATTGTTTCTATGTAGGTTTGGGTGGTCATTGGTTGGTACAAATGTTAATATTATTTTTTATCTAATAAATTTTTAATATCAGTTTCTAATTCTTTAAAGCTTTGTTCTTTTATCAGAGATTTTTCTTTCTCTTTAAATTTTTCGAACTCCTTAGTTGATTTTTCTAAAGCTTTTTCATGGCTAATTTTCCCAGCATGAGTTAGTAGCTCTCTTTCATTAAGTTTTAAAATAACATCAAGACGTTCAATCCAGTCTTTCATATACATTGGAGTTTGTTGCTGAGCCATTGTTTCAGCAAAGGCAAGATATTGCTCCACAAGAAGTCCCAATAGTTTTATTTCATTTCTATTCAAATAGTTTTTCGCAATACTAACATCAGTTTTTTTTATCGAAGTAGAACTTTTTTTATCATAGGATTGCATTCCAACAAGAGGTAATGATGCATCACTTCTGCGATAAATCAACTCGGCAGCAGTTTGTTTACTAATAGCCCAAAGCAATTTGTTTTGTGCAATTTTGAAAAACTTAATCGTTATTTCATTTTTTGGGTTATAGTCGATGCTGGTAGTGTAAATGTCTTTTATTTTTTGATAGAAAAATCGTTCAGAAATTCTTATTTCGCGAATTCTTTCCTGCAATTCGTTGAAATAATTAATTGAATTGCCTGTCTTAAAACGTTCATCGTTTAAAGCAAAACCTTTGATGATATATTCTTTAAGGCGTTGTGTTGCCCAAATTCTGAATTGTGTGCCTTGCTGTGATTTAACTCTGTAACCTACCGATATAATTACATCGAGGTTGAAAAAGTTTATATTATAAGATTTACCATCTTTTGCAGTTGTTCGGAAAACCCGAACAACTGAATTTTGTTTTAATTCCCCCTCATTGAAAATATGCTTGATATGCTCACTAACAGTTGATTTTGCTTTGCCAAAAAGCAATGCCATCTGGTCTTGTGTTAGCCAAACCGTTTCATCTTCAAGCAAAACATCAATTTTAATGTTGCCATTCTTGTTTTTGTATAGAACTATTTCACCTTTATTATCCATTTCTATATCGTTTTAAGTTCAATTCCCTCATTAATCATTAGAAGTTTTTAGGCATATTTAACCTCCAAATTTAACAAAATATATTCATATATTCTAATTGTGAAAAATGTTCTCAGATATATTAAGCAATTTTGATTATACATCTGAAAGTTAATAGAATTTCAATTTAGTTAGAGAAAATTAGTTGCTGTTTAGATTTTTTTATTGTTTCACAATCAATTCAAGTTTATCATTGCTTATTTCAATTTTGCATGGCAAATAACCAATTGGGTCACCGTCCATTTCAATTTCAGGATTTTTTAGATTTGATAAAACTTCCATGCTATTGCAGTAATTTAAAGATAAATAATCTGTATTTATGAATTGTTTTCCACTATAAACTTTTTTGAAAAGAGATGGCAGGTTGAAAAAATTAAGTTTTCTGACAGTCATAAGATAAAAGCCTTTTTCATCATACTTTATCGTATTTAAAACTTGGATTCCTGATGCGATGTACTTTGTTCTACCAATAGATAAATTGAAAAGTTTGCCAAGTATTTGCTCTTTTCCGTTTTGAATAATTGTGAAATCATTGGCTTTGTACGTAGAGATTGTAGTAATAAGTGAAATGAAAGTTCCAATTGTGTCTCCTAAATATTTTCTTATTCCGCTGTTGGCTTTTCGGGCTAATGTTGCTCCTAATCCAATGTTTGCACAACATGCAAAATATTTAAGCTTTGGCGTATCTATTTTAAAAATATCAGAATTGTTCAGACTTATATCATTTTCACTTGAACATAAAAGTTTCCCAATGTAAATCTGTATTGACTTGTTTTCAATTAAAGTACTGATTGCCTCGTCAGTCTTTATCGGAATATTATAGCTTTTACAAAAATCAGGGCTTGTTCCCGTGTAAATAACTCCCATTTTAGAATTTGAAATTCTCCTTCCTTCCGAATCAAAAAAACCGTTTAGCACATTATTAATTGTGCCGTCTCCTCCTACTGCAACAATTATATCATATTTTGATTTATTAGCTTCAACAGAAAAAGCGTAAGCATCGTCAAGGGTTTGTGTAATTTTATAATCGAAATTAATCTTAGCATTATTAAAAGTACCAAAAATCTTATTAAAAGACTTTTTGCTTTTTCCACCTTTTGAGCCGGGATTTAAGATTAAGAAGTATCTCATGTTTCCATAATTTAAGCATCAAATAACAAAAAACAAATATCAAATAAATTCCAAAACTCAATTTTAAAATTTTCAAAACTGCTACTAATAATTATTTAAAACGGGTTTGGGATTTTGATTTATTGAACATTGTGATTTATTTGCTATTTGGTGCTTGTCTTTTGTTATTTCTCTATTGTCCTTTGTTATTTTTAATTCTCTTTAGAATTTCAATAGCTCTATCCACAGTTTCTTCCTTTAGATTCGCTCCCACTATCATTCTAATCACTCCCTGATTTTCAGGTACAGACGGGAAAATAAATGGAGTAGCTAAAATTTTATTTTCGTAAAGCTTTTTGGCAAACAAAATGGTTTTTTCAGATGTACCCGTAACAATTGATGTTATTGGTGCTTCAGCATCTTTCACATTATATCCAGATTCAATTAAAGAATTACGAAGTTTGTTTCTGTACTTCCACATTATTCCCCCTAAAACATCAAATTCTTCTTCTATAATATTAATCGCTTTTTCAATGCCTGCAAGAATTGCCGGAGTAATAGCTGTGGAATACATAAGATGAGAAGAGCTGTATTTCATAAACTCAATTAAACTTCTTTTGCCACTTATCATTCCTCCGAGATTTCCTATTGATTTTCCTAAAGATGCTGTATAAATTCCCTGGTAATCTTCAATTCCCGAATATTCTAATATTCCCTTTCCCGTTTTGCCAATAACTCCGATTCCATGAGAGTCATCTATTACTGGAATTGCTCCATATTTCTCGCACAATTCAACAATTTCTGCAAATGGTGCAATACTTCCTTCTGTTGAAAATACAGATTCTGTAACAACAAAAATTTGTTTATGATTTGAACTATTTTTTAAGTTCTTTTCAAGGTTTTCTAAATTATTATGTAAAAAAGGACGGATTTTACAGCCAACAGCCCTTACTCCCTCAACCAAAGATGAGTGTGCATATCTGTCTATGATTATAACATCATCTTTATTTGCAATTGCTGAAAACAAACCATTGTTTGCCTGGTAACATGAAGGATAAATAATGGAAGATTCCAAACCAACAAAATCGGATAGTTGTTGAGATAGGTTTCTATATAAATCAGCACAACCGGATGCAATTGGCGTGGCGCAAAGCGAAAGCCCATATTTGTTTATTGCATTGATAGTGGCTTCTTTGATTCTTTCATCATTAGCAATTCCGATGTAGTTATTTGATGCTAAATTGATAAATTCTTCGCCATCAATAATTAATGAATCATCAAGTCCTGACTCAACATTAACATAGTAGGGATTGAATCCTGTCTTGTGAATTAACTCATCATTAAGCAAGTGCTGTTTATAAAATTCCTTGATGCTCATTTTTTTAAGATTAAATATATTTTAACTCCAATGCCGCAACAATTTGATTTACTGTTTTAAAGTTTTCAATGTCGTTTTCGTCAATTTCAATCGAGTATTCGTCTTCAATAGCATAAATAATCATCAATCTTCCGAATGAGTCAATTTTAAGTTCATTAATGAAATTAGTGTCTCTGTCAATTTCCAGTTTACACTCTGTGTTTTCTCTGATTATGGATATAATCTTATCAGCTATTTCCATGATTTACCTCCTTTTATAACATTTAGTTGGATATTTTGAATCGCACATAATTGCACAATAATTACAGTTTACACATAATGATTTATAGTTTTGATTATCCTTTAGTTTGACAGCAAAATCCGGCTCACAAATAAAAGGTCTGCTCAAACTAACAAAATCAATATTTTTGTTTTTTATAGTGTTTTCTATTTCTTTTTTCTCCCTAAAACCTCCCACTGAAATTATAGGAATGCTTGTAAGTTTTTTTGCAATTTCAGCATATTGAAGATTATATGCTGGACTAAATGGTTTTAGTTTTTTAGTAACAAGCGGAAACACAAAATTCTTTAACACAGTCTTCGTAATCTTATTGTCAATTTTATATACTTTGTTGTACTTCAATACTAAATCAACCGGAACATCACCCCTGAATATATTCAGAGCATCATCCATTGTTCCGTAGCTTATTTCAATTGCATCAATTTTTTTAGTATCTAAAAACTTGATAAGATTTGAAAATTGTTGCTCCGTAAATTTATTTTTATAATCATCGCTTCCGCTAATCTTTATTAAAATTGGGAATTCATCTCCACATTTTTCTATGATATTATCGATTATAAGCTCAAGAAATCTTAGCCCAATCCCGTTTTCATTTATACCAAATTCATCATTGCGATTATTTACTGATGGCAATAGAAATTGATGAACTAAATAACCATGTGCAGCATGAATTTGAATACCATCAAATCCTGCTTGCTTTGCATAGTAAGCTGATGTTCCAAACTTTTCAATGATTTCAAAAACTTCTTGTGTACTTAATTTCTTTGGACTTCCTTTAAAATATTTTGATTTTTTATCTGATGCTCCTACAACCTTTTTGTTGATATCAATTTCTCGTGTTTGCCTTCCTGCATGAGCTATTTGAAGAAATATTTTACTTTCATTTGAATGGACAACTTCTGTTATTTTCTTAAACGATTCTATAAATTTTTTATCATTAATGCCAGCTTGACCGGGCTGAATTGCTTTTCCTTCTTCTGAAACAAATGCAAATCCGGTTATTATTCCTCCTATATTATTTCTTGAAAGCTCTTCATATAATGACAAATAGTTTTCGTCGGGCATGCCATTTTCATCACACATCCCTTCGAAAGTTGCTGAGCGAAAAATTCGATTCTTCAGCTCACATTTACCAATATATGTCTTCTCAAAAATTTCCATTTTTAGGCTTTAATATTTGTGTGCATATTAAAAAGAAAACCTACAAAAACATAAGAACACAGGAATAATAACATTCCAAGCTCAGGGCTAAATAAAGCAATTATAGCAGCTTGCCCGCAAGTACATGACCTGAAATTAGTAACCAAAGAATAATATGTCATTTCTCCCTGAGGATTTTTGAAGAATAAAAAACCTGTCCAAACCTGAAGGAAAATTGTTAATATTCCTAAGATTATGAATGTGTTATTAAGTTCTATTTCGAAAGATTGAAAACCAAAATATGAAGCAATAAATAAAACTGATGGTAAAAAGGATAAAATAATTGCTAAAATTTTATTCTTTTCAATTCCATACTTCACAATGATAGTTTTCTTACCGGTAGCTTTGTCTCCAATATAGTCTTTAAAATAAGTGTAGTATGTCATAAGTCCGTTAAGAACTGCAATAAGAACTAATGCGCTTATTCTGCTTTTGGTGAAAATTGTTTCCATTGGTCCGGAAGCCAAAAATCCAAATAAACCACACATACTAATCATTACACCGAAAGTGATGTTTCCAAGAATTCCATAACCCTTTGCATATTCATAAACAACATTTAGTAAGGCTCCGGCAAATAAAGGAATAAGGGCGATTGGTTCTAAATATAAATATGTTATGACAGTAATTACAGACATCAAAAATAGTGAAAGTAAAACTGCTCTTATTGGATGAAGTTCTCCTGTCACCATTGGTCTTTCTGGTGCATTAATTCTATCTTCTTTTCGCCCAAGAAAGTCATTAACAATTTGATTTATCCCCCATGCGAGGAATAGGATAATTAGTATGACCAATTTCTTTTCTCCACTTGTTGCAACTTCAACTGATTTAACAATAGATGAAGTTCCTATTGTACTTTCCTGTGTTGCAACGAACTGATAGTAAGAAACACCAATCCAGCCAGCAATTCCAGTTATGAAAGAATAATAAAGCCGCATTGATTTCACATATGCTCTTAAAAAGATAATCGTTCGGAGATTGCTAATTGTGTTTAATGCTAATTTTACCATTATAATTCCTCCAGTTTTTTATAAAATTCTGTTACATCTCCTCTTTTCCAGACTTCATATACTTGATTTGAAAGTTCAGGGGATAAAGGAAGACTTGCCAAATTATTTTCTGTTTTTAGCTTATAAATTTGACAAGAATATTTTTCGCATAACCAAGATTGACATGGTTTTTCAAATACTTTTCTCATTTTGTCATAAATCGTATCAAAGTCATCTGTTTGGATATTCCCAAAAGATAAATTAAGAAACTCACATGCCTGTAAATCACCTTTTGCATTAATATAAAATCTATCGGTTCCGCCAGCTGTGCAACCAAAATACTCAGGTGATTCTTCTAAAATCATAGGTGAAATAAAGGCATACTCCCTGAATTTCTTATCAAGATTATATTTGTGAGCTAAGTTTTTTATGTGTTCAAAATCTTCTTTTGAAAAATCTTCAATTCCTGATTCAAGCCAACCACCGGCAGGTTTTGGTTTGATAAGTTGAATCATTGAGCCGTTAAAGTCTTTTACTATATTCATTATGTTTTCGAAAGTTCCATCATAAAATGCATCTCTCAGCAAACAAGTATTGAAAGTAACTGCAAATCCAACTTTATGACTCAATTCAATGCCATTTTTTAAATTGTCCCAGGCATTTTCAACACCCATAAAACTGTTCATTTCTTCCGGCTTATCAGTATGAAGAGAAAACATTATTCCTATAATATTTTTGTTTTTTCGAAGTTCAGTCATATTTTCTAAAGTCATTCCATCACCAGTTGAATTAATCAAAATCTCTGATCTGTTATCAATAGAATTACAAACCGTCTTTAATCTGTCAAAAACAAGAAATGGTTCTCCGCCTTCAATATTAAAAAAGGCAGTACCCTTATTCTGAAGATTTTTTACTGTTTCTATTAATACATTTATGTCAGCATCTTTTCCTTTATCGTGTTTTTGATAACAATGAGGGCATTTATATCTGCAAGCGGAAGTAATTGAAATCAAAGCTGAAATACTTGGCATTTTCTTGTCAAATTCAGTTACTTTATTGCAAGCACGAAAATAAGCTTTCGAAGGAAATCCGGGAAGATATAAGTTGATTTTAAGTCTATTTCCAATCTTAGCGTATTTGTTTTGCTTCATATAAGAAAGAAAGAACAATAGACGTTTCAAGACCCTGATAAAATATTTCACTTTAATTCTGCCAAGAAATAACTGACCAGAAAAATAAATGAAAGTGTATAATTGAATCTTTAGATTAATTAATACTTTCGAAAAGCCTGTATAGTTTTTAACTCTAAGCATAATAGCTAAATTAAGTTGTTTTCTTTATACCAATTTACTGTATTCTTCACACCCTCTTTAAGACCAAACTCATTTGTAAAACTAAGTAATTTTTCAGCTTTGACTGTTGAATATTCAATATTATCATAAAACATATTAACTCTTCCTCTTGTTAACAAAGGAACTTTCTTTAAAGAAAAAACAGTATTGAATAATTCCATTAAAAATCCAATTGGATAAAAAATTGCCTTAGGAAGATTCTTTGGCTTTTTAATATCCAACTCTTCACAAAAAACAGAATATACTTTATCCATATAGTCTATTTCTTGGTTCCCAATGATAAGCCTGTTTGTTCCTTTTAGTTTCTGAACAAAAGCAAGAAAATAAGCTCTTGCCAAATCTTTTGCATAAACGATATGAAACTTATTTTTGCTGCTGCCTAAAAAGAAAGGTGTTTTTCCTTTTACTGATTTTATATACTCATAAAAGCCAGAACTAAATTCGTTTTCGCCATAAACCCAAACAGGTTCAATTATCGTAAGATTTATATCGTTCTTTTCTGCAAACGTTATCGCTTCTTTGGTTGCTTGAGCTTTAGTGTCGCGATAATAATTCATTTTGCAAGGAAAAACTGAATCTAAAAAGTATTTATAATGTGAATTGTATGGATGCTCTTCGCTTTTTATTTCTATGGAATTTTCTTCACCATAACTAGATATTGAACCTGTAATTATTACATTCTGAATGCCGTTTGCCTTACATGCTTTTAACACATTCAATGTTCCAACAACATTTGTTTCGTAAAAGTCTTCATATTTACCCCAGTCTTTAACCAAACCGGCAATATGAATTACGCAATCCATATTTTTAAATGCATTTTCCAATGCAGCATAATCTTTTACGCTTCCATTAATAATGTTTATCGGTAATTTCTCGATGAATGATAAATCACTACTGCTTCTCACAAAACAAGAAACATCAACATATCTTTTGCAGAAGTAGTCTGTAACATGACCACCAATAAAACCGGCTGCTCCGGTAATAATTACCTTTTGCTTTTTTGTTTCAATATGTTGTTGTTCAAACATTTTATTCTTCAAATTTCTTTAATAAAATAGCTGCATTATGCCCACCAAAACCATAGGATGTTTTGAGTGCATAATTTATTTCTTTATTAATTGTGTTATTCGCTAAATTCAAATCATCAAAATTATTTTTTGATAAGTTAGCATGAATTTTTGATTCATTTATAGAAAGGGCTGTAACGGCAACTTCAAATGCCCCACTTGCGCCAATTGTGTGACCTAAAATACTTTTTGTAGAATTTAGAATTGGTTGATTTTCCTTATCTCCAAAGATTTCTTTAATCACCTTTCGTTCAACTTTATCATTTAATACAGTAGCGGTTCCGTGAGTGTTTAAATAGTCAATTTTATGATTACCAATGATGCTTTTGATAAGTTTTGAAATTTGCTCACCTGATTCTTGAACCTGAACAATATTATATGCATCGCTATTTGATTGATAATCTTCAATTTCGGCATAAATTTTTGCCCTACGTTTTTGAGCTTTTTCGAATTCTTCTAGAACTAAAATACACCCACCACCTTCAGCAAACAAAAAACCACTTCTATCATTTGAAAAAGGCATAGGTTTTCCATCTTCAGATTTTGTAAGCGTTCCAAGTGAGTCAAAGCCTCTTAAAATTGTTCCACTTTCATCTTTTAATCCTTCTACTCCACCTGTAAAAACAATATCAGAGTAGCCATCTTTAATTTTCCTAAAGGCATCACCGATTGCATAAGTTGCCGAAGCACAACTTGCATTAACTGTATAATTGAAGGACTTCATTCCAAACAATATTGAAACCCATGCAGCAGCTGAATCCGGCATAGTTGAAGGAATAACCATTCTGCTATATTTTGGTTTTAAGATTTCTTCCGATGTGTTTTTCAGGATTTCGTTATAGGTGTGAAATGCATAATAATTAAAACCGGTATTGAGGCTAGCCATTCCATTTCCTAAAATAATACCTGAATTTTCTAAAGATTCTGATTTTAATCCTGCATCAATCAAAGCAAGTTTTGTCCCAACTAAAGCCAAAACTGCTGTTGCTTCCATCATTCTGGAATACTTTTTTATAAAGCTAAAATCATCTAAATTGATTTCAGGGAATGGAACATAAAATTTTGTTTTATAATCATGATATTGCAAGTATTTTTCAGGAATCTTTTCAGCAACAAACTTTTGAGATAAAATATTACTCCACAGCTCATCTTTGCCAATTCCATTTGAACTAACAGGACCGATTCCGGTAATAACAACTCGTCTTTTATTTTCTGTTGCTTTTGACATAATTGTTTAGGTCTGATAAATATTCTTCAATATTATTATAGTCTCTTGCGCTAATTTCAAAATTCATGAAATCAATTTTTTCGTCTTCTGTTTTTATCTGTTTTTTATTCTTTCCTGTGATTTCACCAATCTTTGTAAAAACTAATTGATTTTTGTTTGCCTCTGATAACAATACTGATTCATTATTTTTGCTAATTGTAAAAACCAATTCATACTCTCCACATTCTCCCATAAACAACAGGCACTTTGGCTTAGAAATCAGTTTACAGAGTTCGATTCCTTCCTTTTTATATGGGATGTGAGAGATTTCAAAACCAACATTATTTAAATCTGAAATTGTGTTTAAGGAGCTTAAAACACCATCACTTGAGTCGATGCATGAAGTTGCATATTTACTAATTAATTCTGACTCCTTTAATCTTAAATTCAATTTTAGTCTTGGAAGAATAATTTTATTTCCCAACACATCATAATTTAAAACCAAATTCATCGCTGCTTCAATATTTCCAGCTCCAACATTGCCTGTCATATAAATTAAATCACCCTCCTTTGCACCTATCCTGGTAATTGGCTTAACTGATTCTCCGATTGCAATTCCAGTATACTTCCAAGAATCAGATTTTCCTAAATCTCCACCGATGAAACCTGCTCCACAATCTTTCAGCACATCTGCAATCCCTTGCGAAAAAGCTTCAACGAAATTCATATTCCAATTTTCCGACATTGAAATACTATGAGAAAAAAATAATGGTCTTCCGCCACTTGCTAAAATATCACTAATGGTCCCAATTGCAAGGTTAAGTCCCAATTCATAAGGATAATCATCTCTAAAATAATCTTCTTTTGAAAATTCATCAACCGAGTATAACAGTTTTTTATTGTTAAAACTTAATATTTCAGCATCAGATTCAAAGACATTATTCTGCAAAGCAGGACTTTGAGGGAGAATATCTACAATTTTTCTTATTATATCTTTTTCCTTGCTCATATAGTCATTTTAATGGTTCTTGTTTTTTTATTCTGAGTTGTCTATTTTACTCAAAAAATAAAGTTAAAAATAATAGAATCAATAAAGCAATTAAAAATATTATAGTTATATAATTTCTTGATGAAAATTTTTCCATCACAGTTCTTAATTTATTAAGTCCAAATAGAAGGCTTAAGGTAATGGACAAATAGCCTAGAAAAATAATTACATCGGTTAAACTTGTAACATTTCCAAAGATAAGGCTACTAACAAACATTGCAATGATATAAACCAACACTAATATTATAATAACAAACCCAAAGATTAAACCTGCTTTTTTATATCTATATATTCCAATTACTGAAAGAAGAGAGAAAATGAACAAAGTTATCATGCCTTTCCATAACCACAATATCTCAATAAATGTTGTATCTCCACCACCCCAACCCACTCCAAAAGCAGTCATAAAAATCAAGTAAACAGTTAACATCAATAATATTATGGTAATTATTGAAAAAAACAAAACTAAAATATTTCTTATTGTTTTCGTTGATATGTTTGTTAAATTATTCATATGAATATTCTTTGAAAAACCTACTAAGAACACAACTAATTTCGAAGCAAATTTAATCCATGATAACTCCTAATAAAAATGGAATTTTGCATTGGATTTTTAATTATTTGCATTATTTGCAAAAGGCAATTTTTTTTAAAATTCATTTTATATTTATTTGCATTATTTGCAATAGTAATGATATGAATTAATAGATATCGCAAAACAAAAATTAGTAATTATTGATTTAGTATAATAATTTCTGCAATCTTTGATTAAATAAACTATTATAAGCCCAATAATTTCTTTAAAACGAAACTTATCTTTTCGCTTAATCGATTACCACTTTTTTAACAATAAATTTTTCATCAGAGTTGAGTTTGACCAAATACATTCCTTTGCACCATTGTGAAACATCAATTTCCAAATCATTTGATTTCATCTCTTCGGAATAGATTAGCTGTCCTTTTATATCAAAGATGCGGATTATAGGATTTGAAATATTCCCGTTTGTGCTGATAAAGAGTTTATCTTTTGCCGGATTGGGATAACATTCTATGCTTTGTGCTAATGAATTTAATTCATTTATATTTTGTGGAGCATTATAAAAAAAGCTTGTTACAAAATTTGGAAGACCTGCATAACAATGTTTATTATTCAGGCTAACACCATCGTGAATAAACAAGCATTCTGTTCCCAATGCGTTTGGATTGCTGATTACACTTACGTAATTATGGTAGTAGTCCACGCAATAGATTTTATTGTCAGGTCCAAGCTGCAAAGCTCCAAGATAACTCATTAAAAGAGTTGCTGCTCCAACTTTTTGAACAGAATTAATAATTGCTGAGCTTGAACCTGCAATTAAATTAACCTGAAACAAAACGGTATCAGCGGTGAAATAAAGTAATTCTTCGCTTGGTGAAAATTCTACACCATAAGGATTGTTGTAAGTTGGGTTGTTAAAAGTTATAGGGTTGGAAATTACTCCTGTGGTGGTGTTGAAATCAAATAGTTCCAGGATCCCCGAATACATAATTGTATACGCAATTCTATTTCCTGAAGGAGAGGTCTTCATATATCCAATTGCATTAAGAGTTCCGTTAGTTCCTCCACCAAGATGTTGCACACCAATTGCTGTAACAACAGGAGTTCCTATTCCTGAAGAAGTTACCGGATAAGCAGCAAAACTGCTATTATTATAATGGGCAATTACCCAATAATCAGTTCCGTTTGAATGTTTAACAGCGGTGATTTTCTCGGTAACTGGAGTAGATAATCCAATATTTTTCTGTGTTACAGCACCCAAACCACTGTTCAGGCTCATATCAACAACAGAAAATTTTAATCCATTGGAATAAAAAAAAGCATCGGTTGTGAAGATGTAAAATAAGTTGCTGTTGCTAGGTTTAGGTACTATCAAAGCTGATTGTGTTGAAGAATTATGACCAGTCAATCCTGTGCCATTGCTCATTACTTGATGGTTTTTGTTCCAAACACTTATTCCGCTGGTGTAGAACAAAAGGTTCCCTGCTGTATCACAAATGGATGCACAGCCTTCATCTTTATTCATTGCAGAGTTTGTTAGCGCAACAGGCGTTCCTGTTGTAAAATCCAATCCGGCGTATTCACCGAAATACCAAATGTTGGCTTCTTTTTGTGAAAATGTAATAATTGGGAAAAGGAGAAGAATTGATATTAGTAATCGTTTCATCTGTAAAAATTTTCATTTAATTAATCAATATAGAAATTAGATTGTTTGTTCAAAATTAAGAAATTATAATTACAAATTTTGAATTTTTTTTATATGTCTTAAATTTTTTATATAATTTTAGATATTAATTTTCATTAATTAGCTTATTGTTTAATTAAAAAAAAGAATATGTACACATTTTTATTAATTATGGGTATTGTCTCATATCTGTTGATTTTATCATCTTTCTTTACAGGTATGAGAATTATAAAAGTAAAATATAAGGTTCATAAAGTAATTGGAATTATCGGATTTACATCCGCTTCAGTTCATGGATTGTTAATGGTGTATTACAACTTATTTTAGGCACTCCAAGTACTCTAGGCATCTGCCTACGCAAAAGTTTGCTACGGCAGACAGGCTCTAAGTAATATAGTTGCAAGTCAAATGCTTTAGCGGGGTAATTCAATGGTCATTCGGTTGTCATTCAATGGTTATTCGGTTGTCATTCAATGGTTATTTAAATACTTTAGGCACTCCAAACTTTAGGCACTCCAAACTTTAGGCACTCCAAGTACTTCAAATGGTAATCCCCATTTTTTTCATAAGGAAAGTTGCATTAAGATTTTGGGAGACTCCTTGTTTAAGTTTGTAATCAAAAACCAATTGGTCGTTTTCAATTTCTACTTCAAATCTTCTGTTAAGAATATTGTTGGGATATTCTTTTTCGAGTTCTCCAAGCGAAACGTCATGAGTTGCAATAAAGCCGGCAGCATTATGCTCAATTAATTGTTTTAATAATGCTTTTGAACCTGTTTGTTTATCTTTTGAGTTAGTACCTTTTAGGATTTCGTCTAAGATTATAAATACCTCTTTACCGGTTTTTAGTTCATCAATTATTCTTTTCAGACGTTTTAGTTCAGCATAAAAATAAGATTCGTTTTTTACTAAGGAGTCAGTTGTTCTTAGGCTGGTGAAGATTTCTACAGGAGAAAAAACAAATTCTTTTGCAATTACTGATGAACCACACATTGCCATTATCAAATTTACGCCTATTGTTCTTAGATAAGTGCTTTTCCCTGCCATGTTTGCACCGGTAATAATAATGAATTGTTTGAAGTGGCTGACGTTAATATCGTTGTCAACTCTTTGTTTCTTGAATATCAAAGGATGTCCAACTTGTTTGGCGTCAATGTGGAATTTGTCATTAGAAATTTCGGGGAAAACAGAGTTCGGAGTATTGTATTTGAAGCAAGCAAAACTTGAGAGTGAATCAAATTCGGCAATTACATCAAGCCAATTTTCCAAATTATTTTTGTATTTATTCTTCCAGTTTTCAATTCGAAAAACCTGAATAATATCCCAAAGTAGAAAAGTATTAAGTAAAATGCCTGCAATCATATTACTTCTATTGTCGAGAGCGGCACCGATTTTTGCAATTTTATTTATTACTAAACAAGCATTTGTATTATTATTTTTTAGAGATGTTTTTAGTTCTACAAGCTTTTTAGATTCGAATCCCTGATTTTCAATTTTGCTTAGAAGCTTTGCGTAGGTTTTTAATAATCCTGTGCGTTTTCCTATGATATTGTGGATTTTGTTAATTTTCTTTATATATTTTCCAACTATTGCCAAGGATGTAAGAAGAAGTAAAAACAATATTTGAACAGGAATAATATTAAAACTGGATAGAAAAAGTGCAGCTATGTTGATTGTTGGAAAGAAAACAATTAAAATTTTAAAAATGAAATTATCCGCAAATAAAGTAGGGGAGTTGAGCCATTGATTCAGAATTTCTTTATCATCTTTTTTATCTTCAAATAGATTTCCTGTTGCCTGAAAATCTTGCCTCCATTCAAGTTGTGAACTTAATTCATCAATTGCTTTTTGTTGATTTATTATTTCATCCCTTGTTTTGAATGGAGATTTCAAGCACGATGCTAATTTGTTTTTCCCCAGATTTGTGCAAGTCCTGTTTAAAAATTGGAATAGAAATCCTTCTCCAAAAAAATCAAGGTCGTAGGTGAATGGATGATCAGGGTTGGAAAATTCTTTTCCGTTAGAGAAATTAGAGTATTTTCCTTCAAGGGCTTCTAATTCATTTGAATTGATATTTATTAATTGCTGAAGATATTTCTTTTTATCTTCAAGTTTATTATAGTATTTAACCAGAAATAGCAAAACTACAATTGTAAGAACTATCGTTAGTATTACAGTAGGAAAGTTGATTAGTGTCGCATAATATACCAAAATTGCACCTGCAACAAATTCCACTAATCTTAATATTGAAACAAGATTACTTCTTTTTTTGATTTTCTCATATTTACTTTTGTTCTGAGAAAGATATAAGAGGTATTTCTCTTTTATAGCGTTTATCATAATAAATTATATTTAGTGCAAATCTACGAAGTGAATTAATATGGTGGAAATTATTATTATAAAAATTGTTAAAAAACTTCTAATTTTTATCAGTAGTGTCCGATAAAATTAATTTTTTAAAAAAGGATGTAAATTACACCAATCAATTTTTGCCTCGCTCCTAAAGGATGAATTAATTGTTAGTAATTTACATCCTTTAGGACAGAGGAAAAGAAATTACTAAGAATAAATTCAACCTTTTTCTAAAATAGAACCCTGTTTCTTCTAAAACTCCTGAAATTTTTGTTTAATAAACGTTTATTGACTTTTTATTAAAATTTGTGATTTTTTCAAGCATTTCATAATTTTATGCCTTTTTTAAAGTCTTAATATTTAATTTTGCAAAAGAGATTGTTTGGAATTAAAAAATATAAACAGATGAAAAATCATATAAACAAATTATTAATTATTATTTGCTTAACATTCATTTTTGGCAATTCTTTTTCTCAAGAAGGATTGAATGTAGAATATAAATTAAATGGTTTTAAAGGAAACATAGGATATCTTGCTTCAATTTATGGAAGCAATAACGTAACTATAGATACAGCTATTGGCATTAATAATACTTTTATTTTTAGCTTGGATAAAATGCTTGAACCCGGAATGTACCAGATTTATTTCAATGATAATTTATATACAGATATTATTATAAATAATGAAAATGTTAAAATAGAAACATCGGTAAATAATATTATCGGGGATATGAAAGTGCATAAGTCAGACGAAAATAGAGTTCTTTTTGATTATTGGAAATTTGTTCTTATGATTAAAGATTCAATTAGAGAACTATCTGTTAAAGGAAATAAATTGCTTAAAAAAAGCGGAGGTAAAAAAACAGCAGAACTTGATGAATTGCAAAATAAAGTTGATAAACTTAACAATAGAATTGTGGAATATTCAAATGCTCTCATTGAAGAAAATCCTGAGAGCTTTGTTGCTGTGATATTAAAAGCATATCAATTGCCGGATTATAATAATTATCTTAAACAGCCCGAAGCAAAACCATATAGTAATCTGAAAGATTTTTATGAAGTTCATTTTTTTGATAATATGGATTTTAGTGATAGCAGATTGTTACGAACCGAGATAATTTATATTGCTATTAATGATTATATGAAAAATTATACTAAAGATGTTTCAACCAAAAAATATATAAAAGTTATTGATTTAATTCTTTCAAAAGCCTCGGTTAACGAGGATGTTTATCAATACGCTATTAATTTATTTGTCTCAAATTTTGGATATAGTATTTGGGAGAAAGTTTATGTTCATATAATTGAAAATCATCTCCTGAAGAATTCCAATACTGACTCAACAGTTGCTGCATTTCATAGAGAAAGAATTAATGCTTTAGAAAATATAAATATTGGAAGTCCTGCACCAAAATTACTATTGAAAGATGTTAACCAAAAAGATGTTGATTTTTATTCAATAAAAGGAAAAGCAAAATTGCTGTTTTATTGGGGTACTGGCTGTGAAAATTGTGAGAGAATGCTTCCCGATTTAAAAGATATTTATAAGAAATATAATAAAATGGGATTTGAAATTATTGCAATTGCAATTACTTCGGATGAAGATGAATGGAAGCATAAAATAAAAAAACATAACGCAAAATGGATAGACCTTTCCGATTTGAAAGGTGCTGAAAGCGAAATAATATTGAAATATAATGTTTGGCTAACTCCGAGTTTGTTTCTCTTAGATAAAAATAATAAAATCGTTTCGCGTTCGAATGATATGATAGAAATTCAAGCAAAGCTTGTGGAACTCTTAAGCCAATGAGACATTGATTTTAAAAGTCGCAGACGCATTAAAATCGTTTAGTCGAACGATCCCGATTGCGAAGCACATCGGGATATCCGAATAGTATTCCTCGCACCTTGCTGTGATATGAAAATAATTTATCGATTTATACTTGACCCGATTAATTCATAAACTTTAAAAGCAGGATAATTCCTGAATTTTTTTTAGAATAATTTCTGTAGCTCCTTTTTTTTCTTCAATATAATTCCTGCTTGTTTGGGAGCATTTTTTGTAAAATTCAAAATCAGTCATCAGTTGTTTTGTAACTTCAATTAATTCATTGGAATTGTTAACACAAAAAGCTCCTTTAAGTTTAATCAAATCTTTTGCTTCATCGAATTTATGATAGTTTGGACCAAAAATAACAGGATTAGAAAATGTTGCAGCTTCTTGAATATTATGAATGCTTACTCCGAATCCGCCACCGATATATGCAACTTTTGAATATTGATAAAGATTATTTAAAATTCCTATGCTGTCAATAATCAAAACTTCTGCATCATTAATGTTTTCATCCGTAGCTTCTGAAAATAATAAGGTTTTTTTCGTGCACTTTTTTATGATAGAATCAATATGAGATTTATCAACTAAATGCGGAGCAATAATAAATTTTAGATTTTCAAAAGTTTGATTTAATAAGTCATAAATTAGATTTTCGTCGGGTTGCCAAGTGCTTCCGGCAATGAAGATATCCGAATCGCCTTTAAATTTTTCAATAAGTGGAAAAGATTTTTTCTGTAAAGAAATATTATAAACTCTATCGAAACGAGTATCGCCGCTTATTAAAACTTTGTTAATATTTATTGATTTCAACAGCTCAACAGACTTGGAATTTTGCACAAAGAAAAATGTAATTTTCTCGAGCATTTTTCTAAACCATGAGCCATACCATTTAAAAAAATGCTGCTCGGGTCTGAATAATGTTGAAATAAAAAAAACAGAAATACTTTTTTCATGTAAGAATGAAATATAATTAAACCAAAATTCATATTTAACGAAGACTGCAAATTCAGGATTGACAATCTCAATAAACTTTTTGGCATTTTTTCGAATATCTAAAGGCATATAAAAAACATAATCGGCGTCAACAGAATTCTTGCGAATTCCGTAGCCCGAAGGTGAAAAAAACGTTAACAAAATTTTATAGTCAGGATTCTTTTCTTTGAACGATTCAATTAAAGGTCTTCCTTGTTCAAACTCTCCAAGAGAAGCACAATGAAACCAAACAATTTTTTTGTCGGAAGGAATTTCTTTTTTTAATTTATTGAAAATATCTTTTCTTCCTGAAATCCATTTAGCAGCTTTCTTATTAAAAATACTTGCTATTAGAATGCTCAGAAAATAGAAATATATGAAAAGATTATAAAGAAATGCCATTTTGAAAATTTTTAAAAATAGTAGAATTTATTAGGCAAACGCTTGTATAATGGAATAATCCATCCGACTTTAATACCGCTGAGAACATCAAAATGTTTTGTTTCATCTTTTCCCATCAAAGTAAAATCATAATCTCTGCGACTCTGAGTCCATGCCTGAACAAATTCAATTCCGATATAAAAATTTGCCATGCGTTTATTGCCAAAATATGTATAACCAATCATTTCGCTGAGAGCAAAACCGTTTGAGAGTTTGTCATAGCCTTTCTTATAATCATCTTTTATTTGGGGAGCAGCATTTTCGGAGTTTTCAATCCTGATTTTATGCTGCAACAAACCAGCACCAGCCATAATAAAAATTCCTGAGTTTGGATTAGTCCCAAATACAGGAAATATTTTCCCTGCTTTAATAGTAGAATGAAATCCCCGCTCATACATAACAATATCTGCGTACTGACCATTTCCATCAATTATATCACCGGTGCTTGTTGCAATACTTTTTAAAATCGAATCTTTATCATGAATTTTTTCTCCGAACATATAGCTGTAATCAACGCTTAAAATCCAGTTGCTTTTTGTTTTCATCATAAAACTTGCTCCAATGTTTGAGTTATTTCCAAACCTATCGGCTAAATCCTCTCCGGGAATTTGATAAGAATAATTTGCTGAAAACATAGAAATAAAAACACTCGAATCTTTAATATTTCTCTGAGCAAAAGAATTGTAACTTATTGATAGAAAAAAGAGCAAAAAATAAAATAATCGTATATTCATAATATTTCTAATATTATTGCAAAGGTAACGAAATATGACTATAATTATTTTTAATTATTATTGATAAAGCAATATTTTTCAAATTTAAGCATTGTAAAACTATAACAATATTTATCTTTCCTCTGAAAAAAAGATTTTCAAAGGTCAGAGGGAAACTCTGTATTAATTTTTTCATGCTTTTGTGTATATTTGCATGAAAAAATTTATGTCGTTTTGAAGAATATATTTTAAGCTATGAAAATATTAGTTACAGGAGGAACAGGATACATTGGTTCGCACACAGTTGTTGAACTTCAGCAAAGTGGCTATGATGTTGTTATTGTTGATAATCTTTCAAACTCAAACATCGAAGTTGTTACAAATATTGAAAAAATTACAGGAATAAAACCCGATTTTGAAAAATTTGACCTTTGTGATTTTGAAAAAACGCGTAAGTTTTTTTTAAAACATCGTGATATAAAAGGAATAATTCATTTTGCAGCATTTAAAGCTGTTGGCGAATCTGTTGAAAAACCTTTGGATTATTATCGCAACAATCTTGTTTCTTTAATAAATATTCTTGACTGCATGAAAAAATTCAATATTGAAAATATTGTTTTTTCATCTTCATGCACTGTTTACGGACAAGCTGAAGAACTTCCCGTTAAAGAAACAGCACCAATACAAAAAGCTGAATCACCTTATGGAAACACCAAACAAATTGCAGAAGAAATAATTACTGACACAATAAAAATTTCTGACATACAAGCAATTTCATTGAGATATTTTAATCCAATTGGAGCTCATGAGTCAGCAGAAATTGGAGAGTTGCCTCTTGGCGTTCCAAATAATCTCGTTCCTTTTATAACTCAAACTGCTATTGGAAAAAGAGATGCTTTGAAAGTTTTTGGTGATGATTACAACACTGCGGATGGAACAGGAATTAGAGATTACATTCATGTGGTTGACCTTGCAAAAGCTCATGTAGTTGCGATTGAAAGAATGATAAACAAAAAAAATAAGCTTAATTTTGAAGTGTTTAATCTGGGAACAGGAAATGGTTTTTCTGTTCTCGAAGTAATAAAATCTTTTGAGAAGGTTTCGGGAGTAAAACTAAATTATAAAATTGTAAGTCGTCGTTCGGGCGATATTGAAAAAATTTGGGCTGATACAGATTTTGCAAATAAAGAATTAGGCTGGAAAGCCGAAAAAGATTTAGATGAAATGACTTCATCTGCTTGGAAATGGGAAAAGAAAATGAAATAAAATAACAAAAAACAAGCATCAAATAACAAATAAATAACAAACAACAATGCACAAAAATCCAAACATTTCAATTTACACATTTTGTTTTTATTAAAGCAAGTTTATTTTATTCTTGATACAGGTTTGGAATTTATTAATTTTAAAAATTGGAATTTATTTGTTATTTGTCTTTTGGGATTTGTTTTTTTCAGCCTGACAGTAAGGATTTATTGGATTAGGGAATAAATAAAAATAAAAAACAAAAATAATGAAATAAAAAACCCAACAGGTTTTTAAAACCTGTTAGGTTTTAACTTAAAAAAAATATTATGAAAAAAATATTAATCACAGGAGGAGCAGGATTTATAGGCTCACACCTTGTTAGGTTATTTGTAAAAAAATACAAAAATTATAAGATTTTCAATCTTGACAAATTAACTTATGCAGGAAATCTTGCCAACCTCAAAGATGTTAAAAACGAAAATAATTATGAATTTATTAAAGCCGATATTGTTGATGCGGAGCTGATTTCAAAACTTTTTGAAGAGTATAAATTTGACGCTGTAATTCATCTCGCTGCAGAATCCCATGTTGACCGTTCAATTTCTAATCCTACTGAATTTGTTTTCACTAACGTTATTGGAACTGTTAATTTGCTAAACGCTGCAAAACATATTTGGAAAGATAATTTTGATGGAAAGCTTTTTTATCATGTTTCCACAGATGAGGTTTACGGTTCTCTTGGAGATGAAGGAATGTTTGTTGAAACCACAGGATATGACCCACACAGTCCCTACTCAGCATCTAAAGCAAGCTCCGACCATTTTGTCAGAGCTTATCATGACACATTTGGTTTGCCTGTCGTAATTTCAAATTGTTCTAATAATTACGGCTCTTTCCAGTTTCCTGAAAAACTTATTCCGCTTTTTATTAATAATATAAAAAACAATAAACCTTTACCGGTTTACGGAAAAGGCGAAAATGTGCGGGACTGGCTATGGGTTGAAGACCATGCAAGAGCAATTGATGTAATTTTTCATTCTGATAAAATTGGTGAAACTTACAATATTGGCGGAAACAATGAATGGAAAAATATCGATTTGATTAAAGTGCTATGCAAAGCAGTGGATGAACAATTGGGTCGCCCAATAGGAACTTCTGAAAAACTAATTACCTACGTAAAAGACAGGGCAGGTCATGATTTGCGTTATGCAATTGATTCAACAAAACTGCAAAATGATTTGGGTTGGAAACCTTCATTACAGTTCGAAGAAGGAATAGGCAAAACTGTTGAATGGTATCTCAAAAATACTGATTGGTTGGATAATGTTACATCAGGCAACTATCAAAAATATTATGAAGAACAATACATGAAAAGATAATTTGTTTCTGAATGAATCTATTAAAAAACATAATTTCAGGTAGCAGTTTATCAAAGCCGGTAGATTTATCTGTTCTGAAAACCGATATGCACTCCCATCTAATTCCCGGAATTGATGATGGCTCAAAATCTATGGAAGAATCTGTTGATTTAATCAGGAAATTAGCAGATTTAGGATTTAAAAAGCTGATTATTACTCCTCATATTATGGGAGATTATTTTAAAAATACCCCTGAAATTATTCTATCTGGTCTTGAGAGTTTAAGATTTGCAGTGAAGAATGCCGGAATGTCAATTGAACTTGAAGCTGCTGCCGAATATCTTGTTGATGATGGATTTGAAGAGAAATTGAAATCCGGGAAATTACTAACATTTGGGAATAATTATCTTCTTATTGAACTCTCTTTTTTTGCTGAACCTCCAAATTTGTCTTCTTTGCTTTTTGATTTACAAATTGCCGGTTATAAGGTAGTATTAGCCCACCCTGAAAGATATTCATACTGGAATGATGATTTTAAAAAGTATGAAGAATTGAAAAATAGGAATATATTTCTTCAACTAAATATTGTTTCCCTAAGCGGATTTTATTCTGAGCAATCAAAAAAAATGGCTGAAAAATTGATAGATAAAAAAATGATTGATTTTCTCGGAACAGATTCCCATAATTTTGACTATATAAAAGGCGTTGAAGAAAGTTTGTTTGAAAAATCTCTTAATAAAGTTTTAACAACTAATAATATTCTCAACAGTACTTTATAATTAAAGAATTTTTTCTTGAGACTGTTAACCTGATTAATTCATGTATTTATTTTTGTCCTAATCGAGGCGTCGAAACCTGAAGCTGTATTTTGGGATATTCATAAAATTAATATCTCAATAGTTATCAACAATCTATGTTAGTATTTTTATAAAGAAAAACCCCGGAAATAGCCAAAAATGTGGTAAATTCGGGGTAAT
>Ga0307991_1000204_pt1 | contig 44963 bp, 33 predicted proteins | sample EllFjometagen131_FD_203146 | JGI IMG/M metagenome (GOLD analysis project Ga0307991, IMG submission 203146) | Marine microbial communities from Ellis Fjord, Antarctic Ocean - #131 | ecosystem: Environmental > Aquatic > Marine > Unclassified | place: Southern Ocean | collected 2014-10-08 | reverse complement strand
AGACAAGAAATGTAATGTAAGAAAAGAATATTCACCACAGAGGTCACAGAGAATGTAATGTAAGATTTTGAGCAGCGAATAGCTTTCATTTATTACAGCTCATCAAGACAAAACTAACAAAACGAACTATTTTTTCACGATTCACCAATCACTATTATGTCCCAGTAGCTATTGGGTCAGTTGAAGAATATGCTGGGTAGTGAGCCGAAAACATTTGCCAGCATGTGTACTAAGATCGCGGGGATTATACTGCCAGATTTTTCGCGGTAATAGGCAGCGACTAAACCCATAAGGGTGGCACCGGAGACAATGAACATCACGAAAAAGGGTGAGCCGCTGATTTTGAAGACAGTGAGATGGCCTGCTCCAAAGAGGATTGCTGAAATCCAGACTGGGAGGCTTAAACCCAGAAAGCGGAGATGGGAAAGGTCTTGCAGAAGCGATTGCACTAAACCACGATTAAAGATTTCTTCCGTAATACTTGACCAGAACCAGACGCCTATGATCATTACCCAGATAGAACTCCCAAGATCGAAACCACCGGACATTTTAACCTGGAAAACATTAGATAAGAATCCCATATAGAGAGGGGCAAACAGGAATAAACTGCCTAACGTGACCACAAATGTGATTCCAGTCAGTTTCAGGTAGTTAAGGCGTTTGGGCAGGCAGAAGCCAAAGCTTTTCAGGTCTTTTCCTGGTATTATGGCGATGATTAAAATGGATACTAATGCCAGAATAGTTTTGAAAATGGCACCCATGCTGCCTGAGTCATTCGCAAGATATTCCGGCATTAAGGGTGTGATTGCCTGTTTGAGTAAGACTGCTGCCTGAAACGCCAGGAAGGCTAAGACGACTACAAGCAGGACTCTTGTCACTGGTATTTTCCACAATTTAGTCATATTATGCTCCTTAAACTAATATTGGACATATAGAAAAAAATGTTATTAATGGTCAAGGAAATTCAGTTAGAGAAGTGCAGAGAAGATTAAGCGGACGTAGGGGACGCAGCGGACGTAGTGGGTAATGCGAGGGTGCGAGGGGGTGAAGGGAGGGAAGATAATAATTGAAAATGTAAAATGTAAAATGTAAAATGTGAAGAGGAGAGCAACAAGAAATGTAGAATGTGAAGATGTGAAGATGTGAGGAAGATTGGGATCGTTCGTTGAAATCAATATGCTGTTATTTCATAAGTAATAGAATATATTTAATAGAGTAAAGGATTTATGTAATATATTTTATTGACAGTAAGATAATATATAGTGTAAATTTGTTCCAGATGGAGAAGGAAAACGATATCGGGGCAATATAGATATGTGTGTATGGGCTAAATTATTATTATAAGTGAAGTTTGGTAAAAGAAAATGAGAAGCTGGAGGTTAATAAAATATCTTGAGAATTGATTTTTGATAAATATGACTGACGCAGCATTAAGCTCTTGAACATAGGATTAAGAAAAAAGTGCCATGAAAATGTGACAGTTCTTAAAAAATCAAATTCAAGATAATTTACTCCGGTAAAGTGGGGAAAAATGCTAATGAATGATGAGTCGCCACAAGCAGTCCGTGAAGAAATATATGGTAATAAATTGAGGGAGTTCAGTTTTTCACCAAAAGAGGAGTTGGTTTTTTCAGGCAGCAAATATTTCACTCCGGTCATGATATTATTTATCAGGATAACCTCAATTCTATTTATTCTGATGGGCACCTACGACATTATCTTTTTACCCTGGAATACAATTGGTGCGATGTTAACGCATTATTTACCAGGGATCATATTATACATTTTGTTTGAGTTTAGCAGAGTGATGAGATTCAGAATTTCAGAAAGCAGGCTTCATTTTGTGATAACCTTGAGTTTTATCATTGCCTTAATCCATTTTGCGTTGATCTCTCCTGATCGAGTTCAGCAGGTATATCTTTTTGAAGCAGTGCTTCTGACTGTGCTTTATTATATAGCGCCAGGCAAGGATTTTTCCACAGCATTGGCAATATCAGTGATAATAAGTATATTTATGATCCTGATGATGCTAATCAATAAATTGAAATTTGATGAGCGTTGGATATTGAATTTATTATTTTATCATTTATTGATCCTGGGTGGTTTGATGCTTACCTATATAGTTCAAAGGCTTTTAAGTAAAATGGTAAGGATCAGCCTGGAGCTAAATTCTCAGAATTCAGCATTTCAGCATTTGAAAGAGGAATTTTGCAATACACTTGATGGGCTTACTTTGGGAATATTGCTATTGGATAGTGAAGGGAATATTCTGGTTTATAATGAGCGGTACACGGAATTAAGTGGTACTCATGAAATAGCAAAAAAACGTAACATCCGAGAATTAGGTTTTTTTCAAGGGGAGTCAACGGGAAATTATTATCAGGAAATGATCCTTAAGAATGAGCCTTTAAATGAGGAATTACGTCAGGAGCAGGCTGGGCACAGTTACTGGCTACGCATCAAAGGGTTGAAAATATATTCCGGCACTCATAAGGAACAATATCTGGTATTACTGGAAGATATCACCAGGCAGAAGCAGAATCAACTTGCCAGAAATCGTCTGGAACGTCATCTGGAGGCAGTATTTAATTCAGAGAGTAGCATCGTATTATATGAGCGCAGAGGTGAGGAGTGGTATTTCACAGAAAATGTAAGTCATTTAACGGGTTGGACAGCATTAGAATTGAGTGAGGGCAAGTTTTTTTATGAGAAGTTAGTGGATGAGAATGACAAACCATTTATCAGGGATAAATATCAAAAATGGGTGGAATCAGGCAAAGAAGGAATATTAAATTTATGGTATCGGATAATTAGACGTGATGGGCAGGTGATCTGGCTTGAGGAAAGAACGAGCAGGGTAAAAACGGATGACGGGGTGGAAATAATTACCGGGATATTGATAGATACAACCGAGCTGAAAGCAACAGAGCGTGAACTGCGACTAAGTGAGTCGAGTTTGAATAGGGCACAGGAGATAGCACATATCGGAAGCTGGCGATTTATGCTCAGTGATCAAAACCTGCAGGTATCACGTGAGCTATATAAAATTCTGGAAATTGAAGATGATGCTGAACTCAACTGGTTGAACTATATAAACTATGTTCATCCAGAAGATCAGGAGCAGGTAAACTGGAAACTTGATGAGCTAAAGAAGAAACAGAAGCAACATTTGTATCTGGAATTCAGGGTGATAACAGCAAAAGGAAATGAACGTGAGGTTAACGTCCAGACCGAAGCTTACTGGCAGGAAGATCATCTGTTGTCAATTGAAGGTATCCTTCTTGACATAACAGAACATAAAGAACTTGAACGTCAATTATTCCAGCATCAGAAGATGGAAGCAATAGGTACATTGGCGGGTGGAATTGCTCATGACTTTAATAATATCTTAAATATAATCATGGGCTATTCATCAGTGATAACAGAGCAATTACCCAATGATAGTGATCTTTGGCATAAATTTGACAGGATCAATGCAGCCGCCCAGAGAGCAAAGAACCTGGTAACACATATTTTGACGATCAGCAGGCAGCATGAGAGCCACAAACGGGCATTCAAGATGAATGAATTACTATTTGAGCATCTGGATTTGCTTAGAGCTGCAATACCAGCATCAATCATGATACACAAGCAACTGGAATCAGAGAGTTATATATATGGGAACTCTGACCAGATAGAGCAAGTTGTGATGAATTTATGTACTAATGCCAGTTATGAGATGAAAGATGGAGGCGGGAAATTATTTGTAAGACTGCTTGATGAGGATGAATATGTGCGTCTGGAAATAGAAGATACAGGTGATGGCATACCTGAGAAAGTGATCAAGAAGATGTTTGACCCATACTTTACTACGAAACCAAAAGGAGAGGGGACGGGCTTGGGATTGGCAATTGTAAAGGGAATAGTAGATGGTTTAGAAGGCAAAATAGAAGTAGAAAGTGAAAGAGGGGAAGGGACAAAATTTACAATTTTGTTGCCGAAATATGTACCCGGGAGAGAAAAGGAGGAGCTGAGCGTAACCTCCGCTGAGGTGGAAGAGGTTAAAAAAGAGCAAATTAGAGTAATGTTCATTGATGATGAAGAAGCTCTTGTGGAATTGTTTGAATTTTATCTGGAAAGCAATGATATGAAGGTGAGTAGTTTTGGAGAAGGAGAATCCGCTTTGGAGGAAATGAGAGCAAATCCTGCTAATTGGGATATCCTGGTAAGCGATGTGTCATTACCTGGTATGGATGGACTGGAAATATTAGAGCATGTGCGTGATATTAACCCACTTTTGCCAGTGATACTATACAGTGGGTTTAAGAAACCGAAGTTTAAAGAAAGAGCTGAGGCACTTGGAGTAAGCAGGATATTAGTGAAACCAGTGGTTCCGAGTGATATGTTAAAAGAGATAAAAGCAGTATTGAATAAAGAGGAAGAGTGATGCAGATTGATATAAACATGGAGTTATTGAGATATCAGCGATTAGCGAGTTTGGGCCGTGATCTGGAAGGATTTGTGCATAATGCAGCGGGACCTTTGAATATAATCATGGGATATGTACAAATTTTGCAAAATAAATATCCAGATGAGTCAGGATTAACTAAGGTCTGGGAAGCAGCAAATGAAATAAATAATGAGTTACAGGAATTGAGCAGTTATCAAGAGCAGGTACAATATGAACCGATTACAAATCTCGATATCAATAAATTGATCTTGAATAAGCTGGAATTATTGCGCTCAAATGCAGAATTTAAACATAATATTGAGTCTGTTGCTGAATTGGATGAGAACTTACCATTGGTGAGAGGAGTTTACGGGGATATTGTGATCTGCCTGGATGTGTTACTGAATAATGCGATACTGGCAGTTCAGGAAGAAATGATCAAGAAAATAGTTGTCCACACTGATGTAGTAGTGGTAAATGATCGGAATTATGTGAGGATATGTGTGCGAGATACTGGAATCGGTTTGAAGGAAGAACTACGGAAGAATTATTTTGAATTGGGTTTCATTGACTGGCCAGAAGACGAGGAAAGCAGTGGAGTGGGGCTTGCTCTATCTCAATATATAATTGGCAGAATTGGGGGTTTGATAACACTTGAGAACAGTGATGGAATTGGAGCCATTGGGAGGATATTTTTACCTTTAAAGGAGAAAGATGAAGTTTAATGCTGGAAATTACCGGGTATTACTGGTAGATGATGATTTGACAGCCCTGGAATTATTCACAGAATATTTAGGGAGTGAATTTCAAGTTGACGCTGCATCATCAGCTCAAGGAGCATTAGATAAACTTAGTATAGGGGAATATCACCTGGTGATAACAGATCTTGTGATGCCGAAAATGGATGGTTTGCAGTTAATAGAGATGATCAAGGCAAAATGGGAAGATATTGCAATCATTGTGATCAGTGGTCAGGCGACAGTAAGAACTGCGGTAGATGCCATGAAAGCTGGAGCAGAAGAATTAGTGATGAAACCAGTTACCGATCTGGATCTGCTTTCGATATTAATTCGCAGAGTGCTGCATAAAAAGTGGTTGCAGTCAGAAAACAGAAGACTAAATGATTTACTTGGAAATGACGTATCTGGAAGTAAAATACTTGGGAGCAGCAGGGAGATGCAGAATTTATTGAGTAAGATGAATAAAATTGCACCGCTTGAGACAACAATTTTATTGACAGGAGAGACAGGAGTTGGGAAGAGTTTCCTGGCTCAGATTATTCACGAAAAGAGTAAGCGAAGTGAACATAAATTTGTGGGTATCAATTGTGGAGCTTTAACGGAGACTTTATTGGAAAGTACTCTTTTTGGACATAAGAGAGGCTCCTTCACTGGTGCAGTGAAGGATAAGATCGGTTTGTTTGAGGAAGCAAGCGGAGGCACTTTATTTCTGGATGAAGTGAGTGAGACATCAGGGTCATTCCAGGTGAAGTTATTAAATGCCATTGAAAAGGGTGTGATCCGGAATGTGGGAGGAGAGAAGGAGATAAGTGTTGACGTGAGATTGATATTTGCTACAAATAGAGACTTGCGTAAAGCTGTTGATGATGGTAGTTTTAGAAAGGATCTGTTTTTCAGGATCAATGTGATAAATCTGCAAATTCCATCGTTAAGGGAGCGCAAAGAGGATATTTTGATGATGGCAAAGGTATTTTTGCATGAGGTATGCGAGAAGTATAATCTTCCTATGTTGAGTTTTAGTCAAAAAGTTTCGCAAATACTTCATGAAAATAAGTGGGAGGGTAATATCAGGGAGTTAAAAAACAGCATTGAGCATGCAGCAGTGATGTGTGATGGTGATGAGATATTGCCTGAGAATCTGCCTGATCATTTTAATCAGGGAAGTGATACCCTTGAATGTTTACAGGAAGGAGACGGGTATAAGATTGCCAGAGAGAATTTTGAAAGAAAATATTTTGAGAACTTACTTCGTAAAAATCGAGGTAATGTTACAATAACAGCCCGGGACAGTGGGTTAGCCCGGCAATGTGTATATCGTAAATTAGAGAGTCTGGGGATTGATCCTCAAAAACACCGAGGAGCAAATTAATGCTGATATTCAGTGATTTTACCCAGAGTGAATTTAAGCGTAGCAGAGAAGAGTCATGTATTTGTGACATAATCGGACACTATCGACACATTAATGTGACGCAATTTGGAAACTACAGCTTTGCGTTGAAGCTATCCAGTTGTGATAAACAGATGGCGTAACCAAATGGTAAATAAGGTAAATAGCGTAATCAATAAGAGGTTATGCGAAGAAAGAAAAATGAAATGGAACATTAATTGCGTATATAAATTATGTATTGTAAAAGCCGACCCAGGCAAAAAATCTTAGGAGGATATAATGGGAACACAACAAATCTTGTTGATTGTATTGAGTGTGATTATAGTAGGAGTAGCAGTTGCAGTAGGTATTCAGATGTTCAATACCCAGGCAATGAATTCTAATCGTCAGGCAGTAGTAGGTGATCTTCAGACTCTTGGAGCTCAGGTAATGCAGTATTATCGCACACCTACAAGTCAAGGTGGAGCTGGTTCAACAATACCTACGGGTGATGAATCAGATCTTTATACATTTATGGGATGGGCAGCTGATTCAGTTAATACTGACACTGGCTCATTCGTTGTTTCTATCACAGCTGAAAATGTAGTTCAAATCATAGGTGAAGGAACAGAAGTTGGTAATGTTGGAGGTCTTCCAGTTAAGGCTACATTAACAGTAACCTGTACAGCCAGTTCACCTTTGTCAACAGCTATCGGTAACTAATATTTATTATTAGTTAGCTCGGATAAGGGGAATGGCTTGCCATTCCCCTTTAAGCACATTAAAAAAGGCGTGAAAAAAAAGGTATAGTATATGATTAAAGAATTTCGATTTAAAGGATTGACCCCGCAAGGTAGATTGATCCAGGGAACCGTCCTGGGTCAAAGTAAGCGAGATGCAAAGCGTCAAATAGATGAAGTAGCCAAGCGAAACAATGTTAAGATCACTGATATTAATCAGAAATTGAAATTCCGTTATTCAATCAAATTACCTGGCAAGAAGAAAAAGATCATAGGAGTGCAAAGTTCTTACAGCAAGATGGAAGTTGCAGAAGCACTGCAGAAGATGGGTTATCGTAATTTCCGGATCGAACCGATCATGGAATTCCTGCGAGCTAAACCATCTTCTCAGGATGTTCAGATGTTTATCAAGTTAAGTGCAAATATGCTGCGGGACAAGATGAGTTTTGGCAAGATACTGGGAGTACTGATCGAGGAGCAGTCCAATGCAGTGCTGAAGGAAAGTTTACAGCAGATCGAGCAGCAATTGAAAAAAGGACAAGAAGGAAAAGAGGTATTTAAACGCTATATAGATGTATTCGGTAAATTTCCAGCTTATATGCTGGGACTGGCAACAAAGAGTGGAAATATGGCAGATATTTTCGAGGCGACGAATAAATTTATAGAGCGTGATAATGAGATACAGAAAAACCTGAAGAAAGCCCTTGTATCACCGCTGTTTGCAGTGGCAGCCACATTGGGAGCTGTTGGTTATTATGTAATAGAAATATTTCCTTCCACAGCGAGTATGTTTGACAACTTTGGTATAGAATTACCACCCCTGACAAAATTTACATTGGGAATGAGTGACTGGCTGGGAGCTAACTGGTGGATAATATTATTAGTTATTGCGATCCCTACTATAGCAATATTGCGCTGGTGGGCAACACCTAAAGGAATGATATTTCGTGATAGATTAATTATTAAAATCCCAGTATTGGGACCAATAATTCATAAGACAAGTATTGAGATATATTTCAGGGTATTTGCAACAATATATGCTGGATCAGCAGATAATATAGAAACGATCCGAACGTCATCAGAAGCGTGCAGAAATAAGTATATGGAGCGTGAGATCAAAGAGATAACTATCCCTCAGATGCTTAAGGAAGGTGAGGGATTCGTACCAGCGATGGAAGCTGCGGGGATATTTCCCAAGACGGTTATAACGCGTTTACGCTCAGGATCAGAGACAGGAAATATTTTACAGAGCGCTGTTCAGATAGCTTCTTTTTACGAAGCTGAGACTACATACAAAATGGATAGTATCATAGAATATACCTCCACGCTCATCGGTTTATTCATAGCCATAGTAATATCCTTTCTAACAATGGTATCTGCAGAAATTGCAACGGTTTCCCCACCAATGCCAGGAGTTGGTTAATGGTAAGTAAAGGTAATCAGAAGCTCATGGATGCATTAAGGGTTCGCCATCAGGTTGACCCTGAATTACTTGCAGAAGCTGAGCAGAGATTACAAGAAAGTGGTGAGAGAACTCCCCAGCAACTGGCACGGATATTATATTCAGAATTTAATATCCCTCATGACCATATTTATGGCACTTTAGCTGAATTATATGCCTTTCAGAGGATATCACTCACAGTGGAACAGGTAGATGAGAAGACACAACAGCATACAAAGGAGATTTTGCAGGAGATACCGGAGGATCTTAGAAATAAATTATTATATAATAAGATATTACCTTTTAAAGTGATAACAAGGAACAGGGAGATACTTCAAATACTGGCAGCGGATCCGACAACGAAGCAGGTGCTGGAAATACCCGGACAGACCAGGTTCAAGCGTTATGAAGTAATATATTGTCCACTTACAATATTAAATGATATAATTAATCTGATCTCACCTCGCAAAAATGAATTTCTTGATCTACTGGAAGAAACCGGTGAGATGCTGATGGAAGAGGATGGCGTAAATCAGATCGAAGTAAATGAAGAAGAACTTGATGCAACAATCAATAAGAGCCGTCTGGTAAATCTATTTGAAGGTTGTTTGATAGAAGCTGTAAGAACCAATGTAAGTGATGTTCATATTATTCCGAGTGGCAAGTCTTCAGTTGATCTTTTTTTTAGAATAGATGGCAAACTGCAATTATGGCACAGACAGGAATCCACTCCTCCAGAGGCGCTGGCAGCAGTAGTAAAAGACCGTTCAGTTGGAATAGATAGATTTGAACGAGATGCACCTCAGGATGGGTTTGCTCAAAGGACGGTTGACCAGACCATTATCCGTTTTAGGGTAAGCGTGATACCTATAGTGAGCAGCGAATATGAGCGAAGGTTTGAAAGTATAGTTATCCGGGTAATTGATGACCGTAAGGTTATCACAGATTTTAAGAAGCTGGGATTTCAGAAACAGGCTGAAGAGGAGTTCTTTAAATCTATTAATACCTCAAGAGGGATAATTATAGTAACAGGACCAACCGGAAGTGGAAAGAGTACTACTTTGATGGCAGCACTGCATCATATAATTGATCCAACTAAGAATATTTTAACCTGTGAAGACCCTGTTGAGTATGTGATCAGGGGAGCACGTCAGTTAAAGATCGGCTATAAGATGACTTTTGATCAGGCAATCCGGTCGATTTTACGTCATGATCCTGATGTAGTAATGGTGGGTGAGATTAGAGATAGGAAGACTGCTGAGTTAGCAGTTAAACTGGCAAATACTGGTCATTTAACATTATCAACCTTACATACAAATGATGCGCCAAGTGCTATTTCCCGACTTTTTAAGATGGGAATTGAACCTTTTTTATTAGCTTATTCAATAAACATAATAATTGCTCAGCGACTGGTTCGGCGATTATGTCAGCATTGCCGAATACCATTAGAGGAAAGTAAATGGGCTGCAGCACTGGAATTTGGCATCAAACAGGAAGATTTGGATGCAGGGATCATCTTTGAGGCAAACCCTAAAGGCTGTCCGAAGTGTCACAGCGGATATAAGGGTAGAACCAATATTGCTGAGGCTCTATATTTTTATCCTGAGATAAGAGAATCTATCATTACCTCAGGAGAAGAAATTGATGAAGAGAAAGTGAAAAGGATAGCACAGGCAAAGGGTATGCTGACGATGCGCCAATCAGGATTAGAGAGAATTCGTGAAGGGATCACAACACTTACGGAAGTTGCCTATGCAACTTCGGAGGGCTAAACTATGGCATATGGACAGACAATGCTGGTATTACTTGCGATATTATTGTTTTCGACAATGATGCTGGGTTATTATAATAATTTATATCGCTGGTATGATATGCATAACAGGGAATTTTCGAGATTACAGGCTTTGAAACTTGCTGAGAGTGTTTTTCAGGAGATAGAATTTTCCTATATCACAAAGCAGTTAGATTTTTCAGAACTGGAATCAGCCTGGACAGATTCGATTCGGACAGTGTCACTTACGGATGTAAATTATAATATTAATGTAGAATCAAACTGGTGTGATTCTTTAGGAGTTGATGAAGGCTCAGAGAGTAATTTTTTAAGATTTGATCTAAGAATAAGCTGTTATCCGGGCTATGGAGATACTATCTGGGTGGGAACAGCTACGGATCCATTACAGAAGCTTATAGCGGATATGGGTATATAATATGCAAAGTTTATTAGATATAATTGGAGCAACAATTATCGGCGGACTGCTGATGGTGACCATGTTTACCTCCTTGATCACAATTCAGGAAAATAATATGATACTGAAGGGTGAGATGCAGATAATAACGGAACTGGAATATATCAGTAATATGATTGATGATTATTATATGGATAAGATCGGTTATGAGCTTCCAGCCATAACAGAGGCATTTCCCGTGGCAGATCAGAATGAAGTCTGGTTCAATACTAAACTTGATGATGGTGATGAGAATATTTATTTAGTAAAGATAAGTACCAGCGGTGAAGTAGTAAATTTTGGATACCCCATAAACATAATAATAACCGGACAACCTGATGTTGGTCCGATATATTTAGCAGATAATTTAGTTTTTACCTATTATGATGTAATTGGCAATGAAATAGACAGTGCAACCCTGGCAACACAACCAGGGAGGGCTACGATAAGATCAATTCAAATCGAAATGGTAGTGTATCAGGGACAATATAACACTGACACAATGAGAGCAAGAACATTAGTGTTCACAAAGTATTTTCCAAACTTGGCAATATAGGAGGCTAGAATGGGAAGAATCAATATTTTTATAGTATTTATAGTCGTAATTGTAGTGGGATCAAACTTTAGCAGTTTGAGCAAGAGTGCAGAGAATATATCAGATCAGATGAATGCGTATCATAATCAATTCAAGATGAAATCAATGGGCAGTTTTGCTATGAATTACGGGATCAGCAAACTGCAATCGGGAGAAGTAATAGTAGGTGAGGATGAAGTAGTAATGCAAACACCGAATTTTGTCGTGGGATCAAATACGATTGACAGTATTCGATTTGTACCAGGAGTGGGTGATACTGTGCAGGTGATCCCTTATATAAGGGGTAATAATCAGGGTCAGGTGACAATGCGTGAATCCAAGGCAACATTAGGTTTTCATATCGCACAACCCGAGGATCAATTTGCCTATTTCATGATGGATGATGGTACAGGAATGACTGTAAGTGACAGTTCGGGTATGGGATATAGCGGAACATTGACAAATATGGATAACAGTGACTGGGTAGCCGGAGTAGATAGCTACGGACTGGAATTTGACGGAGAGAATGACTATATATCTCTTGGATCAGATATAGCCCAGGAATATGAAGATCAATTGACAGTTGCCACCTGGATCAAAGAAGACAGCGGATCGCACCAGAACTGGGGTAATATCATGACCGAGAATTCCGATGGAAATGGAAATCAGATAACAGGTTTTACGCTGCGTAATAAAGTGCAATTTCAAGGTAATAGTAAAAATCACAGGATAGAATATCAATTTGAAATGACCACCACATCAGGAAAAGAGACTGTGAGTTTAACTGTCTATAATGGAACAATGGACCTATTAGCCTGGCATTATGTAGCGGGTGTTTTTGATCCTGTAGCTCAGAAAATGACAATCGGAATAGTGGATGAAGATATCTGGGCAGAAATTTATCTGTCTTCCGGAACTCTTCCACAAAGGTCATCGACCAGCAATATAACAATAGGCAGCATTGATGGCGGCGGGAATGGACTGGGAAAGAAATCCGGTATGAAAGGCTCAATGGATGATTCAAGATTGATAGCTGATGCCATGACTAAAGCTGAATTACGGCAATTAATGTTATACCAGGGAGTGAAGAGACCAAAATTAGTTGACTGGAAGATATAGCAATTGCTGACATAAAAAAAATAAAATAAGGAGGTTGTGATGGGAAAGATAAATTTGATCATAGTTATTCTCATGGCTTTAATAGTCGGTGGCAGTTTAAGTAGCCTGCATAATAGTTTATCTAAGATCACCGATTCATTAGATCACAGCCTTTTGAATATGCAGACGGAACTGCTGGGAGCTTATGCACTCAGTTATGGCATGTTAAAATTGCAGGAAGGTGATGTAATTATTGGAAATGAAGAACAAACCTGGAACACTCCTCAATTTGCAGTATGTATGGGTGAGATTGACAGTATCTGTTATATTCCAATGGCAGGAGATACCATAGAAGTGATACCCTATATCAAGAACTGGCAAACCGGTTATTCGATAGCATCCTCATCCAGAGCCTTGATAGATTTTTATATAACTCAGCCAGAGGATCAATTTGGCTATTATGGAATGGAAGCCGGCAGCGGGACGACGCTTAGTGATCTTTCAGGAGCAGGCAATGATGGCTTGCTTATCAATATGGATGACAGCAACTGGGTAGATGGCATTTATGGCAGTGGTCTTACGTTTGATGGAGATGAAGACTATGCTGACCTGGGAACTGATATTGCTCAATCTTATGACGATATGCTGACAGTGGGAGGCTGGATTCAGATGGTGGAAACCAGCAACGTGGACTGGGGTAATATCATCACGGGAAATTCCGATGATCAGGGTAATCAGTTAGAAGGTTTTACGCTGAGTGTAAAGGCTAAATATGTGGGGCATCCGTACCTGGAATTTCTTTTTAGCGTGGTAACTCTGAGTGGAAAAGAGGAAGTAACTCTGAAAGTTTATGACCCGGCAATAGATGTTCACGCCTGGCATTATGTCGTGGGCGTGCTCAATATGCAAGAGCAGAAGATAATGGTGGGGATTGTAGATTTAAACCTCTGGAATATAGATGATATCAGCGCACAGGGAATGCCTTCTATGGCGGATACGGGAGTGATGACGATCGGTCATATAGTGGGGGCACCCAATGGTCAGGGCAGGAAATCGGGCATGAGCGGTCATCTCGATTCCATACGGGTCATATCAGATGTGATGACAATCGATCAACTAATACAATTGATGCTGTATGATGGAGTGAAGATGCCAAAAATAGTTGACTGGAAAATATAGCAATTGCTGGCAGAAAGAAAAATAAAAAAAGGAGGTTGTGATGGGAAAAATGAATTTAATCATAGTTGTACTCATGGCTTTAGTAATTGGCAGCAGTTTAAGTAGCCTGCATAATAGCTTATCTAAGATCGATGATTCATTAGATCACAGCCTTTTGAATATGCAGACGGAAATGCTGGGAGCTTATGCACTCAGTTATGGTATGCTGAAATTGCAGACAGGACAGGTAATTATTGAAGATGAAGAGCAAACGTGGAACACTCCTCAATTTGCCCTTTGCCTGGGTGAGATCGATAGTATTTGCTATACTCCCATGGCAGGAGATACCATAGAAGTGATACCTTATATCAAAAACTGGCAATCAGGTAATTCGATAGCATCCTCATCCCGAGCAGTAATTGATTTCTTTATAACACAACCGGAAGATCAATTTGCCTATTATACCATGGATGAGGGCAGTGGAACCACATTGACGGATCAATCAGGAATGGGTCATGATGGAAGCCTGATCGATATGGATGACAGCAACTGGGTAGATGGCGTTTATGGCAGTGGTCTTATGTTTGATGGAGATGAAGACTATGCTGACCTGGGAACTGATATTGCTCAATCTTATGACGATATGCTGACAGTGGGAGGCTGGATTCAGATGGTGCCAACCAGCAACGTGGACTGGGGTAATATCATCACGGGAAATTCCGATAATCTGGGTAATCAGTTAGAAGGTTTTACGCTGAGTGTAAAGGCTAAATATGTGGGGCATCCGTATCTGGAATTTCTTTTTAGCGTGGTAACTCTGAGTGGAAAAGAGGAAGTAACTCTGAAAGTTTATGACCCGGCAATAGATGTTTATGCCTGGCATTATGTCGTGGGCGTGTTCAATATGCAAGAGCAGAAGATAATGGTGGGGATTGTAGATTTAAACCTCTGGGCAATAGATGATATCAACGCACAGGGAATGCCTTCTATGGCGGATACGGGAGTGATCACGATCGGTCATATAGAGGGGGCACCCAATGGCGAGGGCAGGAAATCGGGCATCAGCGGTAATCTCGATTCAATGCGTTCAATAGCAGATGCGCTGACAATCGATCAACTAATACAACTGATGTTGTATGATGGGATCAAAATGCCAAAAATTGTGGAATGGAGTATATAAGATGTATTTTCGAGAACAAATTCTTAAGTGGTGGTCAAGTTTACGCTGGTTTATGATACTTGTGGTGATGTGTGTGGGAACTTTGGAATTATTACATAACCCAATGGCTTATCAACCGTTGGTGTATCTCGGAGTATTTGGTGGTTTAGTAACTTTGAACCTCTATTTTCAATTGCACAAAAAAGGGGAAAGCCAATTTGCTATCATTATACAAATTATACTTGATATAGTGTTCGCGACCTTATCAGTTCATTTAACAGGTGGACCTGGAAGTTATTTCAGCTGGCTATATTTGATTCCAGTGATAACAGCGAGTTTGCTGATACCCCGGACAGGTGGTGTGATGACAGGATTGATCGGGACATTTTCCCTGCTGGGATTGATCACAAGTTATAGATTAGGCTGGCTGGAATCTCCATCAGGTAGCTGGGAAGATTTCGGTACAATTTTCCTTTTATCATATTCAGGTCTATTTTGTGTTATAGGTTTCATAGTAAATTTTCTAAATGATCTTATGATAAATGCAGGAATAGATGTGAAGGAAGCTGAGAAAGAAAAGGAAATATTCAGTGAAAAACTTGACAAGGTAACAGAAGAAAATCTAAGTATGAAACGAATTGGTGATGCTGTAAAAGATATAGTGTGGATTGATCGGGATATTAATACACAACTATGTGTAGTTTCCCTATCATTGAAGCGGATCAAGAAAGCAGCAGCTGAACTGGAGAATGACGATTTAGCCCGAAGCAGCAATGAAATTGCCGATTCGGTAAATAAAATGATCGCAATTCTGGATAGTATGGACAAATTCAGACGTGAGAGTGCGATCATCTCAGAGGAGTTGATATGAAACGTGTTTTGATAGTTGATGATGATAAAAATATCAGAGATCTATTAGAAGAATTTCTACGAGATGAAGGGTATTTAACAACATCTGCTGTTGATGGAGAAGATGCTCTTGATAAATTAGAATATCAGAAATTCGATCTTTATGTTCTTGATATATGCATGCCGCGAATGGATGGAATGCAATTGATGAAAGAGATCAAGCGCCGACACCCATTTGCAGTGATTATTATCACGACTGGATTTTCTACCCTTGAAAATGCAGTGAGAGCTATTCGAGAAGGTGCATTTCATTATATTGCAAAACCAATTATGGCTGATGAATTTCTTGATGTTGTCAGGAGAGGATTTGCTTATGCAGAGAGTTTGGGCTCTCCAGATATAATCGAACCAGGTACAAAGACAAAACTTGAGAGAACCTTACCACAAATGCTAAAAGGATTTTCGGCTGACGATGTAATGCAATTCGAGGAAATATCTATTATCAGACATTATCAACCAGGGGATATAGTGCCTTTAGATGATAAAAACGGGAGTATTATACTCGTGGAAACAGGAGAGCTTGGTGTATTATTGGGCACAATTAAGGTTGAATCATTATATCCTGGTCAGTGTTGGGGAGAGGAGTCATTTTTAAATATCAGCTATTTATTTACAGGCTTACGGGCAGTTACAGAAGCGAGAGTGCGTCATTTCAGACGCCAGCAGATCATGGAGTTTTTCCGGTTCAGGGACGAAAGAGCTCTCAAACGCTATACGATCAATTTGATGTATATATTTTATCAGCGCTGGAAAAGTGCATTGGGAAAACTGGGATTATTTGTGGGGTATGAAAAAGTAACAAAAGAGAATGAAGATGGATCTGAAGTTTAATATAAGTGAAGCGGAAATAAAGGATGTTCCATTAAAGGGGCGCCCCCGTATACGATATTTGCATGGTTTATTAATAAAAAACAGGGGTTGGCAGGAATATTGCGATAAATTAACAGCCCATTTTCTGGATTTAATGACATCAAAGAAAGCCTCCGATCTTGATATGGGTGCAGAAGGATGTTTACATCAAATCTGGATGAGGATTGATGGTTATAAAGCACCATTACCAGAATATAGAAATTTAAGAAAATTCGATGAAGAGCTTTTTATATTGGGTTTTGTAGAGGAAGAATATTTGGAGCTTCTATTGAAATCTGGTGCTTTAGATCTGGCAGTTAACCCGCAATATGGTGAACATAACCGAAGAGCAAGAGGTAATGTCTATCTGGATCAAGGCAGCCTGGCATTAAATATGCGGTTGATAAATGAAAATCCCATGTCACTTGTAAGTCTGGGTTTTACTCAACCTGTAATTGATCGGATTGATATGGATAAGGAAAAATTCGGATTAACCTTGATAACTGGTTTGACAGGGTCAGGCAAAAGCACAACCCTTGATGCAATTATTGATTATAATAACATGCAAAATAACGGACAGATCATTATAATAGGAAATCCAATAGAATATATTCACAAATCCAAGAAATGCCTGGTAAGACACAGGGAAGTCGGTTCTGATGTGGATTCTTTTGCGGGTGGTATCATCCAATCACTCAGGCAGGATCCCGATATGATAGTGATCGGAGAGATCAGAAATTCCACCGAAATAGCAGCTGCTTTGGAAATTACTGATAGTGGGCATAAAACTTTTTCTACTTTGCACACCAGTTCTGCAACTGACACACTCCATCGTTTTATTGCTGAATTTCCGGCGAATGAGCAGGATAGAATACGTCATAGGCTTGCTGATACTCTTAGTATTGTAATTTCTCAGAGACTTATTCCAGGAAGAACGAGAGGACGTGTCATGGCAAGGGAGATACTTTCAGTAGATAGCTCGGTGCGAGCAGCAATCCATAATAATAATCTCGGTGAAATCTACCAGATGATGAATGAGGGACAAACAAGAGGAATGCTCACAATGGAGCAGGATTTATTTAGATTATACAGGAAAGGTCAGATCACTAAAGAAACAGCGATGAATTTTTCAAATAACAAAGTGAGAATTGCACAACTGATGCAATACACTTAAGGATAAGTTATGGCAAAAAAATCTCGGAAATATTATTTTGGAATTTTTGAAGATGGACCAATATTGAAAATAGCTCAGATAATCAATAGTAATGGGCATCCGATTTTGATCGATATGAAAAAGACCGAGATGGAATGTTCAATATATCACGAAGCTGGGCGAAATTATGATAGTCAAGCACCTGAAATAGAAAATGCTGAATTGACTGTTGATTCACTGCCTGATATTAATCTTGAGGAAAGCAGTGAACTGGATTCAGTAATTTCCCCCCATGAGCATTTATTGAGTATTTTCCCTCTAAATCAGGGCAGAATTGGATTAAACGCTAATGATGAGAAATTGGATGTTAGTTATCTGGATAGATCACATCGCAGTTTGTCAAGACGTGAAATTATCAAATTGAATTTAGTAAATGCTGATGAGATGCGTGACAAGGATGTGATGTGGGGAATGGTTCAAACAGCTCAGGATCAAACTTGCACAATCATTCATAAAGGAGAAAACAGATTATTCAGCTATCTTCAGAAGTATAATCAAGTTCAAAGTGAACGAAAATACTTCTACAGTTTGATAGATAGTAATGATATTTCTTTGATCAATGCAATGCGAATGAACTATGAATCGGACAAAGAAGATGATGTGCTGGTAATCTATCTTGGATTTGATTATAAAAAAGGTATTTTAATGAAGGGAGAGGAATTTGTTAAAAGCCTGCCGATTTTAACCAGTTCAGATTCATTAGATCTGGAGCGAGAGATTTGTTCAAGATTGGCATTATATCAGGATGAGATGGAAATTCCGCATGTGGAGAAAGTGATTGTATGCGGAGAATATTGTCAGGATCAGATGCTGGAAGCTATTTCTAATACATTCCCTTCTGCTGAAGTGAAAAGATTTAAATTCAGTAATTTGCTATTTTCCGAGGAATTAGGTGAAGAGATGCCTGAAGAAGAGCTTGCAGCCAATGTGATACCAATATCACTCGCCTGCAAGATATTATTCAGTAAATCTTCTCAATTGATCCAGACTAATTTTTTGGAAAAAAAGATTATCAAAAGCCAGAAACTGGTTCAATTCTCCTGGCATAGTTTTTTGATGTTAGCTATTTTATTGGGAATCAGTTTTTCATTTACAAATAATATTCTGGAATTACAGAACGAACGCCGGATACTGGAAATGCAGCTTGAGAACAAGAAAACTGAATATGAGAAAGCAAAATCTGATCACGACCCAGGACCTGAAATTCAAAACGAGATTCAAAGGTTAACCACTCAATTTGAGAAAATGAAATCTTTGTATAATAATAAGGCAATCTGGTCACAGATCATGGAAAAATTAACTCAGGAATTTGAGAAAATTCCTGTCAGCTGGCTTTCTAATATTCAAGGTAATCAGGATGGATTTACAATTTCCGGGTCAACTACAGATCGTGAGAATATTGTAAAAATTTCTGATTGTTTCCCTAATGGCACGATTAAAAGCGTAATGTCAAATGATTGGGATAAGAGAATCCTTTGGAATTTTGAAATCCGGTACGATTATTTGCCGGCATTACCAATTGTGCAAAGCTGGAGTGATAAAAAATCACAGGATATAGCTGATAATATAAAACCTGAAATAAAAAAACAGGATAATACAAAGAAAGCTATTAGCTCTTCTAACAAGATGAATCCAGAATATGAAAAATATCAGCAGATAACCGAAGATTATTACGAATATCATCATGATGATATGATCATTCATGCTCAGGAGTTTATTAAGAAATACCCCAATAGTTCCCTGGTTGCAAATTGCCATTATTTGATTGGAGAGATTTATTATAGAAATGGTAGTATCAAAGAAGCTGAAGAACTATTTGATCAGGTATTGAAAGTGGATAGCCCTATGGATCCATATGCTTTATATCAACTTGCACAAATTTACTTGCAGACAGAGCGACCATATCTGGCAATTGTGAATCTAAATGTACTAACAAAGAAGTATCCCAATAGCGATGTGATATCTAAAGCTAAAATATTATTAAATGAATTGGCGGCTTATCATGAATAATGCTTTAAGAATAACTTTAATTGTATTTGTTTTATTAATTCTGGTATTAGTAGCAGGCACATTTTATAAGAATCAGAACCAGAAGAAGATAATATCAATAACTCAACAGATAAATGACCTTGATAAGAAAATTCAGAAATTCGATGAAGAATTTGCTCAGAGTATGGAATTGAAAAAGGAATTGGCAAGAGTAAAAGAGCAGGTGGACAAATTTGATAAGTCCATTTTAAAATATGACAGCCCTCCTATTACTTACCAATACTTACTAAATATTCTTAATATGATGAAAGATGATCTGATCTTCAATTTCAATTACTCAGGTCAGAAGCAAAATGCAGGAACGATAATAAACTCTTATTTGATCAAAGGATCAGCAAGTCTTAATGACGTATATCAACTTGTTTCTCATCTTGAAAAACAGAAAACTATATACTATATATATAATCTGGCAATTACAGCTCCTGAGCTTACCGCAAATGATACTATTAGCTATTCATTTATGATAGATTCAATAAGTGAAAATGCAGTTCCCCAAAAAGTAAATATGGAACTGAAAAAGATAGATACTAATCGCAAAGTGGGAAGATTATTTACATGTGGCTTGCTGGAAGATAAGCTTGCAGCACAAAGAGCGATAAAAGAGCGAAATCTTGGGTTATTGAACTTAAGTAATCTGAGTCTGATAGCAGTCAGGGGAGATGAATCCATTTTCCGTGATAGTCAGGGAATTTTACAGGTTCTGGTTTCTGGCGATCTGGTAAAAGATGGTATATTAACAGAAATTGATGAAGAGAATGGGATTGTGAAATTCAGTATCGATTTGGGTAATGGCAAGAAAGAAGAAAGAGTTTATAATATTGGAAGTGGAGGTAAGAAATGATCAGGTCAAAAAAAATCGGAATTTTAATTTTATTTCTAATCCTGATAACTTTACAACTTATCAGTCAAGATACTAACAGTGACACGATTTCATTAAGCAGAAATACTACAATTAATGATGCATTATCTACAATTGAAGTTATTTCCATCAGAACAGAAGGGAAAAAGATCTATAATCTTTCTTCATCTAATTCTGTTTTAGGTATTCCAATCAAAAATACTAATTGGAAGGATGCACTTGATATTATATGTAAGATCCATAATCTTACATTGGAAGAACGGGCTGGCACAATTATGATCAATGATGCAGTATCATCAACTGGTAAAGAAAAGGTGAGACTGGACAACAGGCAGGTAAAGATCAGTGCTTCTGTTTTGGAAATAAAAAAGACTGTCGCTGATAATATCGGAATTAACTGGTCAACGATCATTGACGGGGCAGTTAATTTTTCTGGTAATTTAGCATTTAAGGGAGCCACAGCTGTTGGATCAGATTTATTCCAGGCAGCAGGAACAAGCACTACTGATTCTGGAGATCAGAGAATCCAAGTTGATGCACTAATGGCAATACTGGAAGAGAATCAGGATGGCAGGGTGTTAGCAAAACCCTCAATTAATGTTGATTCAGGTAAAAAGGGATTTATTCAGGTTGGTAAGGATTTTTCCATCAAATCTGTTGATGATGCAGGAAATACTATTGATCAGTTCTTTTCCACTGGTGTAATTCTGGATGTAACTCCTACTATAATTACTGATGATGATGGTAATGAAGCGATCAATATGACTATTGTGGTAGAAAGGTCTTCTGCAATTCCCGGTGAGGTTTCTACTGAAATTACCAAGAGTAGAGCAACAAGCTCTATTACTATGTATGATGGAGAAGAAACTACTATCGGCGGGTTGTATGACAAGGATGAAACCACTGCACGTGGTGGTGTGCCGATTTTAAAAGATCTACCCTGGTGGTTTTTGGGAATAAGATACATGTTTGGCTATGAAATTAATAGTGTAACTGAAAAGGAACTTGTGATTATTATTAAAGCGGAGTTAATTGATTCAGTACTGATCAGAAGTGCAAAAGAGTAATATTATGAAATCTTATAAACTGCTGTTTAGCTTAATTTTAATTGTTTTACTTACTCTGTTAATCCTGGTAGGATGTGAATCTACCAGTAGCCAATGATGATTATCCTGTGGGCTTGAGCATAGAAAAACTTACTAATTTTAGCGTAAAACTTACCTGGATGTATGAACCTGCAGATGGTGATACATTATATTATCAGGTTGCAAGAAAAACAGGAACTTCAGACTGGGTAGAAGACTACATGACACTCGATAGTGATGCGAATGAAGTAATTGATTATATTCCAACAAACGATAACCTTGTTTATGCTTATAAAGTAAGGTATTATAATGAAAGCCTGGGAATAGAATCTCCTTATTCTGAGGTAGTTGCCTATTTATCCGAATACACCGATCCTACGGATATGGAGATCATTCAGGTTTCTCAAGCGACCCTGGAAATCAGCTGGATAGATAATTGTCAGGGTGAAGAGGGTTACGTGGTAGATAGAAAATTAAATGACGCTGATTGGGAAAATGGATATGCACAATTAGCTCCAGATATTACTCTAATTAGTGACAACGTGAATATCTTTGATTCTGTCACATATCGTGTTTACGCCTATTTCGGCACTTCTAAGACCGGTTACTTGAGCAAAGAACAACTTGCCACTCTATTGTCTCCCTCTGGTTTATCAAGCACCATTCCTGATTTAAATAAAATTAGATTGGTCTGGCAGGATAATAGTGATGGTGAAGACGGGTTTATTATTGAAAAAAAGATCGGAGAACTGGATTGGGAAAACAATTATGCCCTTGTAGATAGCAGTATTACTACTTATGTAGATGATAATATCTTACCTTGTGGTGTTCTGCAATATCGTCTGAAAGCTTTCAATGATCAAATTTATTCAGGTTATTCCAATATAGATACTTTATATGTAAATTTGGAATTAATAGGTTCTTATTCTACTCCCGGGTCTGCTTTGCAGGCATTTATACCGGTAGAAAATTATTACACCCCTGAATGGACAGCTTTTGTTTCTGATGGTTATCAGGGATTGGCTGTAGTAGATTGCAGCAATCCTTCCAGCCCAACAGCTATTACTACTTATCAGGATTTATGGGGAGACAGGACTTTGTCATCATTTGTAGCGGATAATTTTTTATATGTGGCAACTCAAAGCCTGGCAAATGCTGTAGGTGGTATCCAGAAAGTGGATATCACAAATATGCAATCGCCAGTTGTTTCCAACGTAACAGAGACAACCGGGATACCTAAAGACGTATATGTTGATGGTGATTTTGCTTATGTAGCAGAAGGATCAAATGGTATGACCATAATGTATATTGCTTCTTCAATTCCATCTTCTGTCTCAAATATCCCACTCAGCGATGCCAGAAAGGTATTTGTTTTGGAAGATAATGGAAATGTCTATGCCTTTGTGGCAAATGGTCTGAATAACGGTTTAGCGATAATAGATGTTTCTGATCCATATAACCCAGCTCAGATTTCTAATCTACCTCTTGATGGATTGGCTAATGATATTTTTGTGCTCGATAATATTGCTTACCTTTCGAATGGAGAGAATGGACTTGAAATTATTGATATCAGCAGCATTGCTGCACCCGTTGTATTAAAGAATATCTCTTCAGGTGGGTTTATCAATGGAGTTTTTGCTGAAAATAATTATGTCTATTTATCTGATATTGAAAAAGGATTTCATGTGATTGATTGCTCCAGTCCATATAACGCCTATGAAATAGGAAGTCTTGATATGGAAACTGAACCACTTTCAATCCGAATCGCGGGAAGTTATGCATATCTGACTGACAACGAAGGTATCAAAATAATAAAAATCAAACCATAATTTTATCAGGAGGATAAAATGAAAAATACTTTAATAATTATTTTATTGGCAATGATATTTACACTTTTTGCTGATACCGAAGTACCAGCCGGATCTGTCAGCGGAACTTGGGATTTTGCCGGTAGTCCTTATAATATTAATGGAGAACTCCAGATTGAAGTAGGAGATACTCTGAATATCGATCCAGGTGTTGTCGTCAATTTTACTGGGGATTATAAATTTATTGTGAATGGTAAGATTATGGCAGTAGGTAGTGCTGGTAATGAAATACTCTTTACTGCTGAGGACTCACAAACTGGCTGGCGTAGTATGAGATTTATTAATACAACAACAACCGGACAGGATGTCTCTCAATTAGTATTTTGTAATTTTGAATATGGCAGGGCAATTGGAGTTTCACCTTATTATCAGGGGGGGGCATTATATTGTTTGAATTCTTCAGAATTATTAATTCAATATTGTTCCTTCAGTAATAATAGTGCCACTACTGGTGGAACTATGTATCTGCAAAATTCACATATTGAATTGAATTTTGTTGAAATTACTCAGAGTGTTGCCACTGGTGCCGGTGGTGGAATTTATCTTAATGGTTCTGATGTCATTATCACTGATTCTGAGATTACCGGAAATACTGCAGTTTATGATGGTGGCGGGATAAATTGTTTTGATTCTGATCCTATGCTGACCAGAGTTCTTATTGCAGGTAATACTACTGCATGGAATGGTGGTGGTATTTCAATATTCAATAATTCCCATCCCTCCCTGGCAAAAATCACAATAGCAGATAATCTGGCGGATCAGAATGGCTCTGGTATCGCCTGCTTGTATAATTCTATTGCCAGTATGACAAATTCCATTGTCTGGGATAACGCTTATAATGCTGTTTATGTTGAAACTGGCACTACTTTCAATGCCACATATTCTGATTTTGAAACAGGTTCTGGGCAAGGTTATTTTGGGGAAGGTTGTATATCAGCAAATCCTCTTTTCACTAATCCCTACATTGGTGACTATTCTCTCTCATGGTTAAATATGCCTACACATGATGAAACAATGTCTCCCTGCATAGATAGCGGGAACCCAGGCAGCAGTTTAGATCCTGATGGAACAATTGCTGATATGGGGGCAATATTCTATCCTCAATCTGGTATTCAAGGTCAGGTTGTGTTAATTGGAGGAACTGGTATTGTCTCAGAGGTGGAAGTTACTGCTACACTTATTAGTTTTCCATTTACAGAATATCCTCCAATTAATCCAGAAAGTGATGGGTTTTATATGATCAGTCTGCTTTCAGGCACTTATGAAGTTACTGCTGTATTGGATACTTACAGCACAGAAACCATTGAGGAAGTTGATGTCTCTGCAGAATTGGTTACTCTTGATATTGAATTAACTCCTCCTCCTCCTGGTGAAATTGTAGGTGAAGTTGAGGTGGATGGTATTGGTGATCCCACATTAGTTTTAATTCAGGCTGGTTCAATCTCTACCCATCCTTATCCGGTTTATGATATTTATACAAATGAGATATTATATTATGAATATACTATAAGTATCGGACCAGGAGTTTATGATGTTACTGCATCATTAGCCGGGTATGAAGCACAAATGGAGGAAGGTGTAATTGTTTCTTCAGGTCAGCAGACAGCTGATATTGACTTTTTTCTGCCCCTGGTAGTAAATGAAGGTACAATTTCTGGTATCGTTACTCTAGTGGGCGGTTCGGGAGATATTGAAAATGTAATAATCTCTGCTGGTGAAAATTCAGTTTCCCCTTCTACTGATGGCAGTTATGAGCTGATAGTTATGAATGGGGTTTATGACGTTAATGCTTCATTAGATGGATATTCCACTTTTTCACAAAAAGAGGTAAATGTAATCGCATTTCAGGTTACACCTGATATAAATTTTGATCTTGTTGATGGCTGGGAACAGATTGATGGTACACAGTATAACATGGTTATTTATGCTACTGTAACTTACGATGGTGGGTTCGTCTCTAATGATGGTAGTAATCAGTTAGCAGTATTTGGGTATGATGAAACTGGTACTATTGAACAGTGTCGCGGGAATGCTACCTGGATTGCTGGTAACTATAGTTTTTGGGATAATTTCTTCCCTTTGGAAGGCTTCTGGTATATCACAATCGTAAGCGATGATATCAGTGGTACTGACCTTCTCTGGTTTGATTTTTATAATTCAGAAACAGGATCCATTGATGAATGTAATGAGTGGATCTTTTTTGAAGATGGGGTGTATGATATTGGATATAATTTCACGATCGATTCACCTCTTACAGATGTTACTTATGACCTGGTTGAGGGATGGAACTGGGTTTCCTTTAATAGACTTCCGGTAAACAGCTCAGTAGCTAATGTGTTTAGTGATCTTACTGTTGTTCCAGATATATATTATATCAAAGATCAAACTTCTTTTGGGTGGTTTGATATTTCAAGCAGCTTATGGGTGGGTGGATTAAATTATATTAGCTGGAATATGGGTTATAAAATCCAAATGCACAATGATTATGATGATTTCACTTTTTCTGGAGAAAGGATAAATTCTATTACGCATCCAATAAATATTGAGCAGGGTTGGAACTGGATAAGCTATATTCCAGATACAACTTTGCCAATTGCTGAAGCTCTGCAGAGTATTTCTATTCCTGATAGTACCTGCCTTAAGACTCAGTCTCTGTCCGCTGTTTATTTCGGTGCATGGATTGGTGATCTGGAAAATATGGAAGCTGGAAAATCATATTTACTTAGCTGGCCTGTTATTCCTTCTGCACCACTCTTTCTGATTTATCCTCCTGAATATCTGATCTCCCGCTCTCAACCTGAAACCAGCCCGGTATCAAATCTTGCTGACTGGAAGCTGGCAAATTCATACCCGTCTAATATGATCCTCATGGCTCAACTCACTGATGACGGCAATATTATCAAAGATGATGCAAATTATTCCACAGGAGTATTTGATCAAAATGGAATATGTAGAAGTATAGGTAAATTGATAGATGATTTCTGGTATTTCACTATTGCTGGTGATGATACTGAACCACTGGAAATCAGACTTTATGATAATACATCTAAAGCAACTTATGGATCCCCGGAATCGGTGATTTTTACCTCTGATAGTATCTTAGGAACTCCAGACAAACTGCATAAATTTGATTTTACAACTGGAAATGTACCTGTAAATACTCAAAATCTACTTCTGAAGAGTAATTATCCCAATCCATTTAATCCGACTACAGTATTCAGCTATAATATCCCCTCCAGCGGACAGGTCAATTTATCTATTTTTAATGTAAAGGGACAATTAGTGGAAACTTTGGTTAGCACTTATCAGGAAGCCGGTGAACATTCCATTCCTTGGAATGCCGATAATTACAGCTCTGGTATTTACCTCTATCAGCTAAGCTGGGGTGATGAGCATATCTCGCGTAAGTGTATTTTAATGAAATAATGTGCATATTTGATTATGACCCCGGAGCATATCCGGGGTCTTTTTGATTAAGAGAGTTATTATGAAAAAATATATCCTATTATTAATGATCTTCACATATTTTTTCCTTGTTGCAGACCCGCCAGACTGGGAACCCATAACAGGAACAGAATATTCCATGATCATTTTTGCCCGAATTGCATTCAACGATACATTTTTCACCAGTAATGATGAAAATATTGTAGCCGCTTTTGGACCTGGGGGAGATTCTGATTGCCGGTGTATTGCCGGCTGGCAGGATTATGAACCCTATGGTTTCTGGTATTTTAATATTGTGGGCAATACTGATAGTGAAATGATCTCGTTCAAATTTTATGACAGCATCACAGATAGCATCAATGAATGCCTGCAGATTTATGAATTTCTGGATAATACCAATATTGGTTCTCCCACTGAACCTGAGTTGCTTAGCATTGATGCCTGTCTGATCACTGGCAATATAAGTCTGACTACCACATCTCCTCCTGAAGGAAATATCTTTCATGTGATCATCAGTAATGGCTCATATACTGTTAATCCTAATATATACGGAGATTACCAGCTTCCGGCTGATCCGGGAACGTATAATGTCACTGCTTCTTTAAATGATTATAATCCTGTCACGATTTCTGACGTTGTGGTAATTGAGAGTCAACAGACAACAGATATTGATTTTGATCTCATTGACTGGGTTACTATTACAGGAACTCAATATAATATGATTTTCATGTGTAAAGTATTATTGAATGATGAAACTTTCCCGGGGAATATCAATAATCATTTAGCAGCATTTGGACCTGATGGTATAGAAGATTGCAGGGGAGTGGCTGTCTGGCAACCTGCAAACCCACCTAACTGGCAGGGTTACTGGTTTTTTACGATTGTCAGTAATACTCATTCTGATATTATTAGCTTCAATATTTTCGATGGCAGTAGCGAAATTATGTATGAATGTACTGAGACAGTTATATTTGAAAATAATGCGACTATTGGTTCTCCATTTGAACCAGCAGAACTGATCTTTTTTTCAACATTAGAAGATAGCAATGAACTCCCTGCTGCTGATCCAGCTTACTTAAATATTTATCCAAATCCATTCAATCCTGACGCCATTATCCGTTTTAACCTGAAAGAAGCTCAAAAGGTAAACTTATCTATTTATAATTTGAAAGGACAAAGAATAATTAATCTGGTTGAAGGTATATTACAAGAGGGAGAACATCAAATAGGATGGAATGGAAAAGATCATCTTGATCAAAAAGTAAGTTCAGGGATATATCTGATCAAACTCTCTTTGCCTGAAAAGATAGTCACCCGTAAAACCCTTTTACTTAAATAATCCACCCCAACTAAGCAGGAGTTTTGACTTGTACTCAAGGTAAGACTTCTGGCGACCGTTTTATACTCAACCCCTGTCGTCCAGGACTTATTTTGTGCCCCCTATATCCTCTTAGTCCGCTATGTCTTCTTATACTTCGTCCAAAAACTCAATTATCTGCTGTTTGATCTCATCGCTTACCTGGCAAGTTTGCTTGAGGACATTACATTCCTCCATATAAAATATAATTCTACCCGGTAATTGTTAAGTCACAATAAACTATATAGCTACATGCACGTTATCAACTAAAATTGATGGCATCCAGTTTGAACCAGTAGCATGAAGTGTATTTTCCACAGCATCAATCTTCTTGAGCATTTTATAGATATTACCAGAAACCATACCTTCTTTGAGCCTGCCGATGATCTTGCCATTCTCCACATATAATCCCGGAGATACTCCCACAGAAAAATCACCATTTGGCAAGTTTCCGCTATGGGCACCCAGCATACTTTCCAGGATCACCCCACGTTTCATGCCCTGCACCATCTCATCAAAAGATGTATGACCATGCTGCATTCTCAAATTATGTAATGAGGGCGCTGGTAGCGATGTTATTGAACCACGGATTCCATGTCCTGTAGGTCTTTCATTTAATTTTGCAGCATAATTAAGATCATTGAATCTCTTCTCAAACACCCCATTTTTAATGATATTATGCCGATGACATACTACACCTTCATCATCAAAGGGACGACACCCGGGATATTCTTCATCCAACGGATCAGTAAAAAGGGTTAGTTTCTCATCAAATATCCTGATCCCCAGTTTTTCTGCAATAGGAGTGATTTTATCGTAATAACTCTGTGAACTGGTTCCCAGGGCGAGACGCCAGGTGAGGGCAAACATGGTCATTGGAGTAAACAATACCTGCATCTCTCCACCTTTCGGCTGGACTATGTTTTTCCCTGCTTCATATCTGGCGATCATCCTGTCCAGAATCCCATGATCAAGAGACTTAAATGTTTTATCCATGATACAATAGCTGATACCTGATGCACTGCCGGGATATACAAGAGTAAAATACAGGTAATAAGAGCTCTCCTCATGGGTCAAATCTGTTCCATTAGTATTTATCACCTCAATACTGCTGATATTTTTACCTGCATACATTTCTGATTCAGCATCAGTTCTCTGCTTGATATAATTACTCACTTTCTGGCATTCATCAGCCATTTGATCAGCATTTACGCTCTCGATCTCTGTATCATAACTTTCCAGACTCTCCACCAGAGGACTATGTGGAAATTGAAATTCTGCTTTTACTCCACCCAGTATTGAATTTTCTACATTTTTGATCAGATCATCATTTGAAAGTAAATTTCTGGTATAAGCAAACCCAAGGGTATTATCCCTGATCACTCTCATGCTGACAGCTGACTGGATACTATTATCTAAATTTTGTAAAGCAGCATTTTGAAACTGGATTGAAGTGGATTCATCTTTGCTCCGGAAAATCTCTACCTGGTCAAACTTCTCTTTTGCTGATTGTAATATATCTTTCATTAATTACCTCCGATCACAAGATTTTTCACAATGATTTGCGGTCCACCAAAGCAGGAGCGGATATTAGTTTGTCCTTTTCCGCAACCTCCGCGTTTGGTGAATTGCAGATCATCACCTATGGCAGCGATATTCTGCAATGTTTCATAAAGATTGCCTGATACATTGATATCACGCACCATTTTACCTAGTTTGCCATCTTTTACCTCATAACCATATTGAGCTCCAAAAGTAAAATTCTCACCAGCGGTTTGACCACCCTTGGGGTCGCAAAGGTAAATGCCGTCTCCCAGCTTGTGCAATAACTCTTCAAAACTATCTTCACCTTTATCAATATAAATTGTTCCCATCCTTATGATTGGTGCATAGCGGAAATCTTCTGCTATATTATGACCACTCACAGGTTCATCAAAATCTACTCCTGTCCGCCTTGAATGCAATCGACCAGTCAATACCCCATTCTGCATTAATTGAACTTTTCTCACTGTTACGCCTTCATCATCGTATTTATAAAAGCCCAATAGTCCCTCTTGGGTAGCATCATCTATTATGTTTACCAGATCTGAGCCGAGTTTACTACCTATCTCCATTTTATCTCGCATGGCTGGAAGCGATTCTATCAGGTCTGCCTCAGAAAAATGTCCAAATGCTTCATGGGTAAATACACCAGTCATCATATGATTCAGGATGCAGTTATATTTCCCGCCTTTGATCGGTTCAGCAGATAATAAATCAACCGCTATACCTGCCCGTTTGGCAAAATTATCTTCCTGACCGCGTATATTCTGGAATCCATCACTGCCACCAGCTGAAATTCGCACATTTTGGATCACATTGCCACTTTTGCTTTTAATATCTCCTGATAATACTGTCGTAACCAGTTCCTCGAATATTTCGCTCCCTTCACTGCTTACGAAATATTTCTCTCTGATTATATCTGCATATCCCAATTCGACATTGATTATTTTCTCTTGCTGAAGAGGTATTCTCACATATTTTTTCATCAAGGATATCTTTTCATCCATGCTTACTTCTCGTGGATCTTCTACTATAGGAGGCTTAAAATGATCTTTCACTACGTCGATTGCTGCCAGTTTCACTGGTTTCTTACGATATTTACCCATTACAATGGCACTTTCTAATGCTGATTTTATGGCTTTCTCGGCATCAACTAATGAAGTAAACGACACCGCAGAAAAACCACCTCCCTTTAATACCCGGATAACATAACCATCTGTGCTGCTGCTGGTTACCGACGTTAATTCCTCATTACTTAAATGTAAGGCATTATCAATCCTTACTTCATAACGAATATCAGCGTAATCAGCATCAACTTTCTGTAATAATCTCTTTAATTTCTCAATCATAGCTGCTCCTGTTATATTAACTTGATTCATGCTAAATTTTACTCTCATTCATTATATAGTCAAATTAATTCTTGATTATCTATTTATTTATTAATTATATATGTAAAAAAGGAGTAACCGTTTGGAGGGCTTTTTAAAACCTGCGGTTACTCCGATCAAGCGCCAGCACACGTGCCAAGATTACCTCCGAGTATATCGTGTGCGACGCTCATTCCAGATATTTATTATATTTCTCTTTTTCATTTTTCCCCCTGCCTGATCATTTCACAAATCTTGCTTTTCGCTCATTCCATCGCTTCACAAAATCTCTTTTCTTCATTTCTCTGTCCCCCAGTTCATATTTTTAATTATTACTATTGCAAGTAGAGTACCAACCTGGAAATATTTATAAAAACACAGATTAATAGTGCACCTAATTGCATGAAATAATGAACTTTAGCTATTGCAAAATAATCCCCTCTACTCGATGAATCAAAAGTGTTCATCTTATCATTATGATAAATAGCCTATCTTGCCTTATCATTATGATAATAAAGCGCATACTTTGCCTAAACTATATCCATATTATTACCTTAATCCAATATATATCAAACGTATTATGCTTAAAAAAGTGAATTAAAATCCAAATGACCCAGATCCTCAATCTCAACCGGTAAATCCAGACTTTCCCTCAAAAATTGCCCCAAAACATTCTGATAACACCCATCATGAGCATATTAAGCATCTACCAAGTGCAACAACTCAACCCGGCATAACAAAAAAATGTCATGCCGGGTTGAGTTGTTCCACTTTAGGGGGCACCTTATAGCTGGAGAATAGAGAAATAGAACAGAATTACTATGATTGAAAAGATGAAAATGATGATTTTATTCTGGGGATGAGAAAAATGGGTGAAATGGGCTTTTCGGACTTGATGAACTCAATGGACTTAATGGACATGATGGACAGTGTGGACAAAATGGACGAAGCAGTTTGAAATTGGTTTGCAAAATCTGCTACATCCTCTAAGTCCGCTTAGTCTGCTCTGTCTGCTTTGACCGCTAAGTTCACAGTGTCCATTAAGTCCATCATGTCCATTCTGTCCATACCGTCTATAGAATTATCGTATATTCAGGAAGTCAGTGTAAATTTTGAATATATCATAGTTTGAAAGGTAAACAAAGTTGACAATGTTGGTTGAGAAAAGATAAGATGGTAGGCAGTTAATCGGCAATAATACTGCCTATAATTGTGACTAACATCATGTAAATATGTGGAACGAAATATGCTTAAAATAGAAATAACGAGAAGCGAAAAGATAAACATCGTCTGAGATAGATATTGGCATGATAAAGTGAACACAAAGAAAAAAAGCTTGATAAAGGTTTTGGTGTTTAACAAAAATTGCTTTGAGTAAAATATTAATATTTCAGGAGGTTTTGCGATGAAAGCAGGTCAGCAGAGATTCTTGAAGAAAGCTATATTACTAAAGTAGGAGTGAGTAATTTTGAATTATGAGTTTTGAATTTTGAATGACAATGGTACAACAGTAATCTGAAGAGGATGAAAATGAAAAGAGATTTGTTTTTACTGGTAATTGTATTGGGTATGTTTTTATGGGGCAGGGCAGCAGGCGAAGTGCTGGACAGGGAATCATTGATCAAATATGAACAAGTAGAGGCGGACAGAATAAATCTGGAATTTTATCTGGAAGAGTTTGAAGATCAGGAATTACAGTCATATAGTCGGTTAGTGGAAATACCTGCCGAGGGAACTGTGAGTTTTGAGATTACTTCTTTTGAGCATGAATCAAGAAATATAATAATGAGCATTCCGAGTGAATTACCAGCAGATATTGTAAGTATTGGCGATCCCGTGATCATGCGGGATGTTCGATTGGTCTTAGTTACTTTTTGTCCTTTTCAATATAATTCTGAGCTGGAAGAGCTTAATATTTATAGAAATATCCATGTGGAATTATCTGTTACAGGCAGGGGAGGAGTTAATAGTAAAACGGCAAACCGTAAATCTTCGCGTGCTTATGCAAGTATTTATCAGTCAACTCTATTAAATGCTGGCGAGACCAGAGGAATGCGTGATGAATTTCAAAGACCTTCTCTTTTGATTATCCATCCAGATTATACGGGAATAGTTCAAAATCTGGACTATTTGCGAGATTGGAAGGAACAGAAAGGCATGGAAGTAAATATGGCGAACACCGGAGATATTGGAACATCTAATATTGCGATAAAATCATATATTCAGGATGCTTATGATAGCTGGGAGAATCCCCCGGAATATGTGCTATTGGTGGGTGATGTGAATGGTGATATTGTGATACCTACCTGGACAGAGCTTGTAGATAATGGAGAAGGAGATCATCCCTATTCATTATTGGAAGGAGATGATCTGCTGGCAGATGTGATGATCGGCAGATTTTCTGTGCAGAACAATCTGGAATTACAGACGATGATAGCAAAAGCGATCAATTATGAAAAGCAGCCCTATCTGGGAAATTTGGACTGGTATGAGAAAGCAATATTATTTGTTTATGGTGGAGAATCTAAAATCGCCTGCTGTGAAGCAGTGGGGAATTATATCTTGCAGCATAACAGCAATTTTGAATTTACCAGGCTTTATAACGGTCAGTTAGAAGTTCCATTTAATACTGCTATCAATCAGGGATGCAGTTATGTGTGCATGCGTGATGAATTGACCAGCAGTGGGTGGAACAATGATAATATAGCTAATCTTAATAATGGCTGGATGCTGCCATTTGCGACTATGGTAACCTGTTTTTCGGGTTCGATGAGTATTGAAAGTCTTGCCGAGGAGTTTGCCAAGGCAGGCAGTTCCTCAAATCCTAAAGGCGGTATTGCTGCAATAGGAACATCTACTGGTACAACTTCAACCTGTTTTAATAATGCCATGACAGGAGGTGCTTATTATGGAATATTTATGGATAATATTTATACTCCCGGAGCAGCGTTATTGCGTGGTAAGTTGAATATTTATGAGCAATATCCTCAGAATCCTAATGATCATGTGAACAGGTGGCTGCATTGCAATAACCTTTTCGGTGATCCCTCAATTGATTTGTGGACAGGAGTACCTCAGGTGATGAACGTATTTTGTGATGAAGAATTTATCTACGGAGCAAATAACTGGCAGGTATTTATCCTGGATGAGAATGGAGCGCCACTGGAAGGGGCTTCAGTTACAGTGCGGGGAGCAGATTATTATCAAACGGGTTTTACAGATGTGAGTGGGACATATTACCTTGATCAGACCGAAATGGAACTTGGCGAAGAATACGAAGTTACGATTATATGTCATAATAAAATACCCTTTTTAGAAGAGTTTGAAGTAGTGGCATCTTCTGTGAGTCTGGGAATTGAGGAGATCGTCCTGAATGACAGCGGGAATGATGGTATGGCAAATCCAGGCGAAGAGATAGGTATTAGTGTAACTGTTCATAATTATGGGGATTTAGATGCCCAGCAGGTAACATTAGAGCTGGAAACAGATTGCAGAAAGGTGGAATTGATCAATTATGAAACAGCTTTGGGCAGCATTATTAGCGGAGAATCAGTTGAGAATAATGAGCTTTTACTGGAAGTGGATGCTTCAGCATTAGGGGGAATGACTGCTCATTTATTTTTGAAGCTTCATTGTGACGGTGAAACGTGGACAGTGCCTGTGAATCTCGATATTTCGGGAGCACATCTTAATATCAATAGTTTCACTGTGTTAGATGAAAATGGGCAGCTTGACCCAGGAGAGAGCGTGGAGTGTTACTTTGATTTGGAAAACCTGGGTGGATTGACTGCGACGGGAATTGAAGGTGAATTATATTGCCGTGATAATAGGCTGGTAATCAGCAGCAGTCAGTCAGTATTTGGAGATATTCAGCCGGGGGAAGTAGCAGGAAACAGCACTAATTGTTATCAGATAGCTGCTGGCAGTGAGATAATACCAGGTACCCAAATTCCCATGTGGCTGCATCTTAGTAATGAAGCGGGTTATGATCAGGAGTTAATGAGTGTGATTGAAGTGGGAGAAGTGAGTGCATTTGATCCGCTGGGTCCTGATGATTATGGCTACTTTTGTTATGATGATGGTGATAGCGGTTATGAAGCATGTCCTGAGTATGAGTGGATAGATCTCGAAGGAGTAGGGACATTACTGGAATTAGAGGCTGCAAGTGAAGATGTAGATATAACTGATGTGAATATTCCTGAGGATTTTAACTTTGTGTTTTATGGGGAAGAATATGAACTGTTCACTGTTTCAACCTCAGGTTGGATCAGTCCCGGTGGTAGTGATGCGACTTCTTTCACGAACTGGATTATCCCGGGACCTATGGGACCCAGTCCTCTGATAGCTGCCTTCTGGGATGATCTGCTCACTCAGGAAGATTCTCAGATATTGGTGTATTTTAATGAAATTGAGCATTATTATATCATCGAATGGCTAAGGATGTATAATGAAAATGATAATGAAATGGAGACCTTTCAGCTAATAATTTACGATGCTGATCATTATCCAACTGTTACGGGTGATAGTGAGATAAAAATTCAGTATCAAGTTTATAATAATGTGAATACAGGAACCTATGATTGGGCGGCTTCAAACCATGGACAATATTGTACAATAGGACTCGAAGATGCCAGCTCAAATTGCGGTATGCAATACACTTATAACAATGTATATCCAGCAGCAGCCAGACCATTAGAAGATGAATCTGCGATATTTTTTACCACAGGTTCTTTGCCTGAGAATATGCCCTGGTTGAGAATATCGGATTGCATTATCAGTGATAATGAAATGCTGCAGGCAGGAGAAGAGGCTTGGGTCAATCTGACACTGGAGAATATTGGTGGTGTGTCAGCTGCTAATATTAGTGTTGAAGCAGTTGTTAATAACCAGTTCATATCTGTCTCTAATGCAGGTGGCATTTTTGATGAAATAGAGCCTGGTGAGATTGGGTTTATAGAAAATGCCTTTCAGATAATAGTTAGTAATTTTGTGCCGGATCAGTATCATTTTACTGTCGAAGTATGGCTGGAATCTGAGCAGGGATGCTGGAATAATGAATTAGAATTTACCGCTTACAAACAGTTTTCCTTTGTTGTGGAACCAGATAGTCTTCACCTGGAGATGATCTGGGGTGAACAGGTTTCTACAACTGTCACTATTTTGAATCAGGGAGATCTGCCCCAGAATTATTATATCGAATTAGTTGAAGAAGAGATTACTGACAGAGGGATCGAGATCGAGCCAACAGAGGGTAGTCTGGCAGCTGGTGAGAGTGTGGAAATATCAATCAATGTGGATACCAGCAGTATGACGGAAATGGAATATAATTATGATATGGTGATCAGTTCAGACAATTGGGAGACGATTATTGTACCAATAAGATTAGCACCTTCTCAAGGAAATCAAGTTGACGTAATACCGGCTATAACAAAACTCAATCAGAATTATCCTAATCCCTTTAATCCAGAAACCTATATCGGTTATGAGCTTCCTAAAGCTGATTATGTGACTTTGGAAGTTTACAATATCAAGGGACAGATGGTGCGAAGTCTGGTGCAGGAATATAAACCAGCAGGTTCATATGAAGTGTGCTGGGATGGTAGATCAGAGGAAGGTTGTGAAGCTGCCTCAGGGATATATTTTTATCGATTGTGCAGTGGTGGAGAGGAAATCAGTAAAAGAATGTTGTTATTGAAATAATGATTTATCAGGGGGCAAGCCTGAAGAAGACTATCCTGATAGTGATCTCAATGGTGAATTATTGATCGATTATGAAAAAAACGTGCAGATAATTGATGGTAAACTCTGGATATTGGATTATGAAGTAGCCATCCATCCAATGACAACATGTCAAATAATCAATATTATATCTTAAGAAGTACCTTTCCCGTCATAACAGCAGGTTTTGGAATATCCATTATCTTGAGGATCGTAGGCGCAACGTCAGCAAGTTTTCCGCTGGCTACCTGATAATCCTTTTTATCAGTGAGTGATATTATTACTGGTACGGGATTAGTGCTATGCTGAGTGAGAATTTCACCCTTATCATTCAGCATCTGATCCGCATTACCATGATCAGCAATGAGGATGATATTATAATTGTGTTCCCTGGCTGCGGAAATCACTTCTGCTAGGCATTTATCGATAGCTTCCAGTGCCTTTATTGCTGCACTGAAAACTCCCGTGTGACCCACCATATCAGGATTAGCAAAATTAGTGATGATAAGATCATATTTTTCCTGCGAGAGAGCTTTAACCAGTTCATCTTTGACTTCAAAAGCACTCATCTCCGGCTTTAAGTCATAAGTAGCCACCTTAGGTGAAGGGATCAATATCCTGTCTTCACCGGGAAATGATTTTTCCAAACCACCATTAAAAAAGAAGGTGACATGAGAATATTTTTCCGTTTCTGCAAGGTGCAATTGCTGGAGTCCTTGCTTACTGATAACCTCTGCCAGAGTATCAGAACGGTTATCAGGTGGGAAGACAACTTCCACATAATCCTTAAATTTTATGTCATATTCGCTGAAAGTAATAAATTTCAGGTTGGAAAATTTATAAGCAGGAAAATAATCGAAATCGTTGAAGATAAAGCTGCGGGTAAGTTCCCTGGAACGGTCAGCTCTGAAATTAAAGAATATCATGCTGTCATTTTCCTTGATGCAAGCTATGGGTTTGTCATTTTTCATGATCACCGATGGCAGCACAAATTCATCCGTTACCTCGTTTTTATAGCTGTCTGAAATCGCTTCTGCTGCACTATTATACTGCTTGCCTTTGCCATTCACAAGAGCTTCATATTCCTTGTGAACCCGGTCAAAATTATTATCACGATCCATGGCATAATATCTTCCTGAGATGGTTGCAATTTTGCCAATGCCAATCTCTTTTAGCTTTTTTTCTGTTTCTACAAGATAATTCTCACCACTATGCGGCAGGGTATCTCTACCATCCATAATGGCATGCAGGAAAACATTTCTGACTCCATGATCCTTTGCCATTTTGATAATGTGCCAGATATGCTCATAATTGCTATGGACATTTCCGTCAGAAAGCAGTCCGATCAGGTGAAGATCACTATTATATTTAAGAACGTGTTTTATCCCGCTCAGGATAGCTTCATTTTCATAAAAACTGCCATCCGCTATACACTTATCTATCTTAAGATTCTGCTGATAGATGATCCTGCCAGCACCAATATTCAAATGTCCTACCTCAGAATTGCCCATAATCCCTGTTGGTAAACCAACCATATCTCCACTTGCGATAAGCTGATTGTGGGGATTGTTATTGAGGAATTTATCATATTCAGGCATTTCAGCAGCCTTGATTGCATTGCCATAACTGCTTTCATTGATCCCAAATCCATCCAGGATCAGTAATAAAACTTTTTTATTTTTCATTATTTTCCTTACTTTGTATCCATAGATATATTATCTACAGAATTCATCGGGCAATTTCCGGGTGACAGGTTATGATGTCAAAGGAAATTCCTGCGTTGACTGTCAGCAGGGGTTTTGATAAAGAATGTTGACTAAAGAAGTGGTGTTTTCAAAATGACAGGGACAAAAATAGGCAAGGATGATAAAGATGAAAAAGATATTTATATTGTTATTATTAGTATTAGTACTCTTTTCAGGATGTACTAAACAAAAAAAAGCTGATGCCTCCAGTAAAGTTGAAGTAGTCTTCTGGCATGCCATGGGTGGACCTCTGGGTGATGCCCTGACGAAATTGATCGATGAATTTAATGACACCCATGATGATATTCACATAAATGCAATTGCTATGGGTAATTATACAGCTCTCTCGCAAAAGATCATGGCTGCTGTACAAACTGGTAATCAGCCAGACATCAGCCAGGTTTATGAATCCTGGACTTCTAATATGATGGAAGGGGATGTTTTGCGACCAGTGGCAGAATTTATTGCTGAAGATGAGAATTTTGGAGATGAAGATCTGGCAGATTTTTATCCGATATTTATCAAATGCAATACAATCGATGGACAGCTTGTCAGCTTTCCTTTCAATAAATCAGTGAGGGTGATGTATTATAATAAAGACATCCTTTTTCAGAATAATATGGACCCTAATAAGCCACCTATGAACTGGTCAGAATTTCGCGAAATGTGCCGGAAACTGACGGTTGATATCGATGGAGATGGCGTTCCAGATAGATATGGCACCACGATCAAGATCAATGCCTGGCAGTTTGAAAATCTGCTGCTTCAAGCTGGTGGTGAGATTATGGACATGGAAAGCAGTAAACCGCTATTTAATAGTCAAGCTGGAGTGGATGCACTCAAGTATTTAACTGGCATTTTAAATGAAGATAAGACAGCTTATCTTTCACCCGGATATGATGGGCAGAATGACTTCCTGGCAAGTAAAGTGGTATTTTATGAAGATTCCAGTGTGTCAATTGCCTATATGAAGAATATTGGGATAGATTTTAACCTGGGTATCAGTTCAGTACCCATAAAAGATTCTAAAAGAAATCTGATCAGCGGTACCAATGTGGCAATATTCAAGTCAGAAGATAAGCGAGTGGAACTTGCTGCCTGGGAATTTGTTAAATGGTTTACTTCGTCAGAAATAACTGCCAAATGGAGTGAATACACATATTACATGCCAGTTCGCAGAAGCTCTTTCCAACAGCCTAATATCAAAAAAAGACTGTTGACCAATCCAGAGATAAAATCTGTGTATGATCAACTGGAATTTGCCACCTATGAACCTCAGATTTCTGAATGGTTTGAAACCCGTAAGTATCTGGAAGACCAGGTGATTGAAAAAGTACTCAGAGGTACAAGCTCTCCTAAATCTGCGCTTGATAAAGCTGCCAAAAAATTGACAGAGATGCTGGCAGAAAAATAAATAACACCACACTTAGGAGGTGAGGAATGTTTGGTCATCAGGAGATTGAACATTCGGGAATAACCGGATATTGTCCTTTACTCAGAATATAAATTTTATGGAGAAATTATGAATATAAAAATCAAATTCCCGGATGGGAATATCAAAGAATACCCGCAGGGGATAAGTGCTCTGGAAATTGCTGAAGGCATTTCTCAGGGACTGGCAGATCAAACAGTGGCAGCAAAAGTTAATACTAAACTGGTAGATGTGAATAAACCCATCTCAGAAGATGCCAGTCTGGAGCTTTTGAAGTTTGATAGTGAAGAAGGACAGGAAGTGTATTGGCACTCAACAGCACATTTGATGGCACAGGCAGTGCAGCAGCTTTTCCCGGATGTAAAAGTGACAATTGGTCCTGCTATAGAAAGCGGTTTTTATTACGACTTTGATAAACCAGTTCCCTTCACTGATGAAGATCTGGTTGCTATTGAAGAGCGTATGAAGGAACTGGCAAAGCAGAATCTGGAATATCAGCGGAAGGAAGTTTCCCGTAATGAAGCTATGGAACTCTTTAAAGAAATGGGGGAAACTTATAAGCTGGAGATCCTGGCAGAAATCCCTGAAGATGACACTATCTCATTATATCAGCAGGGGGAATTCGTTGATCTTTGCCGCGGACCGCATATTATTCACACAGGCAAGATCAAATCTATAAAATTGCTTAAAACTTCAGGTGCCTACTGGCGTGGTGACAGCAGGAATAAAATGCTGCAGCGCATCTATGGGATAAGTTTCCCGTCCAAAAAGCTGCTTAAAAAGCATCTTAATAATCTGGAAGAAGCCAAAAAACGTGATCATAGGCGCATCGGGATTGACCTTGATCTCTATTCCATTTCAGATGATATTGGTCCAGGTCTGGTGCTCTGGCATCCTAATGGTGCCATGATCAGAAATATTATCGAAGATTTCTGGAAGAAAGAACACCTGAAAGCTGGATACAAACTGGTTTATACTCCACACATTGGCAAAAAACAGCTCTGGGAAACGAGTGGACATCTGCATTTCTATAAAGATAGCATGTTCGCTCCCATAGATGTGGAAGGTCAGGAATATTACCTGAAACCGATGAATTGCCCTTTCCATATCGCTATTTATAATTCTCAAAGACGCAGTTACAGGGAATTACCCTTAAGGCTTGCTGAACTGGGTACCGTGTATAGATATGAGAAGTCAGGGGCTTTGCATGGTTTGATGCGGGTGCGCGGATTCACTCAGGATGATGCTCATCTTATCTGTACAGAAGATCAGGTGGAGGCTGAAGTTGAAAAGCTGATCAAGTTTTCTTTCATGATGCTGGATTCCTTTGGCTTTGAGAATTATCAGGTCTATCTGAGCACAAAGCCGGAAAAAGCTGTTGGTGAAGACAAAGACTGGCAGATAGCTACTGATTCTCTGGAAAAAGCTCTTAATAAACAAAATATTGATTACTCAGTGGATGAAGGTGGGGGAGCATTTTATGGTCCCAAGATAGATATTAAGATCAAAGACGCTTTAAACCGCAGCTGGCAGTGTACTACTATCCAGTTTGATTTCAATCTCCCTGATAGTTTTAATATGGAATATGTTGGTTCAGATAACACACCTCATCGTCCATTTGTGCTGCACAGGGCTTTGTTAGGTTCAGTGGAGCGCTTCTTTGGTACGCTTATTGAGTATCATGGTGGTAATTTCCCGCTCTGGCTATGTCCCGTACAGGTGAAAATACTGCCAATCTCAGATCATTTCATTGAATATGCCCAGAACATAGAAAACGAATTACTGCAGCAGGAAATCCGGGCTGAAGTGGATTATCGTAATGAAAAAATAGGATTCAAGATCAGAGCTGCTGAATTGCAGAAGATACCATATATGTTCATTGTCGGTGCCAAAGAAGTGGAAAACCAGCAGGTTTCTGTTCGCAAGCACACTGAAGGTGATCTGGGCTCTTATGATGTTTCGGGAGCAGTAAAACTCTTGAAAGAAGAATTAAAGAAAAAGTAATATTATAAACAAAAACCCGGGAGTTATCCCGGGTTTACTTTTTGGGAATAAATATGAATATACAGGATACGATCAGACAGGAATTAACCCGTGAAGCGGACGCTATCAGCAGAGCAGCTCAAAGCATTGGTGCAGAATCTGAAAAAGCAGTTGATATTATTTATAACTGCTCAGGCAAGATAGTAGTCACAGGAATGGGTAAAACCGGGATCATTGGTAGAAAAATAGCTGCCACTCTGGCAAGCACTGGCACTACTGCTATTTATCTTCACCCCGCTGAAGGCATTCATGGTGATCTGGGGATGGTTCAAAAAGGTGATGTTGTGATCGCCATATCATATAGCGGTAATACCAGTGAGGTTATTCAGATAATTCCTTATCTCCATTTCAATAGTATCCCGATTATCGCTATCACGGGTAATCTTGACTCTGAGCTGGCAAAAAACTCCCAGGTAGTGCTCGATGGATCAGTACCTTCAGATTATGAACCCTTCGGACTTGTGCCCACTTGCAGCACTACGGTTGCTTTGGCATTAGGCGATGCTCTGGCAGTAGCTCTTCTTCGTAAACGAAATTTTAGTGAAGAGGATTTTGCCAGATTTCATCCGGGTGGCACAATAGGCAGAAAACTGCTGCTGAAAACAGTTGACCTTATGCATCAGGGAGAAGAAATTCCTATAGTAGATTCTTATTCCGGACTGGATAAAGTTGTTCTGGAAATGACCAGTAAAAAACTGGGATGCACCTGCGTAATTGATGATAAAGGCAAGCTCTGCGGTATAGTGACTGATGGTGATCTCAGAAGGCTTATCAGCAAAGGTGTGAAAAAGATCATGCAGAAAGCAGCTGAATTCATGACTCACAGTCCAGCTACGATAAGTTCCGAAAAACTTGCAGTAGATGCCCTCTATCTGATGGAAACAAAAAAGATAACTGTGCTGCCTGTAGTAGATGAATTTCTTGTACCCGTAGGAATTATCCACATGCACGATCTTATCCAGGCAGGAGTAGTAGGGTAACCGTTGTAACCGGAGCATCCTTGCTTTGGGTGGGAGAAGAATAATAGCAAATGTAAAATTGAAAATGTAAAATTGAAAATTAAATGCAATGTAAGATTTATTGAGCAACGAACAAAACTAACAAAACGAACTGAAAGGCAACATTATCTTTCAATAGATAATATAAATTGATAGCTAACTAAATAATATTATTTTATCATTATTAAAAAACCTTGGAAGGAGGAACTTTGGATATAATCTATAAAAACAAATATTATCTAATTAAACAGGCTTGCATTGAAGTTCGAAAGGTTCTTGGGAATGGATTTCTGGAAAAGATTTATGAAAATGCATTAGCTGTTGAATTAGAGAAAACAGGATTCCGTGTTGAAACCCAAAAGCGATTAACAGTAAATTACAAAGGTCATGTAATTGGTGATTACATTGCAGACATCGTTGTTGATGACATAATTATAATTGAGCTAAAAGTAGCTAATGAGATAATTGATTTACATAAAGCACAACTACTTAATTATTTGACAATCACAGGATACAAGCTGGGTGTTTTGATAAATTTCCCTAACAATAAAGCAGGATTTACTATAGAAAGAATACCAAATCTAAGACCAATATATACTTAACAAGTACAGAAATCAAACTTAATTAAAATACTATAATTGAATCTATTTCATTAAAAAAGTTCGTTTTGTTCGTCTTGTTCGTTGCTTAATCTCTTTCTTTCCTTATTCTGTTACTTCGTAATCTATCCCCCGGCGTTCATAGCGTACCTCGCCTAGAAAATCTTTTACTTTCTGATGGGCTGGATGTTTTTGATAAATATCTAAAGCCGCTTGATCTTTAAAGAGTATTGATAAAGCAAGATCACTGCGATTTATACCCGTTCCCATATTTATCCCGATCTTGATATCAATGATACCCTCTATTTCATTAGCCATCTCATTCAGCATTTGCCGGGCACGTTGCAGGTTCTGCTTTTTATTTCCTTCTTTTGTCAATTCCAGAAATTTCCATAATACTATATGTCTGATCATCATGCACCTCAGGCGAAAAATTCCACCAGCCGCTGTTCACAAATGATCTTATCCATAAATTCAAAAGCTTCTTTTACTGCTCGATGATGATCAAATATATCTATTGCTTCCCAGGAAGTGAATTCTACTAAAAGTGAAAAATCTGAACTCCAGTCCAATCGGTTATTATTTATCCCGGATTCAAGTCTGGTTATCTGAGGAATGATGGTTTTCAACTTATCAAAAACTTCCGCTGCCCACACCTGATTAGTGGATAGCACGTTCCCGCAGGCTTCAGGTTTTAATCTATATAGAACTATTTTTCCCGTCATTATCTCTCCTTGCAAAAATGAGAAATCACAATTACTGATATTAAGTCAATATCTTTTCAGTTAAATATTCATAGAACAGTGCTGGCAGTAGAACAAATAAAAATGTTATTGACAGGAAAAAGGGATTCAACATTTTTACATTCACGTGTGCGCCCATGGCTCAACTGGATAGAGCACCTGACTACGGATCAGGAGGTTAGGGGTCCGAATCCTCTTGGGCGTGCCATTTTT
>Ga0307991_1000203_pt1 | contig 45189 bp, 34 predicted proteins | sample EllFjometagen131_FD_203146 | JGI IMG/M metagenome (GOLD analysis project Ga0307991, IMG submission 203146) | Marine microbial communities from Ellis Fjord, Antarctic Ocean - #131 | ecosystem: Environmental > Aquatic > Marine > Unclassified | place: Southern Ocean | collected 2014-10-08 | reverse complement strand
TTTTTTTATTTCAGGATAAACTTCATAAAAAAATGGAGCATTTGCTGTTTGTCTTTGAGTAATTCCATGCACTTCAATGTTTCTCCAAAAATATTTATTGCCGGGAGGTTGGATTAATGCCTGAAACTCATCAACGATTTTACCATTTTCAACAGTTATTATTCCAACTGCACAAATATGATAAGATATTGCAGTTTCAAAGTCTATTGCGGTGAAAGTTTTCAAAGTTTAAATTATAAAATATTTTAGATTGTATGTTTTCTATCATAAATGAATAAAAATATGAAAAAATTAAAACTCTAAACAAATATGTTTTAATTCAATAGTTTCTGTTTTTTGACTATGTATTGAAAGGCAAGAGTTGGTAAAATTATCAACTATTTTAAAACTATTAAGAGTTTTCTTATTTCTTACATATTTAACTAATAGTTTGTTTATTCCATTAACGCAATCAATAGTTTTACTATTTATTACATAACCAACTAAACATCCTTTTGGATATCTTTTTGTAATAAAATTTTCTATACCCGTTGATATATATTTTCTCTTTAATTGTGATGCTGAAACTTTTGAACCATTACTTTTCTCCCAATTTTCATCACAGATATTTTAAATTTATGTAAAACTAACTAATTTCCCGTTTTTGTTTGAAAAATAGTTTTAATAATTCCGAGCATTCTTTTTTCAAAATCCCTTTAGTAGCTTTTGTTTTTGGGTGAAGGATATTTTTTTTAATTAGAGAATATCCTCTTTTTTTATCGGCAGCCCCGTAAACGATTTTTCCTATTTGTGTCCAGAAAGCTGCACCGGCACACATAACACAAGGTTCGAGAGTAACGTATAAAATACATTCAGTAAGATACTTTCCTCCCAAAAAGTTGCTTGCAGAGGTAAATGCCTGCATTTCGGCGTGAGCAGTTACATCGTTTAGCCGCTCACTCAAATTGTGTGCTCTTGCAATAATTTGGTTTTCACAAACAATCACTGCTCCAACAGGAACTTCGTCGGCATCAAAAGCTTTTTGAGCTTCTTTCAAAGCTTCTTTCATAAAATGTTCGTCATCGTAATTTAAGATAGGCATGGTACAAAAATAATAATTTAATAATAAAATATATTAATTGAATATTTGAACTTTGTAAATGAACAATTTTAAAAAATGAGTGAACGGAAATTATATATCTAAGTAAATCAGAATAACATTTTTTTTAACTTCGCAAATAAATTAAAACAAAAAAAATGTTGCGAACAAACACTTGCGGAGAATTAAAAATCAACAATAAAGGCGAAAAAGTTACACTTTGCGGATGGATTCAGAAATCGAGAGATTTGGGAGGAATGACTTTTGTTGACCTGCGTGACCGCTACGGAATCACTCAATTAGTTTTTAATATGGAAACAGATTCCGAACTTTGTGAAAAAGCCCGAAAATTAGGTCGTGAATATGTTATAAAAGTTATTGGAACCGTAGAGGAAAGAAGTAATAAAAATCCGAAAATGCCTACCGGAGAAATTGAAATATTCGTTGATAATATCGAAATTTTAAACAAATCAAAACTTCCACCATTTACCATCGAAGATAACACAGATGGAGGCGAAGAACTGCGAATGAAATATCGTTATCTTGACCTTCGCAGAAATATTAATAAAAAAAATCTTGAACTCAGACACACTATGGCAATAGAGGTTCGCAACTTTTTGAGCTCTCAGGATTTTATAGAAATAGAAACACCTTTTTTAATAAAATCTACTCCCGAAGGTGCCAGAGATTTTGTCGTTCCCTCACGAATGAATCAGAATAAATTTTATGCACTCCCTCAATCTCCTCAAACTTTTAAACAATTGTTGATGATTTCGGGATTTGACAAATATTATCAGATAGTAAAATGCTTTCGCGACGAAGACCTTAGAGCTGACCGTCAGCCGGAATTTACTCAGATTGATTGCGAGATGTCGTTTGTAGAACAGGAAGACATTCTTCTTGCTTTTGAAGGTTTGGCTAATCATCTTTTTAAAAAAGTGATTAATGTTGAAGCAGAAAAATTTCAACGTATTTCTTATCAGGATGCAATGAAATATTATGGCTCAGACAAACCCGACACACGATTTGAGATGAAGTTTGTTGAATTGAATGATGTGGCTCAGGGAAAAGGTTTTAAAGTGTTTGACGATGCGGAATTAGTTGTTGGAATTTGTGCAGAAAATTGTGCAGAATATTCCCGAAAAAAATTAGACGCACTAACAGATTTTGTCAGAAAGCCACAAATCGGAGCTAAAGGTTTGGTTTATATAAAAAATAATTCTGACGGAACTTTCAAATCTTCTGTTGACAAATTTTTTAATCAGGATGAGTTAAAACTTTTTGCAGAAAAATTCAATGCTAAGCCCGGAGATTTGATTTTGATTCTTGCCGGAGAAAAAAACCAAACCCGAAAAGCACTTTGTGAATTACGACTTGAAATGGGCGAACGTTTAGAATTAAAAGCACAAAAAAAATTCTGCCCTTTATGGATTGTTGATTTTCCCCTTTTGGAATGGAACGAAAACAATCAGCGTTTTCAGGCAATGCACCATCCTTTCACATCGCCAAAACCTGACGATATTGAACTTCTGGAAAGCAAGCCGGAAGAAGTCAGGGCTAATGCTTACGACATGGTAATAAACGGGATAGAAATTGGCGGAGGCTCAATAAGAATTCACAATAAAGAACTTCAAAACAAAATGTTCAAAATTCTTGGATTTACCGAAGAAGAAGCACAAAAACAATTCGGATTTCTGATGAATGCCTTTGAGTATGGAGCTCCACCTCATGGAGGCATTGCTTTTGGTTTTGACAGATGGTGTGCTTTGTTTGGCGGCTCAGATTCTATTCGTGATTTTATTGCCTTTCCAAAAAACAATCAGGGAAAAGATATAATGATTGATTCTCCTGCAACAATTTCACAGGAACAAATGGATGAGCTGAATTTGAAGTTTAAAGATTAGTTTTTTAACTGTAAATTTTTTCTCAATTCCTTTTTGTCCTACCCCTAAAGGGAATCAGAATTGAGAAAGAATTTATTGCTTTTGTTTGTAATTAGAACAAATTTACAATTTGGGTAAATTAGCTTCTTGTAAAATCATCCTTGAGGACTGAGGCAAAATTTCACAGGAACAAATGGATGAGCTGAATTTGAAGTTTAAAGAATAATTTTTTTAATCTGAGAATCTGTGGCAGATTTTTTTTTTAATTTTCCTCCAACAATTCAAAATCATATTCTTCTGCAAATGCTTGCTGAACTTCAAAAAATTCGTCTAACTCTTTATCAAGTTTCAGATTTATTTGTGTAGAGAAAAGCTCATTAAACCGAGCATTATCATCTTCTATTATTTCTTCATCAGGAGTTTTAAGAATGCTTAGAATCTCTGCATATTCATTTTCAGCTACTGATTTATATGCGTTTAGAAGATTTATTGCAGCATCTCTTAAAATTGTTTTTTCAGAAAAAGCTTGAATTTTCTTAACTTCTTTCAATGAGAGATTTATTTGATTTAGAAAAGAATTATAAGCCGTGTCAAGCTCATCGAAACTAATATTTGATGTTGTATCTGTTTTCTCGGTAATGGAGTCTTCAGCGGGTTCTGATACAAATTTCAAGATGACGTTCTGGAGTTCCCCTTCTTTTTCTATAACATATTCCTGATATTTAAAAATATTTTCAAAATATTTTACAGCATCTTCGGGAGTGTTCATGCACGAAGACACAGAAAAAGTAACAAGGATTATCGAAAAATAATTTGATTTTTTCATTTTATAAAAATAAAATTTTAATTTTGTTCCAAAGTATAAAACTATGAAAAAAGTATTAACTATAATTATTATTGGTTTATTGTTTGTTTTTGTTTCAACTTCTTGTGAGCCGGACGAAAAGTGTAAAAATTGCAAAACAGTTACTTACGATGCAAATGGTAACATTATTAATGAAACAGCTCTTGTTGAATATTGCGGAGTCGATCTTGAAAATATAGAAAATGAAGCTCCAATTGTTGTTGGTGGCGAAAAAACACAATATGAATGTGAATAAAAATTTTGGCTTAAAACTTTATTCCGATAATTAACACATCATCAATTTGTTCACTGCTACCTTTCCAGTTTTCGAAAACTTGGTCGAGTTTTTCTTTTTGTTTTGTCATAGAAATTCCCTGCATTTCAATCAAAGTGTCTTTAAGCCTTTTTCTAAGGAATTTTTTTCCGTTTTCACCTCCAAATTGGTCAACATAACCATCAGAGAAAATATAAACCGCATCATCTTTTTCCAGTGTAAATTCCTTGTTTGTAAAAGAAACCATATTATCGTGGATAGAGACAGGCATATTGTCTCCTTTAAAATGCATCAACTCCTTGTTTCTGATAATAAACATAGGATTGTTTGCACCTGCAAATTGTATAACATTTGTTTCGCTGTTAATTGAGCAAACTGCTATGTCCATTCCATCGCGTAATTCATCATTACTGCCTGTTTGGTTCAGGGATTTTATAACATTAGCTCTCATAAGATTTAGAATTTCATTTGGCTGAGTAATGCCTTCCCTGTTGACAATGTCGTTTAAAAAAGTTACACCGAGCATGCTCATAAATGCACCGGGAACTCCATGTCCTGTGCAGTCGGCAGCCACGATAATTATGTTGTTTTCGTATTTTGTTTCCCAGTAAAAATCGCCACTGACAATATCTTTAGGTTTATAAAGAATGAAAAAGTTTTCCAGAATTTCATCAAAATTTTCAATGTTTGGCAAAATAGCTCTTTGAATTCTTTGGGCATAATAAATACTGTCGGTAATTTCTTTTTTTTGCAATGCGATTCTGTCGCGTTGTTCGGCAATATTATCTCGTTGAATTTCAATTTCCTCTTTTTGCTTGGTAATTTTTTTGTTCTTCGCTTCAAGCAGAATGTTAGCTTCCTTTTTAATTTTATAACTCCTGTAGATGAAATATCCAAGCCCCGAAACCAATATAAGCAAGATTATAAAAAAGTATAAAACTAATTTCTGTTTTTCAATCATAGCAAGTTGTTCACCCAAAATGATTTTCTGGTTGTTAATTTTGTTTTGCTGTTTAGCGATATCTTCGTTTTGACTTTTCAGAACTCTTTGTTGGTTTTCAACCTCTTTTTTCTGTTTCTCAATTTCTATTCCCTGCTTAGTTATTTCGCTTTTTTGAATAAAAAGTATTTTTGTTTTTTCGTCAAGAACTTTTTGTTTTTTGTCAATCTCTTGTTCTAAATCCTGCAATTCAGCTTTTTGTTTATCGATTTCAAGTTGTTGAAAAGCAATCTGTCTTATCTGATTTTCGATTTTTTCTTTTTGTTTTTCAATCTCTGTTTTTTGTTTAGCTACAATAATTTTTTCTTCTTCCAATTCTCTTTCTGTTTGTTCGTACAGCTTTTCCCAGTCTGCTTCTTTAGTTACAGCGGAAGCAATAAACAAATTGCTTACACTTAATCCTTCAGATTCAAGTTTTTTCAGGTTTAATTCATATCGTTTACGTTTTTCAACAACAATAAAATTTATCATAGATTTATGAAACTGATAATTTTCGCTTATCAACAAAGTGTGATTCCCACGAATTTTGTTTAAAACAAGATTTATATCAAAACCGCTCCTTTTGTTCAGAAACAAAACCTGAGTTTTTGTGATTTCATCAAAACTTTTGAAATGAACAATCTTTATCGGCTTATCTTGTAGAGTAATTCTTTCATTTGCATCCTTAACCAATTCTTTATACAATTCTTCATCGGGGTCTAAAACACCAATTTTGAATGTTTTTATTTCAGCAATATTTTCCCACTTAACATATTTTGAAATATCCAAAATGTAAATTGCCCGAGATTTATTATCAAAAGAATTTTGAGCAAATAAAGGCTTTTTTATGAATAACAAAGAAATTATAATAGCTAGAAAAGTTTTAATAAAATATTTATACATATGAAAAAATTTAATGTAAATTTTAGATATTTTGTCAATACAATAATATTGTTTATTTTTGAAGTAAAGTTAAAAAATATTCATTAACATATTAAAAGATGAAAAATATATATTTATTATTTGCCTTAGGTGTGTTTATCTTTTTGAGTTTTAGCTGCGGTGGTGAACAAGAAGAAGTCTGTATGAGTTGCAGACAAGTAACTTATGACAATTCAGGAATTGTTATAAATGAGACAAATCCAAAACAGTATTGTGGTCAGGATTTAACTGACATCGAAAACTTGGATCCAGTTGTAACCGATAGCACCGAAACAAAATGGGAGTGTGAATTATAGCTTTGTCTAAGCAAAACTATTTTAAACAAACAACACTTAATTATTAAAGAAGTACACAACAAATTTTCCTAATTATATGTTTAGAAAAATTTCGACAAGCTGCCTTATTGCCTTTTCTCTTATGAGTTTGTTATTACAATCTCAGGATTTGCCAAATTACATGACAGCAGCAGAAAAAAAGAGAATGCCCGATTATTTAAACTCAATTAAGTCAAAAGGACTAACAACGCCTCCCTCATCAATTGTTAGAACTATGGCTGAGTGGGAAGAAATTGATGCTTTAACTATTACCTGGGCAAACTATTATCCCGTATTAAAAGAAATTGTTAAATATGCCCAGCAAGAATGTAAAGTTTTTATTAATTGTTCAGATTCTAATTTAGTTAAAAACTATTTAATTAATAATGGAGTTATTCCTACAAATGTTGAATATATTATTACTCCTTACAATAGCGTTTGGATAAGAGATTATGGTGCTCAATGTGCTTATACAAGTGATGTTGATTCTTTGCTTCTGATTGACTGGATTTATAACAGACCCCGCCCGCTTGATGATGTTATTCCTGAAAAATTGTCTCAATACACCGGATTGCCGCTTTATCAAACTACATCTGCACCCTATGCTTTGGTAAATACAGGCGGAAACTTTATGGTTGATGGTTTTGGTACCGCCTTCTCTTCAAATCTAATTCTTAATGAAAACTCCGGATTAACAACTCCTGAAGTTGACAGCATAATGAATATGTTTATGGGAATTACGGATTTTGTTCACATGACGAATCTTCCATACGACGGAATACATCATATTGATATGCACATGAAATTGCTTGATGAAGAAACTTTGCTAGTAGGAGAATATCCTCAGGGAATTGCCGACGGTCCGCAAATTGAAGCCAACCTACAATATATTCTTGCGAATAAAAATTCTGTTTTTGGAACTCCTTACAAAGTTGTTAGAATTCCGATGCCACCCGATAATAATTGTAATAACAAATACCCTGATCAAGGCGGAGATTATCTAACGTTTACTAACGGTGTTTTTGTAAATAAAACTTTTCTTGTTCCAACTTATTATCAGCAGTACGATACAACAGCTTTAAGAATTTTAAAGGAAAACCTTCCGGGATACAATGTTGTTGGAATAAATTGTAGCTCCACTATTCCTGCCAGCGGAGCAATTCATTGTATTACAAATTGTGTTGGCAGTGCCGACCCATTATTGATTTCTCATCAGAAATTAGAGGACTTAGCTTGCACTAAAAACAATGGTTATGCCGAAGCAAGAATTCAACATCGAAGCGGAATAAGTGAAGCATGGGTATATTTTCGAATTGATACTTTACAGGGATGGGATTCCTTAAGTATGGTTTGTGTAGATACGATAAACCATCTCTGGCAATCTCAATTTTTTCCCTTATATCTTTTTCAGCCAACAAAATTTGAATATTTTATTAAAGCAAAAGCAAATTCAGGTAAGGAACAAGTCAGACCAATTACCGCCCCTGATGGCTATTGGTCATTTATGTTTTATCCGGGAGCTATCGAAGACACAGAGAACGACAACTTGAAATTTAATTCAGCATATCCAAATCCTTCAAAAGGAATCACCTGTATTCCTGTTGAAAGCACAACAAATTTAAATGCCGAAATATCAATGTATGATATTTACGGAAGGAAAATTTCTGAAATTTATAAAGGAAAAATTCCCGCAGGAAAATCCAATTATTTCGTTAACACATCCGAAATCGCTTCAGGAACGTATATTTTAAGATTTGTTTCAGATGATTTTAATGGGTCGCAGAAGTTGATTGTGAGGTGATGAAAGGAAATTAATGATTAAATTATTTAGTAAATTTATTAGGATTTAGTTAGGGCGTGGTTTTGGTATTTTATTGTGATGATTATATTTAGGTAGGGCACATTGCAAATCCGCGCCAGCAGTGAAAAATCTCTTTTGGTTAATTACACACAGACATAAAAGAAAATATTATGACTTTTGATTTTAAAAATAAAACTGTTTTAGTAACCGGTTCTTCACGTGGAATTGGATATTCAATTGGAAAGCTTTTTGCTAAAAGCGGAGCACAGGTTGCCATACATTATAATAAGGATAAGGTAAGTGCAGAAAAGCTTTTCAATGAGTTAGAAGGTAATGGTCATATAATAGTTCAGGCTGATTTAGCTGATACTCAAGCAGCAGAACTTTTGGTCGAAAAAACCATAAAGTATTTTGGCAGAATTGATATTCTTGTGAATAATGCAGGAATTTATGAAGAGCATCCAATTGATGAGGTGAGTCTTGATGAGTGGAAAGATGCATGGCAAAAAACAATAGATATTAATTTACATTCACCTGCTGTGATTTCATTTTGTGCTGCAAAATATATGGAACAAAATGGGGGAGGAAGAATTATAAATATTACTTCTCGTGGTGCTTTTCGTGGAGAGCCACGAACTGCAGCTTATGGCGCAAGTAAAGCCGGATTGAATTCAATGAGTCAATCTATGGCTGTTGCTCTGGCTCCTAAAAATATTTTTGTTTATGCTATTGCTCCCGGTTATGTTGAAACTGATATGACTACTGAAATTTTGGATAGACCTGATGGAGATTTCTTTAGAAACCAAAGTCCCTTAAATCGTGTTGCAAAACCTGAAGAATTAGCTCATACAGTAGCTTTCCTTGCTTCAGAAGGTTCAGAGTTTTTAACTGGTGGAATTGTAGATGTTAATGGGGCTTCTTATTTGAGGTCGTAATATTTTTGTTTGGATTTTAGCTCAGTTCATTGTTAGTCACTGTGTTTTTTAATTTTCATTTAGAATTTTTGTTCTCAATTCGTACAATGGAACGAGAATTCTTTGTTTGTTTTTTATTGCTACTTCGTCTGAAAGACCTTGGTATTTATAATTGTTTAGATATTTGATATTGTCGTCAACTGCTTTTAGAAGAACTGACAATTCAGTTGAGTTGTAATTTTTTATGTTTAACCCTTCTTCACTATTTAATTTCCCAGTTACTTGAACAAGAGGGTCAGTACTACTATAATTTCCTTCTCTTGACCTTGTATATCTAATTGCCTCTTTTAATGCATTTATTTGCGAGTTTGAAAATAAAATCCCTTTGCTATCTAACTCTTTTTTGTAGGTTCTAATAATTTCTTCTGCTACCGAATCCAATCCTTTTTCACTTGAGATTGCTATTTTATCAGCTAACAAAGGGGAATGTTTGGAAATTACAGATTTATCAACTTTATGCCAGATTGGAAGTATCACTTTTTCTTTACCGTCTTCTCTTGAAACAAGTGCATCTAATTCTTTCATTGCCCATTCCTTTTGGAAAAATCGTTCACTTAATATGACAATTCCAAATCGTGACTTTGCTAATCCTTCATCAATTTTTCTTCTTAAACTATCACCAAGAAATATTTCATGTTTATCAACCCAAACTGTCATTCCTTTATTTGTCAAAATCTTATAGAGAGGAAGAACAACCTCGTCTTTATCTTCACTTGCATGAGAAATAAAAGCATCCCATTCATAATTTTCGATTTCGCTATTCATTAATTTTCAAATTTTGGTTTGAATGATATTTTTACTTTTTTCTCATAGTGACTAACGTTTGTGTATAAACAATTGTTTTTATTTTTATTATATTTTTTCAAAAGGTAACCTTATTTACCCAATATGGTTGAATAAAGCAAAATTTTTCTTTTTCTTAAAATATAATGCTCATAATTAGCTTTCCACAAAGATATAAAAAACATTAATAATAAAATTTAGACAATAAGGCAATAATAAATGATTTTTGTAATTTTAGAGATATTTAACACTATTGTATGTCATAATATTGTTTCTAATGTAGCTCTGTAAAGAAAAAATTATTAATATTAATTAAATCTAAAATTATGAAAAAGTTTATTCCATTATTCACAATTATTGCATTACTAATTAGTTGTACTAATCGCCGCTGGCGCGGATTTGTAATCCGTGCCAATGTTGCTATACTTTTATCCCCCAAATATAATAAATCTTTTTCAAACAACTATGTTTAATCTAATTAAAAAGATTTTTTCGATATACAAATTTGGTTTTGTTCCCAAAAGAAAAACCCCTTTGCAATCCATAGATTAACAAAGGGGTTTACATTTCCTGAGGTTTCGAGCGGACACGAATTGCAAATTCGCGCCAGCGGTGAGGTTAATTTAATTTATTATTCATGAATTATAGAACCTAGCTCATTTGAGCTGGGGTTTTTTATGAAATTACAATTTGAAAATTGACTAGGTTACTCCCATAATTTAGCATAAACAAATCAAACAATTCGTCGTTTAGCTTAACAAATTGTTGCTGGGAATAAAGCAAATTATTTAAATTAGTTTTTTCCAATTTTATATTTAAAATTCCAAACTATTAATGGAAAAATATGATAAGAGGGTTCGGCAATTTCCATATACCCGATTCCTGGAATATAGTTTTGATATCCATATAAATTAGAAATATTAGTTAATGGTTTAGAAATTTGAATTCCTAAATCAGAATTGATCTTGTCTTTCATTTTAAAATTAAACCCAGCCCAAATACTTAAACCATAAATAAATTTATTATGTTCGAAAATATGAGTTTCATTACTTGAAGGTGCTGAGTATCTTGTTTTCTCATGCAAAAATGAATTTTTTGATAGAAATCCAATAAAGAAATATTTATTATCAGTTTCATCTTTCCGGAAATTAAATTTAATTCCAGGGTTTACATAAGGTCCGGATTGATTTAGCATATGATATCCATCATTACCGCCTTTGTAATGAGGTGATAATAGAATTGCATTTATATCAGCATAAGGTAAATAATGAAAAGTGTATCCTGTATTAACTACCAAGTCATACCAGTGTCGGTTTGATGTGAGATAACTAAAATCCGCCGTTAATGTAGGTATTTGAATAATATTTGAACCAAGATAGTGATGCCATTCATTATTCTGTGCATTTGTGTTAAATTGAAAAAGAATAAATAATATGATTAGATGTTTTTTCATTTGCTGTTGTAGCTCTTATCATATTTATAATGTTCAGAGTAAGAATATGGTTGCGTGAAAGTAAATAAAGAATGTTTTTACTCCCATAATTTAGCATCAACAAGCTTAAATAATTTGTCGTTTCGCTGCTGGCGCAAATTTGTAGGGCGTGGTTTATCTTATTATAAATTGGTCAAATTTATGGTTTATTTGAAATTTTGTATCCTTTATAAATCTCATGTTGTCCACAACCCAGTCCGCCATTCATAAAACTAGAATAAATACTATCATTCCATAATCGTAATCCGTGCCAATGTTGTTATACTTTAATCCCCCAAATATAATAAATCTTTTTTAATCAACTATGTTTAATCTAATTAAAAAGTTTTTTTCGATATACAAATTTGGTTTTGTTCCCAAAAGAAAAACCCCTTTACAATCCATAGATTAACAAAGGGGTTTACATTTCCTGAGGTCTCGAGCGGGCACGGATTGTAAATCTGCGCCAGCGGTGCATTACTCAATAACCTTTTGTTAACTATCATTGATTAAAACTATAAACCAACCTTTTTGCCTGCTTTTTTTTCAATTTCTTTCCATTTTTTATAATTCTCTTCATCTTCGGCTTGTAGATATGCAGCCGCAACCATACCAGCGTGAACATAAGCATCCATGTCTGAACCATTTTTCTTAGCAATTTCATATTGCTTTTCAGCGTCTAATGCTACTTGGTTCTCAATTTTATCCATTTCTTTTTTTGCTTGTTCTTCATATGAACCCATACAAGAAACAAAAGTAATAATAATTACTAAACTTAATACTTTAAACACATTCTTCATTTTACTGTATTTTTTAATTCTGCCTTACTTAATTTTAGGGATTGTTCAGGTCAAATTTTTATCCCACTATATTCTATTATGTTTTAACATTATTATTTTATCCCTGTCTTCTAATTGACCATAACGTTTGTGTATAAACAATTGTTTTTATTTTTATTATATTTTTTTCAAAAGGTAACCTTATTCACCCAATATGGTGGAATAAAGCAAACTTTTTCTTTTTTCATAAAAGATAAAACTCATAATTAGCTTCCCAAAAGATATAAAAAATATTAACATTTAAGGAATTAATTAAATAAATTTTAAAAGAAATTATATTCGTAATTAATTATTTAGGAATTATCTTGATAAATAACTTTATGTAATATTAGATTTTTTTATTTAAACATAAATATTACGATCCTAATTCCGACAGTTAGGGCACGGATTGCAAATCCGCGCCAACGGTGTTATGTGCTACTTTTCTTTCATATTTGTCTAATAATATTTACAGTCCAGCCAGCAACGATTATTGAAAAAAGTAAAATCTTAAATGGTAGTTTGATGTCTTGCTTGATGAAGCTAAAGAATGTTTCCTTTTTTATGAAAATATCCCTTAGTAACCAAATAAGTGAAATAATAATTGTCAAAGTAAAAGGGACACACAATATATTGTAATCAAAAGATTTTAAAACATTTCCTTTAAATAGTTCAAGTGTCGCATGCCCCATACCACAACCAGGGCAAGGAATTCCTGTTACTACTTTGAAAATACAAACTGGCGTGTGTGAATGGTTTGAGTAATTATCAAACACAACCAATGCCAAATACCCACCAACAATTGATGAAAATGTCAGTAGGTATTTAGCGTAAAAGTTGTATCGTAGTTTAAAAAGCAACTTGAGTAAACTTTTGATAATTCAGTTCTCTTGTCCTGCCCATAATTGTAAACCAGTCAATGATTGTCCAGATTCCCATACCACCACAAGTTAAAAGTTTTGCAACGCCAAGTCCAGTTTCTCCAAGCATAAACCTATCAACACCTAAGCTGCCTAAGAATAGCGAAACTATTAAAAGTGTTGTTGTGTCTTTGTATTGGATTGATTGAATAACCATTAATTTAGAGTCATCAACTTTTTCAAGTTGGTTTCTCATAAGCATTAGTTTCTCGCTTGGAAATTTACTTCCCATTGATGCGATGAACGTTTCGATTTTGTTTTGTTCCATTTTGATTTGATTAAAATTATTATTAAGAAATTATTTGTCCAAATGTTTAAAGACTTTTGGTGAAGTCAATTCAAGATAAATATTTTCAAGAACTGTCAATAGAAATCGGCGATTCTTTTGTCTGTCTGTATCCACGCTGTCGTTTTTTAAAATTGCGCCGCTAGCACGATTTGTAATCCGTGCCAATGTTGTATCCGTGCCATGTTAATTTACATTCGTTCCTATTGTTAATTTACAATTCATACAATTAAAAATATCTTAATCAGATATACTTTAATTCCCCAAATATAATAAATCTTTTTTAATCAACTATTTTTAATCTAATTAAAAAGATTTTTTCGATATACAAATTTGGTTTTGTTCCCAAAAGAAAAACCCCTTTGCAATCCATAGATTAACAAAGGGGTTTATATTTCATGAGGTCTCGAGCGGATTCGAACCGCTGTAAATGGTTTTGCAGACCACCGCCTAAGCCACTCGGCCACGAGACCAATATTTTCAGAATGCAAAATTAAAAATATATTTCAATTTTCAATGATAAATTTCATTTCTTAAGCCTGAAAATAAGAATTAAGATATTAAAAAAAATAATGTATCTATTTGGTAGGGTCGTTATTTAAAGCCGTAAATCAACTTCCTGTAAAATTTTGCCTCGGTCCTTAAGGATGATTTTACAGGAATCTGATTTACTAAAATTGTTATTTTAATTAACAAAAGGAGAAAATTCTTTCTTAATTCTGATTCCCTTTAGGGTCAGGGTAAAGATGAATTGAGAAAGAATTTACGGTTAAAAAGGATGAATGGTAGATAGTTACAAAAAAATTAATGAATATCGATTAACTAATATCGAATACCGAAGTATCAATAAAGACAACATATTGGTGAAAGTTTTAGCCTAAGAGCCTAAGTTAGGTCTTCTGATGAAAGAGTAACACTAACACTTCTGACTTTTCCTCCCAAGGGTGGATTTAATTTTGAAATTTTTACTTTGCTATCAATGATTTCGGGGAAATTATTTTTTATAGAAATTAAAATTCGCTTGGCAATATGTTCTAAAATCTTTGATTTTTTTTCCATTTCGGCTTTTACCAACAAATAAACTATTTGATAATTTATTGTTTTGTTTAAATCGTCAGTATTTTCCGCTTCACTTGTATTAACTTCTAAAAAAACATCTACAATAAATTTGGCACCAATGATTGCTTCTTCTTCAAAACAGCCATGATAAGCGAAAAAATCCATTCCTTCAATTGAGATTAGCGACATCGAAATTAGTTTTATAATTTGTTATTTTGATGAAATTTAAAAATTTCATTCAAGCTTTTTCAAAAATAATAAGCCGCAATATAATAATTAATTTAATTTTGCTTAAAATAAAAAATAATTATTTTAGAAAAAGAACATGGAAACAGACAAAACTAAAGCATCGCTTAATTTTATAGAAAACTTTGTTGAAGAGGATTTAAGAAACAACAAAAACGAAAGCCGCATTCATACCCGTTTTCCTCCTGAACCTAACGGTTATCTTCATATCGGACATGCCAAATCAATTTGTTTGAATTTTGGTATTGCCAAAAATTATAATGGACTTTGCAATTTACGCTTCGACGACACAAATCCTATAAAAGAAGAAGTAGAATATATTGAGTCAATAAAAGAAAATATTAAATGGCTAGGTTTTGAATGGAATGACAAACCTTATTATGCCTCTGATTATTTTGAACAATTTTATGAATGGGCGATAAAGCTTATAAAAGAAAACAAAGCTTATGTTTGTGATTTAAGCTCAGAAGAAATTAGTGCAAACCGTGGAACACTAGCAAAACCGGGCAACGAAAGCCCTTATCGCAATCGGTCTGTTGAAGAAAATCTTATGCTTCTCGAAAAGATGAAGAACGGAGATTTTAAAGATGGCGAAAAAGTTTTACGAGCAAAAATTGATATGTCCTCACCAAATATGCACATGAGAGACCCTGCAATTTATCGCATTAAACATGCTTCTCATCATAGAACCGGAAATGATTGGTGCATTTATCCGATGTATGATTTTGCTCACGGACAATCCGATTATATTGAAGGAATAACTCACTCATTATGCACTCTTGAGTTTGAAGTTCATCGTCCTTTATACGATTGGTTTCTCGAACAATTAGTTGACGATAAATTCAGACCTCGACAAATTGAATTTGCTCGGCTTAATATAAGTTATACTGTGATGAGCAAGAGGAAACTTTTGAATTTGGTGGAAGAAGGTCATGTTAAGGGTTGGGATGACCCACGAATGCCTACAATTTCAGGATTGAAAAGAAGAGGATATACTCCAGAATCAATAAGAAATTTTGCTGATAAAGTAGGAATAGCAAAACGTGATAATGTTATTGATGTTGCTTTGCTTGAATACAGCATTCGTGAAGACCTTAACAAAAAAGCAGAAAGAAGAATGACTGTTCTTAATCCTTTAAAGGTTGTAATAACTAACTTTCCCGATGGAAAAATTGATGAATTGGACGCAATTAATAATCCTGAAGATGAAAATGCCGGAACACGAAAAATATATTTCTCTAAAGAAATTTTTATTGAAAGAGAAGATTTTATGGAAGATGCTCCACGAAAATTTTTCCGCTTAACTCAGGGCAGAGAAGTGCGTCTTAGGTATGCTTATTTTGTTAAATGTAATGATGTAATTAAAGACGAAAAAGGAGAAATTACAGAGATTCATTGTACTTATGACCCCGCTTCGCGTGGTGGGCAATCTCCCGATGGAAGAAAAGTTAAAGGAACTCTTCATTGGGTTTCTGTCGAAAAATCAATAGATACCGAAATCAGACTTTACGACAGATTGTTTGTTAATGAAAATCCTGATGATGCCGAAGAAGGAAAAGATTATAAATCAAATCTAAATCCTGATTCTTTAGTAGTAATTACTGCTAAAACCGAACCTTGTTTGCAAACAGCTAAACCTGATGAGAAATTTCAGTTTGAAAGACAGGGATATTTTTGTGTTGACGAAGATTCAACAGAAACAAAACTTGTTTTTAATCGGACTGTAACATTGAAAGATTCGTGGTCGAAAAACAAGAAGTTTTAAATAAAAAAAAATAAATAAAATTTTTTTCACAAAGAATTTATCGGATAAACAATTTTTATATATTTGCAAAATTATTGCCCGATGGTGTAATTGGCAACACGTCTGATTCTGGTTCAGGATAGTCTAGGTTCGAGTCCTAGTCGGGCAGCAAAAGATATTTATTTTATATTCAAAATTCCCTTATCCAATCTACGGATAGTTTCTTCTTTTCCAATCAATTCAATTATATCAAAAAGCTCAGGACCTTTCGATGCTCCAACAATGCAAAGACGAAAGGGATTTAAAACAGCACCAAAACCCAGCTCTTTTTCATTAATCCATGAGCTAACAATTTCTTTGATATTAGAGTTTGTAAATTCGTCAATATTGCTGAGGATGCTTTTTAGTTCAGAAATTATTGCGGGAGTGTTTTCTTTCCATCTTTTTTTAACAAACTTTTGCTCGTATTCTGTTGGTGCTTCAAAAAAGAAATATGATTGTTCCCAGAAATCAGTAGTTAAATTTAATCTTTCCTTTATCAGACCACACACTTTTGATACAAAATCTTTATTAGCATCAATTCCTTTTTCTTTCAAAACGGGTAGAAATATTTCTACTAATTCATCATTATTTTTATTGCTAATATATTGATGGTTGAACCATTTTGCTTTATCGGGGTCGAATTTTGAACCTGATTTCCCAATATTTTCAAGTGAAAAAGCATTGATGAGTTCGTCCATAGAAAATATTTCCTGCTCTGTTCCGGGATTCCAACCGAGAAAAGCAAGAATATTAATAAAAGCATCGGGCAGGTATCCTGTTTCGCGATATCCTTTAAAAATTTCATCAGTTTTTGGGTCTTTCCAATTTAAAGGAAAAACAGGAAATCCCAATCTGTCGCCATCGCGTTTGCTTAATTTTCCTTTTCCATCTGGTTTTAAGGTTAGAGGCATGTGAACAAATAAAGGCATTTCTTTTTCCCAACCGAAGGCGCGATATAACATAACATGCAAAGGAAGAGATGGCAACCATTCTTCACCACGAATCACATGCGAAATTTTCATTAGATGGTCATCAACTATACTTGCAAGATGATAGGTTGGCATTCCATCGGATTTGAATAATACTTTATCGTCGAGTGTTGATGAATTTACAACTACTACTTCTCTGACGATATCAAAAATTTTAATCTCTTTGTTTTCGGGCATCTTAAAACGAATAACAAAAGGCTCTCCTGATTCTAGTAATTTCTCAACTTCTTTTTCGGGAAGAGTCAAAGAATTTTTCATCTTTAATCTGTTGGCAAAGCAATATTGCTGGTAAGAAGAATTTTCAGCCTGAAGTTTTTCTCTCATTTCTTGAAGTTCTTCCGAAGTATCAAAAGCATAGTAAGCATTTCCTTCTTCAATAAGTTTATCAGCATATTCTTTATAGATAGCTTTTCTTTCAGATTGACGGTAGGGTTCATATTCACCACCTTTCCCAACACCTTCATCGAATTCAATTCCACACCAATTAAGAGAATCTATGATGTATTTTTCAGCTCCTGCAACGAAGCGTGTTTGGTCGGTATCCTCAATTCTTAGAATGAAAGTTCCTTTATTTTTTTTTGCAAACAAATAGTTATAAAGTGCTGTTCTAACTCCTCCAATATGTAATGGACCTGTTGGGCTTGGGGCAAATCTTACTCTAATCATTTAATTAAAAATTTATTGGGCAAAGATATGCTAAATATTATTTTGACGTGCTGGAAATGAAATAAAAGCTTTTAAGTTGGAATAAGAATTATGTGTTTTTTAGAAAAACTACAAATGTTTATTAAACATTTAAACAAAACGTAGAAAAAAATAATGACCACCTCACAAACTTTATGACACGAAGTTAGTCCGTCTGGATTAACCGTATAAATTTTTTATTTATTAAAAGAAAATATGTACAAATTTATGTTCTCCAGCACTTAAAAATAATATTTAAGTAAATGATTGAATTAATTCTTAGTAATTTCTTTTCCTCTGTCCTAAAGGATGTAAATTACTAAGAATTAATTCATCCTTTAGGAGCGAGGCAAAAATTGATTGGTGTAATTTACATCCTTTTTTTAAAAATTAATTTTATCGGACACTACTGATAAATAATATTAATAATTTTTTACTTTTGTTCTGAAGAATAAAAAACAATTATGAAAGCATCAGAATTATTATACGATTTATTAGGATTAAGCGAAATGGTTAGTGGTGATAAAAAAGAAATTAAAGAGCTTAATAATATGTTTCTTGATACAACACCTCAGGGATTGGCTGATATTAACGAATCTTTTCAAGAAAAAGATTATGCAAGACTTAATTCAGCAGCACATAAACTGAAATCAACAGTAGGTTTGTGGGGCATTAAGGATATTAAAACTGAAATAGAGCTGATTGAAAAATTTGCTAAAGAACAATCTAACCTTGACAAACTACCGGCGCTTGTTGAAAAGTTAAATAAAGTTTTAGAAATTGTGCTCATACAATTAAAAGAAGAGGTAAAATAATAATCTCAATCAATGTTGAATTCTTGAATTTTTTTTATGGAGTTTTGTTAAATCTTAATATGCTCTTTCGTTTCTCTTTTCGATATAATTAATAAAAGATTTATTAACCACTTTGTTTCCACCGGGAGTTGGATAATTCCCCGTAAAACACCAGTCTCCTTTATCATTTGGGCAAGCTAAATGCAAGTCTTCGATAGTTTGATAGATGATTTCGATTTTAGCATTTACGTTTTTCGGAGTTAGCAATTCCGAAATTTTTTCAGATATTTGAGTTGCCTTAAATGGCTTATAAATTTCTTTAACATAATTCACAATTTGTTCTTTAGGCAAACTTTCCTGAGCCTTAGATTTTGTGTAAACTTCGTTTATTACATTAGAAAGATTATTTTCTTTCAACAACGTGATGGCAGCGCGAAAAGCGACAAAATCATTTAATTTTGCCATATCAATTCCATAGCAGTCGGGATAACGAATTTGTGGTGCCGAAGAAGCAATAATAATTTTTTTAGGACGCAATCTGTCAAGAATTTGGATAATGCTTTGTTTTAAAGTAGTACCTCTAACAATTGAATCGTCAATAATAACTAAATTATCAACATTGTCATTAATAGTTCCATAAGTTACATCATAGATATGAGCAGTTAGGTCGTCTCTTAAATTATCTTGTGTGATGAAAGTTCTCAGCTTTGCATCTTTGATAGCAACTTTTTCAATTCTTGGATTTAAAGATAGAATTTCGTCTAATTTTTCAGCAGTTATTTTGTTTCCCAACTGAATGATTTTGTCTTTTTTAACTTTGTCGCAAAAATCATAAAGTTCGTGCATTATTCCATAAAAAGCTACGGCAGCAGTATTTGGAATATAAGAAAATACAGTGTTTTTAAAATCATAATTTATAGCTTTCAGTATTGAAGGGACAAGCAATTTCCCTAATTTCTTTCTTTCTTTGTAAATTATTGCATCTGTTCCACGTGAAAAATATATTCTTTCAAACGAACAAGATTTTCTTTCGGTAGGTTCTTTACATAAATGCTCATATGTTTTGCCATTCTTTTTAACAATTAATGCATGGCCGGGTTTAACCTCTTTTATTTTATTGAAAGGAACATTAAAAGTTGTTTGGATGACAGGTCGCTCTGATGCAGCAACAACAATTTCGTCATCTTTATAATAAAATGCAGGACGAATCCCAGCAGGGTCTCTTAAAACAAAAGCGTCGCCATGCCCAATCATTCCGGCAATAACATAGCCTCCATCCCAAAGTGTTGATGATTTGGAAATAATTTTACCAATATCAAGATTCTTGGCAATTAAGTCTGAAATTTCTTTTTTTGTATGACCCTTCGCCTTGAATTTTTTGTATAATTCTTCATTAGCGTCGTCAAGACAACTGCCAATTAATTCAAGAATAGTAATGGTGTCGGAAGTTTCTATAGGGTGTTGCCCGATATTAATTAATTTCTGAAAAAGTTCGTCAACATTTGTTAGGTTAAAATTGCCTGCAACAACTAAATTTCGTGTCATCCAGTTGTTTCGCCTTATTAAAGGGTGAATGGTTCCGATAATATTTTGACCGAAGGTTCCGTAACGCAAATGACCTAAAAAAAGCTCGCCCGTAAATTCAATATTTTTCTTTAGCCAGTTAACATCGTTTAAACACTTAGGATTTCTTTCATTAATTTCTTCTATTTGATTATATATTTCGTTGAAGATGTCTTTTATAGGATTTGATGAATTTGAGCGTTTTCTGTTTATGTATTTTTCCCCGGGTTCTACATCGAATTTTATATTGGTTATACCTGCACCATCTTGTCCTCGGTTATGTTGTTTTTCCATCAATAAATACAGTTTGTTTAATCCGTAAAAACTTGAACCGTATTTGGCTTGATAAAATTCTAAAGGTTTTAATAGTCGAATCAAAGCTAATCCACACTCGTGTTTGATTTGGTCGCTCATCTATAAAATAGTTTAATTATTAGGAGGCAAATTTAATTGAAAAATTGTAATAAATCAGAAGAAAATTTTATTTCACATAAATCATTTTCCTTACAATATTTTTGTTTTCTGCCAGCAGAGAAAAATAATACACACCGGGCGATAAAGAATAATCATTGGGATTGAAATTTTCAATATATTTTCCGTAATCACGAGTTTCGTTGTTAATTAATCTTGCAACTTCTCTTCCGAAAATATCAAAAACTACCAAACTAATATTAGTAGTTTTACGAATTTTAAAAGGGAAATAAGTGTTATCGTTAAAAGGATTAGGATAGTTTTGTTCGAGACTTACTGGAGAATAATTTATATTGTCAATACCAATAGCATTAACATCAATCAAAGCTGTCCAGATGCTTAATTGATTATGATGCATTCTTGTCCAAATTGGCCTAACTACATTGTTGTGTGCGGTGATGTTTGTGTAATCACCAAAAAATATTTTATGATTAGGAACAAAGGAACTCTCGCTAATTTTAAAGTTAATAAAAGAGCTGCCACCATCTTTTGAAACTGCCATATAAACATCCGTTCTGCTATCATTATAATTTCTTCTGTCGTAGAAAACAAAATAAAGATAACCAGTGGTCTGGTCAATTGTCATCCAGGTAAAAAATTGATGATTTCCCGAATTATCATCATTGACAAGTATTGGGCTATTCCATGTTAAACCTCCATCTGTTGATTTTGCTAACCAAATATCTGTATCAGTTGTATCATTTCGCTGGTCTGACCAGTTAATATAAATTGTACCACGATATGGGCTTTGACTTAAGTCGCAAGCAGTAATGGGAAGTCCGTTACATCTGCTTATGCCCGGGATGTCAAAATCCCAGCCACCGGGAATGCTGTCAACAAAAATGTCATTTTCGAGCCATGTGTTTCCTTCGTCTAATGATTTGTCAAATAATAATCCTTCGGGTCCTGCCCATGAAACATAAATTTCGCCATTTGGTCCAACAGCAGGCACAGCTCCCTCAACGGTATTGTCGCTGTCAATACAATCTCCTGCAATTTTGTTAATACGCTTGGGGGTTGACCATGAATTTCCTTGAGTTTTTGATTTAGAAAACAAAATAATACTGCTATCATTTGGATTATGACTGTCATAATCATCAAATTGAGTCCATGTTGTATAAATTGTGTTTATGTTTCTGTCAACAACAGCCCATTCTTTATCCTGTGCTTTTGTTCCGTTAAGACCTACGAAACTTCCATCGTTCCAACTTCCGCCAAAAGTTTGCATTTTCTGGCAGACAATTCTGTCAATCCAGTTTCCAAAAAAAGGATTTGAAAGATGAAAAAAGTAAAAAGCTCCGCTTGTATCGACAATAACACAAGGGTCACCCCATACTCCGTAAGAAGAAAAAAGTGTGTCACTAAACCAATTAACACCTCCATCATTTGAGTAATAGTAACTTTTTAGATTTGCTCCAGCTATCAATTGATTAGTGTTTTTTGGATTTATAACAATTGTGGGTTCTTCGGGTAGATACTCATTACTTATCATAACATTTGTATGCTGAGCAAAGCAAATATTATAAAGTAAAACAGTAAATATTGAGAATAATAAATATTTCATTTTCTAAATCTTTTCTAAACAAAACTACAGCTATTTTTTAAATTTTATCTAAGCATTTGTTGATTGATTGATTTTTGTGTTTTTTGTTTTAATAATTAATTTTTATTTTATAAATTTACCAGCTAAAATTTAACATAACACTATTCTTTTTTTTATTTATTAGCCAAAACAAAAATGAGGAAACCCAAACTTCACTGGCAGATTTTAATAGCGTTGATTATTGCAGTTATTTATGGAATACAATTCCCAACGACATATAAACTTAACACACATTCTTATAAACAAATAAAAAAGGCTAAGATTCCGCAACAAGTATCGCAGGCTTTATTGCCAATAAAAAATGTAGAATACACAACAAAAAAATCTTTTGTTAATGATGCTTCCGAAAATCTTGGTCCGAAATTATCAGAAGAATATCTTGAAAAAATTATTGCTTACGGATATTATAATCCTCCTGTTACCTATGTTTCGTGGATGGGCGATTTGTTTTTGCGTTTGTTAAAGATGTTGATAATTCCATTGATTCTAAGCTCAATAATTTCTGCTGTAACAAATATCGGAGGAGGTGAAAGTCTTGGTCGGATTGGCATAAAAACTATTTCCTATTATGTTTTTACAAGCACCTTGGCAATTGTTACAGGCTTGTTTCTTGTAAATTGGATTAAACCCGGCATTGGTGCTGATTTAAGCTTTGCTCAAAAAGTTGAAGAATTGGCAAAAGCTCCAAGTAGTCTTGGGCAAACTCTTTTAGAGATGGTTCCCAGTAATTTATTTGAAGCCTTGTCAGAAGGACACATGCTTGCGATAATTTTCTTTTCAATAATCTTTGGATATTTTATTACAAAAGTTGGCAATAAACCTAAAGTCATTTTAAAAGAATTTTTTAATTCCGTTTTTGATGTAATGATGAAAATCACCATGTTTGTAATAAAATTAACTCCACTTGGGATTTTCGGAATTGTTGCTAAAGTTGTTGCCGATGTTGACGATTTGTATGCTTTGATGTTACGAATGGGCATATATATGGGAACAGTATTAGCTGCCTTAAGTATTCATGCTTTTATTACTTTGCCGTTAATAGTAAGATTCATTGGTAAGTCAAATCCTATTAAACATTTCGGAGCTGTTACAACACCGCTGCTTACAGCATTTTCTACATCATCATCAGGTGCAACTTTACCACTAACTATGAATGCTGTTGAAAAAAATTCGGGTGTTTCAAAAAAAATTACTGGTTTTACTTTGCCTCTTGGAGCTACAATCAATATGGATGGAACTGCCCTTTATGAATGTGTTGCTGCGATGTTTATTGCTCAAGCTTATGGCATGGATATGACCTTTGTTCAACAGGTAATTATTGTTGTTACAGCACTTTTGGCATCAATTGGTGCAGCTGCAATTCCTATGGCAGGATTAGTAATGATAACAGTTATTCTAACAGCAGTAGGATTGCCACTTGAAGGTGTAGGATTAATTCTCGCTGTTGACCGAATCCTCGATATGTTTCGCACTTCTGTTAATGTTTGGAGTGATTCATGCGGAGCTGTTATAATTGCCAAATCTGAAGGGGAAACATTAAAAGTGTGAAAGGGGATAAACCCTTAATCTCAATTAAAATTCACTAAAACAGAAAGCAAATTTCTATAATTTTTTTTATTTCGTATTTTATTAGGATGTTATAATATAATTGTTTATCTTTGTGTAGTAAATTTTTTTAGCATTACTTATAAACTATTTCTTATTTATAAATTTAAAATTAAACATCATGAATTGTATTAAAAAAAATTGGTTTCAATTTCGCTTTTTGCAAAAAGGTAATATTTTTAATTTATTAATATTTCAAATAATTTTGATATTTGGAATAAGTAATTATTCCTATGCCCAAACCACCTTAACATCTGCTTCTGCAACAGGCAGTGATGATAATAAAACTGCAACATTTGAAACTGTTGGGAATGCACATGTTGATGTTAGTGCAGCTGCTGGTGATAAGGTTCTGGTTGTAGCAACTTTTCAAATGGATATGACATCACCTGGAAATGATGCCCGAGAAGCAAGTTTTCAAATTGTTGATGAACTTAGCAATAGTAGTGGGTTGATAAAGAGAAGCTTAGGGGTTGCGGTAAAAGCAACAGACCATGGTATAGGATCCGTAGTATATATATTTAGTGTTAGTAACACAAAAACAAAAACCTATAGCTTACAACATTCCTTATCTTCTACAGCACGTACTTTATATACTTCTGCAACAATTGCAGCAGTTGTTTTAAAAGCAGGTACTGAGTTATTAATGAATGATGTTAAAAGGGTTGGCTCCACTCAAACAATGACCACTACCAGTGCTGCGGTTCCAGGTAGTATAACCACAGCTATTTCTCCAAACGGAGCTGGTGGTTTTTATGTTGCTGCATCTATTGAAAGTGTAGCAGCATCAACTCCTGCATCAGCCGAATGGAAACTTCAATACAATAATGGTGGAGGATGGACAGATTTAAGCCCTGCTGTTCAGAGGTCAATGAACTCAAATGGTGAAAGAGGAATTATTAATCTTGTTGGTTCATTACCGGATTGGAGTCCAACCGGAACATATCAATTTCAAATTGCTCACAGACAAATCACAGGTACTTCAACAACTACTGAAGCAGCAAATATTGTTGCTGTTGCACTTGGAATTTCTACAGGAAAATTTCCTGTGTTTTTCGAAGAAGATAATACCGAGTCAGGAGTTACAACATCAATCGGAACTTTAGGAAATGCAATTACAGCCACCATGACTCCTACTGATTATAATACAAGTTTATTTATTCATGCTCAATATTCAATGACTGCTGATGCATCTACAAATTCTACCTATGATCTTTTTGTGGATAATTCAAAACTCGATGGAGCTGATCAAATAAGATATATTGAAGTTTCAGGAAATAAAGGTTCAGGTGCTTCTGTTGGCATTTCTTCGGAGCTTACGAAAAGTACTGCTTACAATGTTAGTTTAAGACATTCAACAACTGCTGGTAATTTAATATCGTCTGATTTATCACTTAATGGATTTGGGCTTACTCTTGAAAGTGGTCCTTTGCCGGTAGAATTACTTAACTTTAATGCACAACATTCTGAAAATTCAGAATTAGTTTTAAATTGGGCAACAGCAAGTGAAACCAATAATGATTATTTTATTATTGAACGCTCACAAGATGCGTTGAACTGGGAAATAGTTGAAAAAGTAAGCGGTGCAGGAAATTCTAATACTCAATTAAATTATAGTTTAATTGACACAAAGCCATTTTCTGGTACTTCTTATTACCGTTTAACTCAAACCGATTTTAACGGCGAATTTAAAGAGCTTAAAACTATTTCTGTGTTACTTAATAACAATTCGAATATAAATTTATTTCCAAATCCTTTTGCAGATGAGTTGATAATTGAAATTGATGGAATTTCAAAAAATGCAAATATTGAGATTTACAATTCAAATGGCCAGGTTGTTTTTAAAGGAATAGCAAACGAAAGAACTATTGTTCCAACAACAAGTTTTTCTCAGGGAATTTATCTATTGAAGATAGACAAAGGAGATTCTTTTGAATTTAGAAAAATTGTGAAAGAATAAACTCATTCTCATTCTTATTTTTATCAAAATTTTATTACTTTTGATAATGAAGAGTGAATTCTAAATTTTTTATAGAAATAAGAATGAGTTTGTTCCAAAAATCAGTTGAGAAAAAATACTTAAATGGGCTTGACACTGCTCTTATTGACCAGAAATTCAATGACTTTCAAAGGTATTTTGGCAATGTAGAAATACAGGAAAACATCCGTAATTCAAAAGAAGAAGAATTTCAGGAAGGATTTATAAGAGAACTTTTCGTAAACATTCTGGATTATACTCTAAAGCCACAGCCTGATTATAATATTGTTCTTGAAAAGAAAAATGTTGACGATAGCAAGAAAGCAGACGGAGCTATTCTTCGTAATGAAAATGCAATTGCAGTAATCGAATTAAAATCAACTTCTACAACTGACCTTGGTAATGTTGAAACACAAGCTTTCGGTTATAAAAATCATCATCCAAACTGTACATATATCATAACTTCAAATTTTGAAAAAATCAGATTTTATATTCAAAATGCTGTTGATTATCTTGAGTTTGATTTGTTTAAATTAAACAAAGAACAGTTTTGTTTGCTTTGGCTTTGCCTTGCGAAAGATAATATCTTAAACGATTTACCACTTAGAATAAAAGAATCTTCTGTTATACAAGAAGAAGGAATTACAAAACAACTTTATGCTGATTATTCAAAGTTTAGAGAAGAAATTTTTGAAAGCATTTTAGAGAACAATAAAGATGTCCAGCCAACGATAGACCCACTAATACTTTTCAAGAAAACTCAAAAACTACTTGATAGATTCCTGTTTATTTTCTTTACCGAAGACAAAGGACTATTGCCTCCAAATACAATAACTGAGATTGTAAATCAATGGACTGAACTCAAGGAAAACTACGATGAAGAATTTTCATTATATAGTCGGTTTATAAAGTTCTTCGGTTATATGAACACAGGATATAAAGGAAATAAGTACGACCTTTTCCCTTATAATGGTGGATTGTTTTTGCCTGATGAAATACTCGATAATATTAAGATTGACGACGAGATACTAAAGAAAAATACTTTAAAGCTAACCACATATGATTTTGAAACCGACATTGATGTAAATATTTTAGGACATATTTTCGAACATTCTTTATCAGAGATTGAAAACATGCAAGCCAAATTGCGTGGCGAAGAAATAGATAAGAAAAAAACCAAACGCAAAAAAGACGGTATTTTCTACACACCAAAATACATTACAAAATATATTGTTGAAAACACTATTGGAAAACTTTGTGATGAAAAAAGAAATGAGCTTAAAATAATTGATGAAGAGTATGCCAAAGGAAGAAAGCATAGAAAAAAAGACATTTTAAAGAATCTTGACGAGAAACTCACAGAATACCGAAATTGGTTATTAAGTTTAACTATTCTTGACCCTGCTTGTGGCTCAGGTGCATTCTTAAACCAAGCATTGGAATTTCTTATAAATGAACACCGAAAAATTGATGAACTAAAAGCGCAACTTTTAGGTGGAGAAATAGTATTTTCTGATATTACTACTGATATCTTAGAAAAAAATATTTTTGGTGTTGACATAAACGAAGAATCTGTTGAAATAGCAAAACTCTCACTTTGGTTGCGAACAGCACAAAAAGGCAGGAAGCTAAACACTCTAAGCAATAATATAAAATGTGGTAATTCATTAATTGACGACCCTGAAGTAGCAGGTGATAAAGCATTTAATTGGCAAAAAGAATTCCCAAATATATTTCCAAAAAAGGATAAAAAGGCTTGGCATATAACATGGGCAACACATAATTCGAGATACTCTCAACGAATGTTTGATAATTATGTAAAACTGGGTGAGCCGGTATTATTATCAGAAAAAGAAGAACAAATTGTAACAGAAACAATTGCAGAAATTGTAAAGAAAGATGAGTTGAATGTTTTGGCATATAATATTTGCCAAGACCATGTGCATTTGTTATTGGTTTGTGAAGAAACAAAAGTCCCAGCAATAACACAAAAATTAAAAAGCATGAGTTCACGTGCATGCAATATTGCAATGGGGCGAACAATACCGCAAACCACAGCAATGGAGCATACTTCCGTGCAGAATGACGATACTCATATTACACCAACAATGGAGCATACTCCCGTGCAGAATGACGATACTCATATTACACCAACAATGGAGCATGCTCCATTGCTGGATGATGATACTCATATTGCACTAACAAGGGAGCATGCTCCCTTGGAAAGTGCTCCCTTGGAAAGTGCTCCCTTGGAAAGTGCACCTGTGGACAGTACTTCCGTGGGAAGAGGTACAACACAATTCCAATTATGGACACAAAAATATGATTGCAAAGCTGTATATAATGACCAACATTTCAACAATACAATTGATTACATATATGGAAACCGAAAAAAACATGGGTTGCCGGATTTCAATATAAATAACAGCAATATAAATAACAAAATAAGTAATAATACAAACAACAATACAAATAACAGCAAGGGAGCATGCTCCCTTGCTGATTATATCGCAAAAATGCTCTGCATTCCCCAACACGCTTTCCGCACTGAATATAAAGGTGGCTTTGATGTTGTGATTGGAAATCCTCCTTATGTTGATATGCGTAGTATGAAACGGGATGATATAGTTTATTTTAAGTCAAATTTTAAAACAGCTTCAAACAGAGTAAATCTTTTTGGTCTTTTTGTGGAGAAATCATTTCATCTCTTAAAAAATTTAGGTGAATATGGAATGATTATTCATAGAAATTTAATTCGGTCAAATGAATATGAAAAATGTAGAGACCTAATATTAAATAATACAGAACTAAATTCAATTTTAAGTTTTAAAAATGGCATTTTTGATGGAGTTACTGGAGAGATGACAGTATTGACTTTTTCAAAAAATAAGGATTTAAATAAAGATAATGATGTTAAAATATTTAACTATGAAAAAAATATAACAGAAAGTATTTCAAAATCAATAATTAATCAAAGTAGTTTCAATAAATGCTTAGGTAAAAGATTTAATGTTTATTTAACAAAATCAAAATCTAAAGTTCTTGATAAAATTACCGAAGGTGTAATTGACTTAAGTGAAATCTCATATACTTTACAAGGTATTATTGCTGGAGATGAAAAAAAATATATCTCTAATAATAGAGAAACTGAAAATCATGTTCCAATAATTAGAGGAAGAGATATTGAAAGATATAAAGCTGTTAAACCATATGAATACATATATTATATCGAAGGCACAAAAGTCTTAACAAGAAGTCGAAAAAGAGAAAATTTTGAATATCCCATTAAGATATTGACTCAGCATGTGTCAGGTGGTATAAATGCTCATATTGACACAGATATGTTGTTTTATATGCAAACAATTAATGGAACAATAATTACAGATAATAATTTCTCACCTTATTTTATTCAATCACTGTTAAATTCTAAGCTAATAGGATTTTATTATGATAATATTTTTAATATCGGTGCAGAATTCACAACAGCTGTAGCGATTGAAAATTTAGACTTAATTCCAATAAAGAATATCCCAACTATTGAACAACAACCTTTTATCGAAAAAGCTGACCAAATGCTTACTCTAAACAAGCAAGTCCAAGAAAAGAAAGCAAAATTTTTAAATCGTGTAAAGGATAATCTATTTACCAATAACATTGGGGTTGACCCCAATGTGGAAAATGCATCGATTATTAAAATAAGTAAGAAACTAGAAAACTTTTACGATTACGATTTTAAAACTTTTGTTGCAGAGCTAAAAAAGCAAAAAATAAATCTTTCGCTTAAACAGCAAGATGAGTGGGAAGAATATTTTACTTCATACAAAACCGAAATAAATCAACTCCAAAGCGAAATTTCCAAAACCGATAATGAAATCGACCAAATGGTTTATGAATTATACGGTTTAACAGAAGATGAGATTAAGATAGTTGAGGGAGAGTAAGAAGATTTCTTTGTTAATATTTATTATTTACAAATTTTTAAACTTAATATTTTCCAACTCCTTACTCCTTTTTTTCATCAGCAAATTATATCTTTCAATATTAACAGAATCTACAGGTTTTGATGGAGGAGATTCCATTTTCAAAGGATTAATTGCCTGACCGTTTTTATAAACTCTGAAATCCAAATGAGGTCCTGTTGACATTCCTGTGCTGCCGACATACCCGATAATTTCACCTTGATTTACATAAACTCCGGCTTTGATTCCTTTTCCATATTTCGACAGATGAGCATAGCCTGTTGTATAAACGCTGTTATGCCTTATTTTAACGTATTTTCCATAGCCACCTTTATAATGTACTTCCGTAACTTTTCCGTCTCCGAGAGCTTGCACAGGCGTTCCCCTTGGTGCTGCATAGTCAACACCGTGATGAGGTCTTCGGATTTTTAATATCGGATGACGTCTGCTGTTAGAAAAACCTGAGCTAATCCTTGAAAAACGCAAAGGTGCTTTTAAGAATTGTTTTTTTAAACTATTTGCTTTGTCATCAAAATAATCTCCAATGCTATCCTGAACAAAATAAAAACCATAAAATTCTTTTTCAGCATGATAGAACCATGAAGCAATAATTTTTCCAAGTCCGACAGATTCATCTTCAACATATAAATCTTCATAAATAATTTTATATTTATCACCTTTTTGCAGTCCGAAAAAATCTATTGTCCATTGATAGACATCGGACAAATCAAGAGCAAGAACAGGATTCGTTTTGTTTTCGAGCATGTCATTCCAAAGAGAAGTATTTATTGTTCCTGATATTGTTTTAATTCGGGTTTCAATTTCTTTTTCTCCTTTATGAATATGAACAGAGTCGCCCAAATCAAAGACTACATAAGAAACCGCAGAGCTTTCATAAATAAAATATTTTGCTTTTCTTGTAGAATCTTTAGCACATAAAATTGTATAATTATTTCCTGCCCGAATTTTTCTAATATCAAAAATCGGTTTAGACCTTTTTGCCAATAAATCTATTTTGGAATAATCAACGCCATATTTTAGCAATATTTCGGATAAATTCTGATTGGGTTTTATTTTTCCTTTGAATACTATAAGCGAATCTGTTGTTATTCCGAATTCTCCTTGTGGTTTTTCAATTTTGATTTTTCCGGTTTTGTCGTCATTGGTTTTATTGGAATTCTTTTGTAGAATCATCACAACTACAAAAAGAATTATAGTGAAAAATATAAGGAATATCAGAGGTAGTCTTTTTTTAGAATAAATCATTGAAGCTTGTCTTTTTTTATAAATTTAAAATCCATTTAATTTCATTGTTACGGTAGGAATCAACAGTAACAATCCCAATATCATTAAAATAATCATAAAAGGAGTAATCCATTTTACCCATTTTTCGTAGGGAATTTTTGCTACACCGAGCACACCGATTAACACTCCCGATGTAGGAGTAATCATATTAGTAAATCCATCACCAAACTGAAAAGCCATAATTGTTGCTTGCCGCGAAAGTCCGATTAAATCGGAGAAAGGTGCCATAATCGGCATAGTTAGAGCAGCTTTTGCCGAGCCTGATGGAATAACAACATTAATAACAGTTTGAATAAAATACATAATTCCAACTGTTGTGATTTTTCCAAAACCATACATGGATTTTGACATTCCGTATAAAATTGAATCTATCACTTTGCCATCTTCAAGAATTACTATTATTCCGCCTGCAAGACCAACAATCAAAGCAGCAGACATAATATCTTTTACTCCGTCAAGAAAGAGATTTGTTATTTTATTTGGCGAGTTATTCATTGATATTCCACTGAAAATGCCCATTGCAAAAAACAATGTTGCAATTTTCATAATATACCATTGGTAGCCCATCACGCCGACAATTAGAAAAATGATTGTAAATATTAATAAATTCAACACGAAAAAATGAACAGATTTTCTTAGAGTAAAAATGCCGCTAATAAAAAACAAAACTGTACAAATTGGCAGCATTGGTAAGTTAGAAGAAGAGTTGCCGATTTTCATTTCGGTTGTTTGATAGATGTAAGAAAACACACACAAACAAATAAAAATAAAAAGAAACACTATCCATGCAGAAATTGGCGTATGATATTTTACAGATTCAACATCTGTGCTACCTCTTTTTCTCCAGTATTCATCATCTTCATAAACTAAACTTGCTTTAGGATTTTTCTTGACTTTCCTAGCATATCTTAAAACCCAGATTATTCCAACAAAATTAATAATTGCCCAACAAAACAAACGATATTCAAATCCTGAAAACAAAGGGAGTTCGGATAAACCTTGTGCAATACCGATGGTAAAAGGATTTAGTACAGCTCCCGCAAAACCAAGACCGGCGGCGACAAATACCATACAAACGCCGGTTATAGAATCGTAACCCATAGAAATTGCCAGCGGGACAAGAATAATTATAAAAGCAATGGTTTCTTCACTCATGCCGAATACGGCTCCAAAGATGCTGAACATAATCATCACCAGAGTAATTATGATGTTGTTAACACCCAAAATTCTAAAGAGTTTCCAATGTTCTAATTTTTTTGTGAATCTCAGAAAAGAAAATATTCCAACATCAATTGCTTTGCTGGCGTTCATAATCCAAAAAGCACCTCCAATCATAAGAATAAAAACAATGATTCCTGATTGTCGCACAAAACCTTTAAACAAAGCAGCAAATACCTGCCAAGTCATGGCTTGGCTTTCAACTTTTTGAAAAACCATTTCTTTTACACCATTATTTGTTTTCTCAACATATTCGCCGCCGGGAATTATCCAGGTCATAATAGCAGCAATGATTATGATGTAAAATATTATTACGTAAGTATGTGGTATTTTTTGCTTCTTCATTATTTTAATTCGTTAAATCTAAATTAATCAATAATCATATCTTCGTTGATCTGACAAGTGCCTAAAGTACTTAGAGTGCCTAGAGTACTTAGAGTTAAATTCTTTGCCAACTTTATATTTTATTTCAATTATAGTACTTATTTATTTTTATTAATTGCTATATCAATTGACTTAATTATCTCTGATTTGCAAATACTTTTATAATCTAATTCTTGAATTTTTAATTTAATCTTAGCTAAATCAAAATTAATCAATAATCATATCTTCGTTGATCTGACAAGTGCCTAAAGTACTTAGAGTGCCTAGAGTACTTAGAGTTAAATTCTTTGCCAACTTTATATTTTATTTCAATTATAGTACTTATTTATTCTTATTAATTGCTATATCAATTGACTTAATTATCTCTGATTTGCAAATACTTTTATAATCTAATTCTTGAATTTTTAATTTAATCTTAGCTAAATCAAAATTAATAATTAATAAATATTTCATTTAAAATAACTTTAGGTTCTTCAAGTATTCTAGGCACTCCAAACTCTAACTTACTTTAGGCACTTAAAACTTCTCATCATATTTTGTCCAAAGAAAATCACCTAACTCCCATGCTTTTTTAACGACTTTGTTTCCATATTTTTCAGTGTAATCAGTAAGATATTCTATAGCCATTTTTGTTTTCTTTTCTTTGAGCAATGCAAGAGCTTTGCTTTCAACTTCTTTTTGTTTGTCGAACATTTCTTTTTGCATAGGATTCCAAACTGCATCAACATCTTTGTGCATATCTCCCCAGCGTTGAGCTGTTAGAGTTCCAAGTCTGTTAAAAGCCCACCATGCAGATTCTCTTGAAAAACCATTTGTTCTTCCCGGAGTTTTATATGATTTTGGCAAATCAGTAACACTGCAATAAACAGGAATATAAATTGAAGATGCAATATTATCCTGAGCAAGCCAAACCACGCCACCAACTTCGTCAGGAAGCCAATTTCGACATTGAATTATTGTTCCGTACATTGTGTACCAGCGGGCAATTGTGCGTTCACCGAGAAAGCCAATATGACCTGTTTTTTTATCAACATGATACCAGCCACCACGAACATTGCTTAATTCAAGTTGGTCGTAAGGCATGAAAGGATTTGCTAAAGGGGAGATAATTGTTTTACCTTCTTTGTCAGTTGTTTTGATTGTATTTCTCATATCATAAGGAGTTCCCTGATAGTAATCTTTGAAGCACATAACCATATCATCAAGCGAGACGAGTTTGTCGGGTTTTACAGAAAAAGGGTAATCTTTGTCGTTGGGACCAAAATTGAGAGAAGGAGCAAGCAAATCAAAGACACGCCATTCTCTTCTTCTTGCTGCAAGACTTTTGCGGCTATTAGGTGCATAAGCATAACAAAATCTGAAAGGTTCGCTTTTGGGATTCCACCAACCGCTGTCTTTTGCTACTTGAAAAATATTATCAGAAGCCATAAAAAAATCAGAATTTTCTAGGTCGATTTCTTTGATGGTACTTGCATTTGCATTGATGGCGATATGTTCGTCGGGGACACGCTGAGCAGCCCAAATTGCACCGATTTGACCTTTACCCGGGCCCAGAATTTCAAGATGCCAGACTTCGTTTTTATCGGCTATGGTCAGGCATTCTCCTGAATCACTCCATCCGTATTTTTTTAGAAGTTCGCCGGCAGTTTTGATAGCATCACGTGCTGTTGTACATCTTTCAAGCATCAATTGACAAAGCCGCTGACAATCGATTAAACATTTATCGGAAACCAAACTTTCTCTTCCTCCAAAAGTTGATTCTCCTATTGCAAGTTGATGTTCGTTCATGCAAGGATAGGCAGTGTTTACGTATCCATAAGTATGTTTAACCTGAGGAATTTCTCCAATTTTTTCATGTGTATATTTTGGCATTGCAAATTTATCGCTGCTAACTCTTTTGAACATAGGAGTTGTTGCTCCAGCTTTATGGTCTTGAGAAGCTTTTATATCCATCCATGAGCGTGTTTTATGGCTGTCATCGGTGTGAGATGTCATCACAGAACCATCGATGGAAGCTTTCTTGCCAACAGTTATTGAAGTGCATCCATCGGGATAACCGCCAACCCAATCGGATTTATCTTGTGCGTTTCCAATAGAAAAAATTGAGAATGAAATTAGTACTAATATTAATTTGAAAAAATTCATGAGTTTAGATTTTAGTTGAACAATTGATTTAGAATATAAAAAATTAAATGATTTAAAATCATGCTTTAATTGAGTGTAAAAATATTAAAATATTTGGGATTGAAAAAAAATAGAATTATAAATTAAAATAGAAAACTATTTCATACTTCTCATCATAGCTTTTACAATATTTGTAGCTCCCTCTTCAATGTGGAGAATATTAGCATTTAACATATAGCAAGGGGTAGAAAAAATTTTGTTTTTCTCATCAATAATCACTTCGCCATGAGTTGTGTCAATGTGTGTGGCTCCGGTTTTTTCTATTTGTTCGGATGTTCCTTTGTCTTGCCCGATTGTTACTTCAATTTTTCCTAAGACTTTTGCAATAACAGCAGGAGCAATGCATAAAGCACCAATAGGTTTTTTAAGCTTGTGCATATTCTTTATTGCAGATGAAACATCTTTGTTAACTTCGGAATTTGCTCCTTTAAATGCAAAAGTTGAAAGATTTTTAGCAACTCCAAAGCCACCGGGAAATATTATTGCATCAAATTCTTTGGCTTTAAATTCAGATAAGTTTTTTATTACCCCGCGGGCAATTCTTGCAGATTCAATTAGCACATTACGACTTTCGTCCATTTCTTCACCTGTAATATGATTTATAACATGATGTTGAGGTATGTCCGGTGCGAAAATTTCATAGTCTGCTCCAAGTTTTTTTATGGCTAATAGAGTTAAAGTTGCTTCGTGTATTTCAGCACCGTCAAACACACCGCAACCGGCTAATATCAATGCAAATTTTTTCATAGAAGTATAATATTAAAAATTAGTTACTAATCAGTTTTGAAAAGATGCCACAGATTCACAGATTAAAAAAATTATAAATATAATCTCATCAGATTGACTTACAAATAAAAAAATATTTTTTTTATTTAAGACTAATTAGTTACAAAAATTATAATAACAAAGATAGAAAATATTTCAAACATTAGGAATCTGATAAGAATAAAAAATATTTTATTTTTAATTAAAAAAAAATCAGGCAATAATATTATTATTAGCCTGATTCTAATTTTTTTAAATGGAATAATTCTTAATCCTAAGCTTCTTGATTGTTATTTTCTACATTTTTAACATATTTATCAAAAGCTTCTTTTCCTTGATTTTTCCAAAAATCTTCATAGTGATTCCATTTTTGAAAATCTTTATTTTCATGTTGTTTGTGATGTTTCCAAGGTGGAATTCCTTCATGCGTCCACTTTTTAAAATATTCTCTTCCTTCATCTTTGTTCATGTGGGCTTTATTAGAATTTTTATGATGGCTGATTGCACCAAAAAGAAACTTGGACAAAATAATTATTCCAATTGCCTGCCAGTAGTTGATTGTCATAAGTCCGAAAATTTCGGGCATAAGCCAATTCCAAAGCAGCATTACAAAATAGCCAAACAGAAAAGCTAAAACTCCTGCTATGATAATTCCTCCTATAATGATTCCGACAAATCGCAAGGCAATCATTAGTCCATTTTTTCTTGAAAATTCATAATTTTTTGTTTTCATTTTTATATCTCCTTTTTTCTAAGTTTATATTTTATTTAAATTCTTTATCATCTATATTCTCATGCATCAATTTACTAAGTTTTGCCAGTCCTCTATGTTTGCGAGCAAGAAGAGTTCCAATAGAAATTTCTGTTTCTGATGAAAGTTTTTTAAAAGAATATTCTTCAAATTCTGTGGCAATAATTACCATTTGTTCTTCAGGATTAAGTTTTTCTAAAGTTCTCATCATTTTCAATTGCATATTTTCGTCAAGAATAACATTAGGACTTTCTTGTTCTTGTTCGGGAATTTCTTTAATAATATAGCCATCTTCTGTTTCTGTTTTGCTATCAATATTATAGGTTGGTAATTCTTTCTTTCGTTTTATGTCAATAATTTTGTTTCGGAGCGAGCGATAAACATAGCCGGCAATATTTTCAGGAGATTTAGAATAGGAAGCTCTTGAAAACATATTCATAGCAACTTCCTGAACAATATCTTCGGCATCCATTGTTAGCCTGTTGTAAACAAGATTTCGAACATATAAAATCAATTTGTTATATTCTTTTTCAAAGAACATCGTCAATTGATTTTTATGCTCTATTTGTTGCTCCATATCTTAGAAGACGAAAGCTTAATGTTTTATTGCAATAAAAAAGAATTATTAATAAGAAAATAATAATAATAAAATTAATTCAATAATATTATTTGTGTAAAATGGTATCCACGGGAAAATTCAGGGTATAAAAAATAGATTCAAGTTGACGCATAAAATCTCGTTTTTTATTGTTGGGATAATAAACAGAGCCGTCAACAGTAATAACGCGATTGGCTTTTTTATCAAGCACAGTGTAGCTGATAAATGGACCTCCCATAAAATCTTTTTTAACTATCCAAAGTCCTCGTGTTTCAACAGCATAATTTCCGTTGAGTTCCAAAATTTTTGAAGTAGAAGGGAAAATATCAGAAACCGCCATATAAGAACTGTCTGAATGGCCGGGAATATTGTTCATAGTTATTTCGTTCCTGTCATTAATAATTTGTTGCGGGTTGAAAGCAATCGTATCAGTGTAAGGATAAGAGTAAATCATTATTTCGTGGTTATAATCTCTAGTAATTTTTCTTAACCAGATAAAATTTTCTTTCTGTTTGCCGATATAAAATCCGTTTGGAACAACCATTGACAAGTTCATGGAATTTTTTAAGGTAGTTCTAATTTTAAAATTTTCATCTTGCTTGAAAGCTTTAATAATTCTTCTTCGTTCGGCTTCATCAAAAAGCTCAAGGAATTGGTTTTTCCTTGCATCAAAAGCGAGCAAAAAACTTTCTTTATCGGGAGCAACAAGTTTAATTACTATTTGAGGTTGAGACCATACATCTTTTCTTATTTCCAGACTTGGTTCTGATTTGGTATTTTCAATTTCAACAATAAAAATATTACGGTGTTTTTGAAATAATTTATTAAAAGAATTTTTTGACATTTGAACTACATCATAGCAAGGTTCCTCAGTAGAAAGGCCTTCCACTTCTTGTCGGAAAAATGATTTTATGCTTTCACCAATTTCTGATTTCCAATGCACATCATTCATAACTACTAACATTTCAGATGTTTTTCCTGCAGAAGAAGTTTTTTCTGAAGGTTTCGAATTGCAACTTTGAAGGAAAATTATAGATGCTAAGAATGAAAAGAGAACTATGGTTTTAAAAAATTTCATTTTTTTCATTTTTAAAAGATTATTACAGGATTGAATATTATTTATCAAATTCCCTCAGGAACATAAATCAGTAGTTCTTGTCCGGGATGTATCATGTTTTTATTAAGATTATTCCAATATTTCAGGTCGTCAATTGAGCATTTATATCTGCGTGAAATAATTCCCAAACTTTCGCCTTTGCGAACTACATGGATTTCTTTATCACTTCCTTGTTCCCAAGATGTTGTTTGCGTTAAGGCTTCTTCTTCTTTAAGCTGTTGCTCAGTTTTATAATTATATAAAGTAGCTTCATTGTTGATAAAATCTGCTAAATATTTTTTCTGAATTGTTAAAGAATATGTTTTGTTTTCAGAAGCAGGAATTATACCTTTTTTGTAAGCAGGATTCAAAAATTCTAATTCAACTATTGGGATATTCAGCATTTGGGAAATTTGTTCAAAAGTAATTTCATGTTTAACGGAAACGGTGTCAATTTCATGAAAAGCAAATGATGTGCTCTTAGGAATTATATTATGCTCGCTAGCATAGCTCATAGCATAATTTATAGCGATAAATCCCGGGACATAATTACGCGTTTCTCTTGGTAGGTGATTTCGGATTTCCCAATAATTTGTTCCTCCGTGCGAACGTTTAATTGCTCTGTTAACTGTACCTGAACCTGAATTATAAGCAGCAAGAACCAAAAACCAATCATTGTAGATTTGATAGAGATAACTTAAATGCTTACAAGCAGCAACAGTAGATTTATAGGGGTCGCTTCTATCATCAATAACTGAAGAATATTGTAGATTATAGATTTCTCCTGTTCTAGGCATAAATTGCCATAAACCAACAGCCTTTGAACGAGAAACAGCTTTGGGATTTAAAGCGGATTCAATGATTGCAAGATATTTTAGTTCTAAGGGTAAATTGTATTTGTCTAATAGTTCTTCAAAAAGAGGAAAATACAATTTAGACAAGCCGAGAGCGCGACGGGATAAACAATTAGGTTTTTTTGTGTATCGCTCAATATAATGTTTAACATCTTCATTAAAAACAAATTCAAAAGGAGAGTTACTGTTTAATTTTGCAATTCTATCCTCGTAAACGGAGTCAGTAATTAATAATTCGTTATTAGTTTGAAAATTATTTATTATTGGTTTTTCGGTGCTATTAATTAAGTTTTCCTTAAAGAATTTATTATTTACAAGACTGTCGAAAATAGCAATTTCAGGATTGTCTTCAACAAAAACAATATTGCTTTGAGCAGAAGTATCTAAAGGCGATTGTTGTGCAAAAAAGATTTTAGAAATAAGTAATGATAATATTATAAATGAAATAATTTTTTTCATATTCGGTTCTGCAAAAAACAGAAAATAGATTTATTCAAATTATTAGTTTTTATTCTAGCATTTTCTCATTTAATCATTTTCTCATTTAATATTGTTCGTGTAAATTTGTATTAGTACAAGAAATATTATTAAGAATCACAAGTTAGTTATTTGAGAATATGTTACAAAACTAAGAAAAATTTAATTAATGATTTGCTTGCTGATTTCTAATCCTTATTTTTTTCTTGCCAGCCAATATGCAGGATTTTGTTTTTTGTCGCCCTTCCAAAGTTCGAAATGTAATTCGGTTTTATTATCTTCGGAATCAGTATGAACTTTTCCTATAATTTGTTTTGTGCTTACCGTTTCACCTTTTGTAACATAAACTTCATCAAGGTTTGAATATAAGGTAAAATATTCGCCATGTTTAACTCCAACGGCTTTTGTATTTGAAATACTTATGATAAATCTTACGGTTCCTTTAAATACAGCTCTTGCCATGGCATTTTTACTGGTTAGAATATCAATGCCAAAATTTTCTGTTACAATTTGATTTAACACTGGATGGGGATGAACACCATAAGTGCTTGAGACTATCCCTCTTTCAGAAGGCCAAGGAAGTTTCCCTTTATTAGTAGAAAAAGAATTTGATAATATTTTTTCTTCGGGAGTAAGAGAAAAAGCATATTTGGGAGATTTTGTTCCCGATTTTCTCATCTCAGCAGCAATAATTGCCTGAATTTCTTTCTGTAGTATTCTTGCTTGAGCTTCTTTTAGCCTGATTTTTTTCAACAATTTCTTTTCTTTTCTTTTAAGCTGAATCACTGTGCTGCTCTTTTTTTTCTTTTCTCTGTTCAAAAGATTTTTTTCGCTTTCCTTTGTTATCAGAAGTTCAACTTTTTCGGATTTTTGCTGCTCTAAATCGTTCTTTTTTTCGTTAAGCAATACTCTGGTTATTGTAATTAGCTCTGCCTGCATTTTGCGATAAGAATTATATTGTTGCAAATATTTTAACCTGCGGTAAGCCTGATTGAAATCTTCAGCAGAAAAAATAAACATCAACCGGTCGTAGGAGTTCATGTTTTTATAAGCGAAATAAACCATTTTAGCATATTCATCTTTTAGGTTTTTAAGGTCTCGGGTCAATTTTTCAATATCTGCTTGAGTTTGCTTTATTTCTTTGTCGAGATATGAAATTTCATAATTAATAGTTGTTATTAATTCTTGTCGTTTGCCGATTTTATTTTTAATAAGAACAAGCTGATTAAGAGAAATCTTCTTGCTTTTCTTGGTGTCGCGGAGTAATTTGTTTGTATAGGAAATTTCTTTTTCAATATTTTTTTTGTTTTGTTGAAGTTTTGCTTTCTTGTCTTTTTGGGCATAGGAAGCACTTATGATAAAAAATATCAAAACAATAGAAACGAAGTTTTTTATAGAATTTGCTGGCAGCATATTTAAGAAAATTAGAAAAATATGAAATACGAATTTAATACTTTATTAACAGATAGATTAATTAATAATAAATAACTTATTAAAACATGAATGTTAATAATGCAGACGACCATTATTTGAGCTTGGTATATTTTTTAGGAATTTTGAATGGAAAACTTTGAGGGACATCAAGAACAATCTTTGAATATTTGATTTTAATATTCATCATTTTTTCTGAAGTAATAATGATATTGCTTTGAAAAGGAAAGAGTTGTTCGTTGATTTTTTGAAAATCAGAATAAAATACTTCAAGCTTTCTGTTTTCCTTTTGGATAAGCTTAATCATGATATTTTTGATTTTATAATTTTCGGGATCAAGCCAAATATCCTGAACCAAAACTCTTAGTTCCTCCTGCTCGTTTTTCACATGTTTTTTAAGTTTTTTTCTACCAACGGTGCTTAGGTGATAAAGTTTGTTAAAAACGTTGGCTTTGAAAACATCATTTTCGTAATACGAAAAATCATTTCCAATAATAATAGATTGCAAAATATCAAAATCAAGGTCGGTGTTTAATAATTGGTTGATGAGTTTGAAATCACCAATAAAATATGTTTTATTAAGACGGTTTAATAGTTTTACTGAATCTGTTGTAATAAGAATTCTCGCAATTTCAATTCCAAGAGCCGGGGAAAATGAAGCCCAGATAAGACTATCTTTTTTAATTCGAAGATGAGCATTTAAAGAACTGCTTTTTTTATCAATTAGTAAATCTGCAGACAATTTAGCAGAAATCCAATCAAATTTTAATTCGTTTTTTTTGAGTTGAGAAAAAAGATATTCAGCACCATCGTCTTTTTCTTTGATAGGCTCTTTAATAATTTTACGAGTCTTACACGAACCGCCAATAAGAACAGAAAGAATAAGAGCAAAATATATTAAATATTTTTTATTCATTTGTTTTAATTTTGTTATTTGACTGATTGTTTGGTTTATAAGTCTATTAAGTTATCAAACTTTATCAGTATCTAACATGGAATACCCATAATTATTCTATCTCTTTTGGTGTACTTTAATGCATGGGCATTTCATACAATTTTTTATCTTTTATTTTTCTATCAAGAAATTCGGAAGCAGTTCCGGTTTTTTTTGCTTTTTCCCAAATTTCATGAGCTTTTTCAATGTCTCCGAGTTTATAAATTATATCACCGTAATGTTCTAAAATAACAGCACTTTTTTCACCACCGTTTTTTATAGCTTTTTCAATCCAGATTTTAGCATCTTCATATTTCTTCATTTTATACAAAATCCACGCATAAGTATCCTGATAAGTTGAGTTGTAAGGATTTATTTCATTAGTCTTTTTTGACATTTTCTCAGCATGTTCAAGATTTTTATTTCTTAGAGAAAGATAATAGCTGTAGTTGTTTAGAACATAAACATTTTCGGGGTCTAATTTAATAATTTTATCATAAGTATCGTAAGACTCATCGTATTTTTTTAGGTGGTTATAAGAATCTCCAAGAAAAGTAAGCATTTGAATATTTACAGATTTATTATTGCCGACAAAATTCAATCCGAGCTTTATTGATTCTACAGTTTTCTCATAATTTTTTAAAGAATAATTTGCAATACCGTTGAAATAATAAGTCATAAACTGCTCGGGAAAAAGTTCCATAGCACGCTTGCTTTCATTAGCCATGGCTTTATAATCTTCGAGTTGGGATTCGATAATTAGAAGTTGTTCCCACACAATATATTTTGTGCTATCCAAGGAAATTACTTTAAGAAGGGCATCTTTAGCTTCGGTGAATTTTTTTTCTCTGTTAAGGAAGTCTGAATAAATTGAATATACTTTAGCTTCGTCGGGATGAACTTTTATCAAAATATCAATAAGTTCGAAAGCCTGAATTTTTAAATCGGTGTATTTTTCTGTTATGGTAAAATATTTTAAAAGGATTGAAATCTTTTTATCAATATTGAGTTCAGGGTTTAAAAAAGCAAGTTTTATTTCTTCGAAGGATTTTTCATTGTCGCCCTTATTTTGATAATAATCGGCAAGAGACAAGTGAACAAAGGGATTGTTAGGCTCCATTAAAAGAATTTTATTATATATCTCAAAAGCATTTTCATCTTTATTTTCAGAAATATAAATTTCTGCTTTTAAGCCAAGATATTTAGTTTCCTTAGGGAATTTTTCTATAAGATTATCTATTTCTTTAATGGCTTTTTCGGGCTTTTTTAGGAAAAAATAAATTTTTTCTTTTTGCAAGGAAACATCTTCGGTAACGCCTGTTTTGTTTTCAAGATTATTATAGATTTTTAAAGCCTCATTGTATTTTTTTTCATGAATATATAAATCGGCAAGTTGAAAATAAAAATCATATTTATCAGGATTATCTTTTATCAGATTTTCATAAACTTTTGCAGCATTGGAATAATCTCCGGTATTTTGTAGAATGTTACCATATAATTGTTGATACCAAATATTTTGTGCATCGATTTCAACTGCTTTTTTTGCAAACATTAGAGCTTTATTATAATTTTTCATAAGTCTGTAAATCTTTGCTAACTCATACATTGCAGCTGAATTTGATGGGTCTTTTTTTAAACAAAATAAAAACAAAGATTCGGCGGTTTCGTAATTACCAAGAATTAATTCTTTTTTAGCTTCAATAAAAATTCCGGTGTTAACGGTTTTTTCTTCCAAAGACAATTGCTTATTCTTTTTCCGGAAAAAAGTTTTTTCTTTTTGAGAGTTTTCGGTTGTTTTGCAGGAAGGCAGGTACAAAACCAGAAATAGTGATACAATTATGATTATAAATTTATTCATAAAAAAATTTCAATGAAAATTAAAACATTGTAGTGTAGTCGCCTATACTGACATTACTAACTTTTCCTTTGTAGGTAACGTGGTTTCCAATCATTGAATTGTCAATGTTTGCGTTTTTTATTAGAGTATTTGTTTGAACAATACTGTTTGTAATTATTGAGTCTTCGATTTTGGAATTATTTTCGATAGAAACATGTGGTCCTATAATAGAGTTTTTGATTTCAACATTTTTGCCTATAAAACAAGGTTTGTTAATTATTGAGCTAAACAATTTTACAGAATCCGAAATCAAAGGTTCAATTTTGTTTGTTTCTAAAATTCGTTGATTTGTATAAACAGTAGCATCTTTATTTCCGCAATCGAGCCATTCGTCAACAGATTGAGTAGTAAAATCAACACCTTTGTTCATCATATTTTGGAGAGCATCGGTAAGAAGATATTCGCCATCTTTAATTATTTTATTATCTATCAAATATTGCAATTCATTTTTAAGATATTCGCTATTATTAAAATAATAAATTCCTATAATTGCTTGATTTGAAACGAATTTTTGTGGTTTTTCAACAAAGTCGGTAATAATATTTTTTTCATTGGTTTTTACAACTCCAAATGAGCTTGGGTCTTCAACTTTATGTGTCCAGATAATTCCATCTTTGGAAGTATCTAAATTAAAATTTGCATTGAACAAAGTATCAGCAAATGCAACAATAATATTTCCCTTAAGAGATTCTTCAGCACAAAGTATGGCATGTGCAGTTCCAAGTGCATCGTGTTGGTAAGAAATTTTCCCTTTAACATTTAGGTTTTTAGCAATGTTTAATAAAATATCTTCAACATCTTTACCGAAATCTCCGATAATAAAATTTATTTCGTCAATAGTTTCGTCACAAACACTAATAATACCTTCAACTAATCTTTGGACAATAGGTTTTCCTGCGATATTAATAAGTGGTTTTGGAATCGTTAAAGTGTGAGGCCGCATTCTTTTACCTATGCCAGCCATTGGAACAATTATTTTCATTGGTTAAAAATTTATATATATAATCGCTAAAATCTTAATTCTGTTTTTTTAAATGCCGGTATGACCAAAGCCACCCGCGCCTCTTTCGGTTTCAATGAGTTTTTCAACTTCAATCCATTCAGCTTTTTCGTGTTTATTAATAATCATTTGAGCAATTCGTTCGCCATCGTTTATTACAACATCTTGATTTGAAAGATTAAACAAAATAA
>Ga0307991_1000202_pt1 | contig 45223 bp, 47 predicted proteins | sample EllFjometagen131_FD_203146 | JGI IMG/M metagenome (GOLD analysis project Ga0307991, IMG submission 203146) | Marine microbial communities from Ellis Fjord, Antarctic Ocean - #131 | ecosystem: Environmental > Aquatic > Marine > Unclassified | place: Southern Ocean | collected 2014-10-08 | reverse complement strand
AATCTGAAACTTTCTACCTGTGTCAATATGGGAAACATCTAACAGATCATCGACTAATTTAATCATACTAAGATTACTTTCAGTCACTTGTTTCAACATTTGAGTAGATTGTTTTTTAAGACTACTTTTATTGTCTTTTAAAACAATCTCAGTTAACCAACGAATACTAGTTAAAGGTGTTCTAAGTTGATGGGAAACAATACCAATAAACTCATCTTTAAGTTTGTCTAGTTTTTTTAAAGTCTTATTCTGCTCCTTTAGCTTAATCGTCGCTTTCCTTATTTCTTGTTTAAGTTTTAAATTAAATTTTTTAACATTTTCATAAAGTAAAATGTTTTCCAAAGCTACTCTAATTTCTCCACCTACTAAACTCAAAAGTTTAAGATCTTTTTTATTATAAGCTTCACCTGATTCTTTTTTAGTAAAAATTAACAAACTCATCTTTTTAACCTGCCTGACTTTCACTAAGATTATTAATTCTGCTTGTAAATTATATAAATATTGAATAACCTGACAATTAGTGTGGTTACAAACTTTTAACATTTCTCCTCTTAAAACTAATTGTTTTTCAGAAGAAAGTTTCTCTAAATTTCTACTAAATTTTAACTGTTTAACATTAATTTTTTTAAAATCACTATTATAGTCAAGCTTCCAACTCTTACTTTCGTAATCATAACTAACAGCGGCCACAGCTTGACTATGAATATTTTTTTGTAAAAGACTTAAAACTGAATTAAGCATCTTTTTTGCATCCAAGGTAGTATGAATTTTGTTGTTTATTTTAATGATTAAGTCATCAAAGTCATACAAACCAGAAAAAAAATATTTATTAGAAATCTTGTAATAATATTTCTTGAGCTTAGGAAAGGTTAGTAAAGCTAAAATAAGGGCCACAGAAAAAAGCAGAAAAACTAATTGTGGATAAAAATTATTTACTATATACAGTGCTAAATACGAAGGTAAAAAAACTGAAAGTAGTGAAACTATATAAACTGAGTAGCTTCTCATTATAACCTTTATATTCATTAAACCAAAATATACAATAGAATAAGTAATAACTACAGAAAACAACAATGGAGCTGCTAAAAAAATAGGATAAATTGAAATTTTATAGGCCGGTAAAAAAGCTGTTGCTCCTAGTGAGTTTAAAATAAAAAAACCTAAAATATAATAAAGCAGTCGCTTTTTCTCTAACAGTTTATTCTCTAGATGGTATTTCTTCCAAAGTGATATAAAAAACATCGCAGAATAAATGAGAAAAAATATCATAAACAAATGATGAGGCCACTGAGCTTGAGTATGTGCCCCCCAAGTATAATAAAAAATATCATTTAAAAAATAATCTGTTCTACTGAAAATTAAAAACACTAGAGAAATAAAATAACCCAAGTAAAGCAGGACTTTTCTTATTTTACTAATTTTAGTAACCGCTAAGCTAAAATGATATTGTAAGGCAGGCCAGAAAACTACTCCGAAATATATGAACCTATCCCAAAAAACTATTTCATCAGCACTACTTGAATTAAACATCATAATAGTGCCAAAAATCCAAATATCTAAAATAATGGTCAAAAAGAAAAAGAGTCTACTAACTAAACTACGACTTCTTTTTAAAACAATATAGCCTAGAAATATAATACAAACTAAACTTAGAAAAGAAAATATTTGAGCAAATAAAAAATCAATCATTTTTATTTATAAATTATAATAAAAGTTTAACATTTTTTAGACAAATAAAAAAGAGGAATGATTTATTCCTCTTTGTTGACTCAAAAGTCTATAACTTTTATGTCCTTTAACTCCTTTAGTGAAAAAAAATCTACTAGAGGTATTTTAGCCTCTATTTCTTTCAAAAAAGGAAATAGTAGCACTTGGTTAGCTTCATTAACCTGAAAAAAATTATATTGTTTCAAGTAACCAACACTTAAAGAGTCTATAGCAATAGCTAAGCATAGAGCTTCAGTAAAACATCCATACCAAAAATTTTTACTGGGAAAACATAAAATTCCTGGTTGAAATTGGTAATCAATATTTTCTAGAAAAAAGTCTCCTGCGCTTAGTCTTGTTGGCTTAAATTTAAGAAGCTTTAAAATTTCTGGTGGTACACCAGCGGGAACTGCAACATCCACAATTATTGAATCTTCTTGCAATATAACCTCTAGACTCTCCGCTATTTTTTAATGATCTCATGGTTCCTCCTTTTTAATAATGTAAGTATTTAAATAAATTATAGCAAACTAACAATAAAAGACAAGGGAAAACTTTTTTATTTTTTATTTTTTTTGACAAAAATACCAGATAAATAAGAATTAAATAATAAATAATTAAAAAATCTACTGATAAACTAGCTTCAAAATATCCAGCTTCAAGCTTTGAAATAAAAAATATATACTCACTAATTAAATAAACAGGTATAAACCCAAGGGCACTCAGAGGTAAAATTATAGCTATAATGCCACTAGCTAAAAGAAAAGGTAAGGCAGGTAGAATTAAAATATTATAGATTATAAACAAATAGTTGAAAGATTGAAAATTAAAAACTAAAATAGGCCAGATTACAATATTCACAGCCAAGGAAGCTAAACTTATCTTTATAATCTCTCTTGTAAATCGTAAATTATATATTTTAGATAATCTAAACTTAGAGTCAATTATTTTTTTCTTTTTAAAGTATCTAATTAATTTAGCTAAAAACTGCCAAAAATATCCATCTAAGAGGGGCAGTAAAAAAATTATCGCAAAAATAGCACAAAAACTAAGTTGAAAACTAAGCTCTTCAAGCCATGCTGGTCTTATCGCTAACATAATAAGAAAACACCAGTAAAATCTTTTTTTTATACTTTTTAATTTAAATAGAAATATAAAAGAAATCATTAAACTAGCTCTAATAGCCGACACTGGTAAACCAATAAGAAATACATAAAAAATTAAGAATAATATTATTATTAAATTAGAAACTTTCTGAAGTTTAACTCTATAAATAAATTTTTTAAGTCCAAAAACCAACAAAGCGATATGTAAGCCTGAAATAGCCAATAGGTGAGCCAAGCCTAAACGAGTTAGAGCCTCTTTTGTATCTAAATTTAACTCAGTTTTTAAGCCAAGTAAAGTGGCTTTTAAAAGCCCACTAGCAGGCTCTTCTAAATTCCTATCTATTTTATTAACTATAATTTGCTTAAACCGCCACAAGCTATAACGCCAACTATTACCTTGATAATGTCTAATTTCCTTAATTTTAGGATATAGACAAAGATAAGAAATGCCTTGTTTTTTTAAATACTTCCTATAATCAAAACTAGAATAGTTTTTGGGCTCTTTCAAGGTGCAGTATAAATTAATTTCATCAAATAATTCTAATCTAGGCCAAGTTTCAAAAATACCTAAAACACATAAATCATCTTTAAGGCATAAAATTGCTTCTTGTTTACTAAAATAACGTTTTGCCTCTCTACTTACCACGACATCAAATTGCCTTTGATTAATATTAATTGTCTCTAAAATTTGATCTTCTTTATGAGTATTAATTTGAAAAAAAATAAGCCTCAAGCAACATGTAATTAATAAAAAATAAAAAAAATAATGGTTTTTCATACCACTATCATACAAACCTTTAAATTAAATAATTTTAAAGTTAATTATTATTTCTTTGCTTATGAAGATAGGCTTCTATAAAAGAAATTATTTCTCCATCTAAAACTTTATCTACCTGATCAGTGCTATAGTCTGTGCGATGATCTTTAACCATTTGATAGGGTTGCATAACATAAGATCTAATTTGCTTACCCCAAACCGCCACCTTAACCTCGCCTTTTAATTTATCTTCTTTTTTAGCTTGCTTATCTTTTTTTAATTGATAAAGTTTAGACTTTAAAATTTGTAGAGCAATTTCTTTGTTTTGATGTTGCGATCTCTCTGACTGTGAGCTAACTGAGAGTTTAGTTGGTATATGAACTATTCTAACTGCCGAATCACTGGTATTTACACTTTGCCCCCCAGGACCAGATGCCCTAAAAACATCTATGCGTAAATCACTATCTTTAAGTACTATTTCTTTAGCCTCAGGTAAATCAGGTAAAACCTCAACTTTAGCAAAAGAAGTGTGCCTCATACTTTCTGCATCAAAGGGTGAAATTCTAACTAATCTATGAACACCATTTTCACTCTTTAAATACCCAAAAGCAAAAGAGCCAATAACTTGAAAAGTTTGACTTTTAATACCAGCTTCTTGGCCAAAGTTATTATCAATTAAATTTACTTTCCAACCCCTAGATTCACAAAATCTAAATAACATTCTCGATAGCATTGAGGCAAAGTCTTGAGCATCTACACCGCCTGTGCCAGCATGAATAGAGACAATCGCATTAAAGCGATCATATTTTTCTGAGAAAAGAAGTAAAAATTCTAATTTAATAAATTTTTCTTCTAAAATTTTAGTGCTTTGTAAAGCTTCGTTATATATAGAGTTATCATCTTCTTTTTGAGCTAAGGCTACAAATTTTTGTAAATCTAAAACTTCTTTTTCTAAATTTTCCCACTGAGAAATCTCAGTCTGTAAAGATTCTGAACGACTACTTATCTCTATAGCTTGTTTTTGATTTTGCCAAAAATTAGCTGAGGTCATTTGTCTATCTAAATCTTTTTTCTCTGATTTCAAGGTCGGTATATCTAAAGTTTTTTGGGCAGAGATAATTTTTTCTCTAAGCACTTCTAATTGTTTTAATAAATTCTCCATAATAAAGATAAATATGTTGAAAAATATTTTATAAGTTTATTGTACTATATTAACGAGAACTTTAAAACAATATTAGCAGATGCTGGTAGTATAAAGTGTTAATTTTTTATATAATTAGCCACATTTTACATCAAAAAATAATAATCCAAAGGCACAAATACGGTTTTTAGCTCTTTATTTATTTTTAATTCCGTATTTGAAAAAATCAAATTATAGTCTGAATTGATTTTTTTAGCAGTAGTCGCTACTTGTTTTACATCCTTCTTGCCCATTCCTAGCTCAATTACTATCTGTTTATTATTCATAATCTGCAAAATAAAATCAGCCCCGCCTTGAGCACTATCATATCGCACCAACCCTTGATTTCTCAAAATAAATTCACGATAAAGATGTGAAGCAAAAGAATCTTCCAATAACTTGCCCTGTCTAGTCAAATATGTACTTTCTTGGCCAGTAAAGTAAAAAAAAGTCATTCTAATTGCTGGTGACATAAATAAATATTTATTAGGCTTTTTGGCTACAGTCATATTTGATCCGTAAGCCGGCACTTTTATAAGTAATTCTGCTTTTACAAGCGCCTCAAAAATATTTGATATAGTTAAACGATTTATCTTGAATCGTTCTTCTAATATACCGAGACTAGTTGTATCATTTTCTGCAATAGCAAATAAAATTCTTTTTACCGCTCCTAAAGTGCCTTGATCAAAACTCCCGAGAGTCGGCAAATCTTGTTTTATAATTTTATCTAGTAGTAATGATATTGCATCATACACGGCTGTTTCATTTGGCATAATGAGTGAAAAAGGCAATGTCCCATATGACAAATAATTTTTAATATCATGTCTGTTTATTTTTGACCAGCACTTATTAACAGCCCCTTGTAATTCTTGCAATCTACCAAATACTTCTTCGGCTGAATTTGAAAAATAAGCAGCTTGTCGTATTTTATCTTTTAAGTCATTTTTAGGAAGGGCTTGATTTTGAATCATTTCATATTCTATAAATGACATTGGGGGCATCCGTTCAAACAAAGCTCTTCTGGCTAGGTTAGTTGTGGTCTGTAGTATAACCGCAGAAGAACCTGTACAACAAAAAAATACATTAGAAGTTTTATCAAATAAAATTTTTAGACTAATTGCCCACTTAAGATCAGTTTGTATTTCATCTAAAAAAATTAAAGTCGGCTTATCTATGCTTTCAATATTTTGACCAATTACACTTTCAAAAGAAGATACTATATCATTGACTCCAGCATTAAATAAATTTTTAGTTTCTTCTACTGATAAAAACAAAATATTTTCTACTTTTTTAGAATATAATGCGCACATCTGTGCCATTAATGTTGTTTTGCCCACGCCCCTAAATCCAGGAATAATCACCATCCTATTATCCTGTGTTTTATCTAAAAATCCATCAATGTACTGTTTGATTTTTACAACCATAAAACGCTGAGGATATTCCTCGCCTCTTGGACTGTGTGTGTATCTCTTAACTCTTTCAGAAGTTGTTCTGACCTGCTGTTGTATGTATTGTATAAATTCATTATTCATGTTTATTATATTATATTACAAATACCTGTTTCTAGTATATTATAATATACTAGAAGCGTCAAGGCTTAATTTTTTACCTAAAAATAAACATAATATCGTGAATTCTCTTGTTTTAGATATCAATTTATTTATTACAGCCTCCGGCAGATTGGTCAGTCTGGAATGATGAAAATATGGTTTTAAATATACTATATTAACGAGAACTTTAAAACAATATTAACAATATAAACAGTTTAATTTTTTATAAAAAAATGAGCTAACCTTAAAAACATCAAACGCTTTTATCGACTCATCATTATCAAATAAATCAGTTTTATTAAAAATAGCTAAAAATTCATTATAATAATTTTCCTTTCTAGTTATTTTTGAGCTACTTATTTCCTAAGTTAAATAATTATCAAGATTATTAACAATAAGAGATGGTATTTTTGATATCATATTTTTATTTCTTAACTATTTTATACCTAGCCCCTCTCCCTTGCCCGATCCTCTCAATCCTTTTTAACCGCAACAAAACATCCAATGCTTGCTTGATTGTTGGACGAATTATTTCTGTGCCATTTACAACATCACCTGTACTGAAAGTATCTAAATCCTGCACAAATTTCCAGACTACTAATTGCTTTTCAGAAAGTAATTTTTCAATACTTTCTCTACTCATTAAATCAATTGCACTTTTTGCTTGTTTAAATAGAACAGAAAAGAAAAAATCTAGCCAAGAAGCTAAACTCTCTTCCTCGGTTCCAAAAGTTTTTTGACTATTTCGCAAAGCTAAATAATAATCAGATTTATTATCTTCAACATATTTCTCATGTGAAATATAAGGCATATAAAGATAACCGCTTTGTAATAGAAGTAAATTTGTTAAAACTCTAGACATTCGTCCATTCCCATCTTGAAAAGGATGGATTTTTAAAAACTCAACCACAAAATTTGCTATAATCAAAAGTGGATGATAAAGTTTTTCTGATAAAAATAAATTTGTCGCTTCTAACAACTCTATCATTTCTTTTGACACTAAATGTGGAACAGTTGGATTAAACACAACTCCGACTTCCCTACCGTTTGCATCATAAGCAACTACTTTATTCTCGCCAAATTTATAATTTCCTAAATGTCCTTGATCTTTGTCAGAATACTTAAGAAGCTCTTTATGAAAAGATTTTATTAAACTTTCATTAAATTTTAAAGTTTTCCATGAATTAAAAACATTTTCCAATAGTTCATAATATCCCCGAACCTCTTGCTTGTCTCTATCAGCAAATTTCTGAATATTTAAACCTTTCATTACTTTTTCAATATCCTCATCATTCAGCTTAACGCCCTCAATACGAGTTGAAGCACCAGTTGAAGTAATCAAAACAGAACGCTTTAAGCGTCCCAAAACTTGCGGACTCAATTCTGCACCAGTCACCCATCGCCCTTTTATTTCATCAATTTTACCTAAAACAAAAATAATTTCTGCGGGTATATTTTCTAGTCTTTTATTAAATTTATTTATCATATTTTTTGGATATTCTAACTATATCCAATTATATCCAATAATAATAGGGTTGTCAAATACAGCTTTGGATGTGCTATATGAGAACATTAAAATAATATTAACAATATAAAAAGTTTAATTTTTTATAAAATAAAAAAGGCGCTTGCTTATATAAAACTAACGCCATGGTAATACAATTTAGATTTCGTCGTACTTCATTTCTGATAACTCCTCAAGTCGAGCTTTTCTACCTGCGTAACTTCGAGAATCTTTAGTAGCTTCAACTACTCTTTTTGCACCTTGCCAGTCTTCAACCTTATAATAAGACTGAAAAAGCTCTCTCTGACGATGGTCAACCCACCTATCATCGTATTGAGGAAACTTTTCTGGATTAGAAGCAACTTCTGTTAAAAATTTTTCGGCATTATCAAAATCTTTACTTTTTTCGGCATTACTTTTTTCGGCATTATCAAAATCTTTATTATCGAGCGCGTCTCTAAAATCTGCAGTGTTTTCCATTACTTTTTCCTTTCTTTCTAAATTATTATCTAAAAAATTTTCTTTAAACATTTTTTTATCTTTTACTCCACTGAGGAGCTTTTCTGGCTTTCTTTAAACCAGGTTTCTTTCTCTCCTTCTTTCTTGAGTCTCTAGTAAGCCACCCATGAACTTTTAATGTATCTCTAAGCGTTTCATCATTTATAAGAAGTGCTCTGCTAATACCGTGCCTTATAGCCTCTGCCTGTGCCTTCACACCACCACCTTTAACAATAATTGAAACGTCTACGTCTTTATTTAAACTTAACTCTTTAAGAGGTTGTAGGGCTATATTATGATTATCTAACTGAAAGAAATCTTTAATTTTCTTATCATTTACCAAAACCTGACCCTTACCCTTAAAATAAAGTCTAACTTGAGCGGCGGCTGTTTTTCTTCTGCCAACTGCTTTAACATATTTACCAGAAAACTTAATTTCTTCTTTAGTTTCTTTAACTTTTTTTACTTCTTTAGTCTTAACTTCTTCTTTTTCAGTCACTTTTTTAGTTTTAGTTTCAGTACTCATAATAAACTAAATTATTTTATAATTAATCTCTTTAACATATTAACTCTAAATTTTACTGGAGGAAGCATTTCCCTAACCGCTCTTTTTAAAACCTCTCCCGGATCTTTAGCGTAAACATCTTTCATCTTCCTTTCTTTAAGTCCCCCCGGATAACCAGAATAACTAAAGTATTTCTTCTGTTCTAACTTTTTACCAGTAAATTTAACTTTTGACAAATTAGTAACCTCAACAATATCTCCACAATCTAAATGAGCTTGGAATTCAGTTTTATTCTTACCTCTTAAAATTAAAGCTATTTTAGAAGCTAATCTTCCAATAGCTAAATTTTCAGCATCTAATTTATGAATTTCTCTTGTAATTTTTTGCATATATTTTTTCTATCTATACTAATTGAATTTGTACAGTTTTAGCACCATCTCCCTGGCGATTACCTAATTTTATAAGTCGAGTATAACCACCTTCCCTATCTTTATATCTCTCACCTAAAACATCCATAGCTTTTTTTATTGCTAATTTTTGAGGTAAAAAACTGATAAGTTCTCTTCTGGAGCTAAGATCCCCTCGCTTAGATAAAGTGATTAATTTTTCTACAATAGGTTTAACAGCTTTAGCTTTAGCCTCTGTGGTAGTAACTCTTTCATACATTAAAACACTAGCAGCTAAATTTCTTAGCATCATTTCTCTAGCTTCTTTTTTTCTATCTAAAATTGTTCCTTTTTGTCTGTGTCTCATGTTCGTATATTATTATTTGTCTTTTTTAGCTTTATCTTCTTCAACATCTTCTTCTTTCTTTTCTTTATCTTCTTTCTTTTTAGTTTTTTTATCTTTCTTGTCTTTATCAAAAGATAAAACAGAAAATTGTTCTACTAAAATTTTAACCGCTTTATTAAAAGCCTCTTGAGGACTAATAGTTCCGTCAGTTGTAATATTTAACAATAATTTATCCCAGTTAGTCATTTTACCAACACGAACATTTTCAACTTTTAAACTAACTGAACTTACTGGTGAAAAAATTGAATCAATTTCTAAATATCCAATTTCCTTAGCTTCCTTTCTTTCCTTATCTGAATCAACCATCTTATAGCCTAAACCTTTAGAAACTAAAATTTCTATATCCAATGATCCTTTATCATCAGTAATACTGGCTATTTCTAGGTCATTATTAATAATTTCAACATCTGAATTTAATTCAATATCTTTAGCTATAACCTTTTTCTTCCCTGCTATATGTAATTCTAATTTAACTTCCTCATCTGTAAAAAGTTTAACTCTAAGCTCTTTTAAATTTAAAATAATTTCTAAAACATCTTCTTTGATATTATCCAAAGCCATAAACTCATGATCAGCTCCTTTAATCTTAACACCTGTAACCGCAGCTCCCTCTAATGAGGATAACAAAACCCTACGTAATGAATTACCTAAAGTCATACCATAACCAATATACAATGGCTCTATAGTCACAACACCAGAGTTTTTATCCTCTCCTTTACTAAACTCTATTTTATTTGGTAAAGCGACATTTTCCATAAATTTAAAATTAATTTTTAATTATTTGGAATAAAATTCTACAATCGCCTGAGTATCAATACTCTGATCTAAATCTTCAAGCTTTGGTTCGTGTAAAATTTTGCCCGTAAAAGTTTTTATATCAAAATTTAACCAACTTGGCAAATCTTTTAAATCAAACAATTGTTTAATATTTTCAAAATATTTACTTTTTTGACTTTTAGGTCTTACTTGTATTTCATCACCTAATTTAACTTTAAAAGAAGGAATGTTGACTTTATTACCATTAACTAAAATATGAACGTGATTCACAACCTGTCTAGCACCAGGACGACTATTGGCTAGTCCTAAACGATAGACAACGTTATCAAGTCTCATTTCTAAAAGTTTCAAAAAATTAAATCCAGCATCACCTTGTTCTTTCTTAGCCTTATCAAAGGTTAATCTAAATTGTTTTTCTCTTAAATTAAAAATAACTTTAGCTTTCTGTTTTTCAGCTAATTGCTGACCATAAGAACTAACCCTACCTCTTCCCTTAGGACCATGAAAACCAGGTGGATAGTTTCTTCTAACTAAAGGTGATTTTTTTGAATCTGATACTTTTATGCCGTAACGACGACAAATTTTGTTATTATAGAAATTCATAACTGTATATATTATTAAACTCTACGTGGTTTTTTAGGACGACAGCCATTATGTGGGACTGGCGTAATATCTTTAATGGAAGTTACTTCCAAACCATTAGAGTTTAAAGCTCTAACAGCTGATTCTCTTCCTGTACCAACTCCTGAAACAAAAACTGAAACTTCCTGTAAACCATATTCTTCCTTAGCTTTCATGCTAGCAATTTTTACAATAATAGAAGCAGCATAAGGAGTAGCTTTTTTTGCTCCTCTAAATCCTGCTACGCCCGCACTAGCCCAAGAAATAACATTACCTTGTAGATCGGTTAGGGTAACAATTGTATTATTATAGGTAGCTTGTATAAAGGCCTTACCTATCTTTACTCTTAATTTAGTAGTTTTCTTTTTTCTTTTTTTTATTATCTTTTTCTTAGCTCTAGCTGCTTTATTTTGTTCTAACTTTTTCTTTACATCATCTGGTAATTCATCATCATCAACAGAAAAAGACATAGGAGACTCCTCTTCTTCCTCCTTAACTTCTTTCTCTTCCTCTTTTTTAGATACTTCTTTTTTACCTTTTTTTTCAACTTTAATATCTTCTTTCTTTTCTGTATCAGAAGACTTATCTTCTTCACTTGGTGAACTAAGTTTTTTTTCAAGCTCCTCTTTGTTTGTATCTTTTTCTTTATTATCGCTCATAAAAAATTGTGTTTTTATTAAACTTACTAAAAAATTTATTTAAAATATAACTAAGTCTTTTGTATAGCAGAAACACTTTTACCTGATCCCATAGTCAAACGCTTATTACCTCTAACTGTACGACTATTAGTTTTAGTTCTTTGTCCTCTTACTGGTAAACGTTTTGTATGTCTTGAGCCTCTGTATGAAGAGATTTCCTTCAATCTTTTAATGTTACCACTAATTTGACGTCTTAAATCTCCTTCAATTATATAATTCTTATCTATATATTCTCTTATCTTGTTAGCTAACTCTTCTTCAATATCTTTAACTCTAACATCTGGACTTATTTTCAAAGTTGCTAAAATATCTTGGGATTGTTTTAAACCAATTCCATAAATATATGTTAAAGCAATTACTATTCTTTTTTCGTTAGGGATATTAATCCCCGCAATTCTTATAGCCATAAATATAAATATAATTAACCTTGTCTTTGTTTATGTTTAGGATTTTTACAGATAACATAAAGTCTACCCTTCCTACGGACAAGTTGACAATCTTTACATATTTTTTTTGCACTTGCTCTAACTTTCATAATTTAAAAATTTTTAAACCAATAGCTGAAAACTGACAGCTTTAATTAAATAGGCTAATATTATTTAGAGCCTATAGGTAATTCTCCCCTTACTTAAATCATAAGGACTAATTTGCAACTTAACTCTATCACCAGGTAATAATCTAATCTTATTCATTCTCATCTTACCTGATAGGTGAGCTAAAATTTCATGTCCGTTGTCTAAAACCACTTTAAAAGTAGTTGCGGGCATTAATTCCAAAACTTCCCCTTCAGTTTCGATAAAATCTTTTGAATTTTGAGCTGATGATTGATTGTTGCTCATCTCTTGTTTATTGTTTTTTTTCATTAACACAAAAAAATTTGATAAAGAAAAATATGCTTTATCAAAATATATTTAGCAAATTTTTATCTTGCTTATAAATATAAGACTATTATATACACTTATGTTTTCCTTGTCAAGAGGAAAAAATAACTTATATAATTACTGTAAAATAGCCTTTATTCTTCTAACCCCTGAACTACTACTTTCTTCTTTTTTTATTTTAAATTTACCAAGCTCACCAGTTTTACTTACATGAGGACCACCACATATCTCTTTAGAAAAATAATTATCCTCATCCCCTACCTTATACACTTTAACTCTTTCTCCATATTTAGAATCAAAAATGCCTTGAGCTTTTTCCTCTCTAGCTGATTCCAAACTCATCTCCTGACAACTTACACTTAAATTTTTTTTAATTACTTCATTGACTAAATTCTCAACTGTCTGTTTTTGTTCATCACTCATCTTTTCGCTATGAGAAAAATCAAAACGTAGTCTTTCTGAAGTTATATTACTACCTCTCTGTTCAACATGACTACCTAAAACTTTTCTTAAGGCAGCTAAGAGTAAATGAGCGGCGGTATGAAGTTTAACAGTTTCCCTGTCATCTCCTGATAGACCTCCTTTAAACTTACCTGCCGAAGCTGTGCGGGATAGCTCTTGGTGTTTTTCAAAAGATAACTTATATTCATTTTCAAAATTATCAGACAAAGTTATTCCCTTTTCTTCAGCTATTTCTTTAGTCATTTCAACTGGATAACCATAGCTTTGAAAAATATTAAAAGCTATTTCTCCATCTATTTTATCTTTTATTTGTTCTATTTTTTTAGCACCCACCTTTAAAGTCTTGTTAAACTTCTCTTCCTCTTTTTTTAATTCTCTCAAGATAAAGCTTTTATTTTCTAAAAGCTCGCCATAGACATTCTTATATATATCTATAACCTTATTAGCTAAATTAAATAAAAAATCTAAGGAATTAATTTCTAACTTACTTTTTATTCCTATGGCACGTCTTATAAGTCTTCTAAGCACATAACCTTGATCAGTGTTAGACGGAGAAATACCCTTATAATCTCCCATGATAAAAACAGCTGTGCGAATATGGTCAGCTATAATTCTCATCTCTCTGGTTTTTTCCTGGTAACTTATACCACTAGCCTTTTCTATTATCTCTACTAAAGGCCAAAGCAAGTCAGTTCTATATATATCAGAAAAACCATTTACAACCGCTAGAACTCTTTCTAAACCTAAACCTGTATCAACATTTTTTTTATCTAATTTCTGGTAAGTATCTCCAGTTTTCTTATATTCCATAAAAACATCATTCCAAATTTCTACCCAAGCTGTATCCTTAGGATCAAATTCTAAAGGAGCAGGCTCTTTTTTTGTCCAATAAAACATCTCTGAGTCTGGTCCAGCAGGTGAATTATTTGACCCTAACTCCCACCAATTATCTTCTTTTTTTAACTTTGCTATTCTCTTATCACTTATACCTAAATCAAGCCAAGCCTCGTAAGCCTCATTGTCAAAAGGTGCTTGAGAGTCACCTGTAAAGACACTAATAGCTAATTTATTTTCATCTAAACCTAAATATTTTTTAGAAGTTAAAAACTCATAACTAAATTTAATAGCTTCTTTTTTAAAATAATCACCTAAAGACCAGTTACCACACATTTCAAAAAAAGTAACATGACTTGAGTCTCCAACCTCATCAATATCTCCAGTTCTAATACATTTTTGAATATTGGCTAGTTTATTTCCTTCAGCATGTCTTTGTCCTAAAAGATAAGGAACAAGTGGATGCATACCAGCGGTAGTAAATAGCACTGAAGGATCATTTTCTGGTATAAGTGAAGCACTAGAGATTAAAGCATGTCCCTTTGCTTTAAAAAATTCTAAATACTTATCTCTAATATCTTGAGAACTTATCATATTATTATTTATCTAAATTTTCTTTAATAGTTTCCACCAACTCTTCTTTATTTAAAATACCTTTTAATCTTAAAATTTCTTTATCCTCTTTATCTAAGAATATAAAGCTGGGAATTTCTTTAATATCATATTTTTTTAATAGCTCATCATTTTCATCAGCATCAAAATACTCTGTTTTAAGTTGTGGAATTTCTTTTTCTATCTCCTCCCAGATAGGTTTCATGCTTATACACTCTGTGCACCAAATAGCACCAATTTTTAATACTTTCATATATTTATATTAATTATTAGTCAATTATATTTACCTCAGGAATTAGTTCAATATCAAATTTATTTTTTACTTCACAAACAATAGTTTTACTCAAAAATTTAATATCATTAAAACTAGCTCCTCCATTATTTATCATTATAAGGGCTTGTTTATGCCAAATACCAGCTAAACCCAAACTCTTACCCTTCCAACCTGCTTTATCTATGAGCCAAGCGGCGGGAATTTTAAATATGTCAGAAGATATTTCATAATACTTTAAATCAGGAAACTTGTCTTTAAGGTCCATATACTTTTTCTTATTAACTTCCGGATTTTTGAAAAATGATCCCGCATTACCCAACTTATCTGGATCTGGCAATTTTTCCTTTCTTATCCTTTCTACTACCAGTCTAACATCTTCAGCTGTCAATTTAACTAAACTCTTATTTATCTCTTCTTTTAAACTGCCATAATCTAAAACAGGACGAGGTAAAAGTGATAATTTAAAACTAACTGAAGTAATTATATATTTATCTTTTAACTTTTCTTTAAATACACTGGAGCGATATGAAAAATTACATTCTTTTAGGCTAAAATTACGTAAAGTTAAATTATCTAAACTCAAAGCTTCTAAAGATAAAAAGGTGTCCTTAATTTCTCTACCATAAGCGCCAATGTTTTGCACGGGAGAGGCTCCAACTGTTCCAGGGACATAAGCTAAATTTTCTAAACCCCAATAATTCCTTCTTGTAGAATACTTTACCAAATCATCCCAAGTTTCTCCTGACTTAGAGCTAACAATAGCTTCTTCATTATTTTTTTCTCTTATCTCACTAATACCCATCAATTTATTCACGATCACTAGACCACTAAACCCATTATCTGATATAAGTAGGTTAGAACCTCCACCTATAACTAAAATAGGTTCACCTTCATCTTTAGCAAATTTAACAGCTTCTATTAAATCATCTATACTTTTAGCTTCAACTAAATACTTTGCTTCACCACCTATTTTAAAGGTTGTGTAAGAAGATAATTTAACTTGTTTTTTTATACTTATCATATATTTAGAGTATAATAATTATTGAAAATTAAAGCAAATGTATAAAGTTCAGCCTTTTTATTTTGACTTTTTATAAGAAATACTAGATAATTATTATACTGTTCATTAAAAAATAAAATATCATGAAAAATGTTAAAATTGTTTTATCAATTCTTTTATTAGTCTCAATTTTTTTAATTTTAAATACTGAAAAAATTCAGGCTCAAACAAAACCAGATTCTAAAATAGAACTGGAGAAAAACTCAAATCAGGATTATAACTTACTACAGTTAATAGTCTTGCAGGAGCTGGAGCATTATGGAAAATTTCCTTTTCAAGACCATTATACTGAAAATTTCGATTCAGTAAACTATTGCTTAGATTCAACATTCATCACTGGGCACAATTTAATATCCTCTGGATATCTTTATTGGCCAATGGATACCGTTGAATTTTCAGTTGGTTTTCGATTAAATGAAAATAGTGGGGTCTTTTCTCTGGAGTATTACCAAATGGATTTATGCTTTAAGAAAGAAACTGGCTACAGTGCAACGGACATAAGGATAGGCTATAATGGTGATATTCAAGGTTGTGTTAAAGGAAATCATACTTGCCTAAGCCCCACTGAATTCTACAGAAAATCAGTACCCTTTAAAATATTGAATAAAATAAAGGAATCGGATTAAGGCTATAAAAACTCTTACCGGACTATCTAATGTCCGGTATTTTTATACAAAAAAATTATTAATCTAGTTTAATAGACAAAAATAATTTTATTTTACGGGATCCATCCATCCTTGCCACTGACTTTCTCTGCCATTATTATCTAATAATCTAATGAAAGTCTGGTCCCAAGTAGCAGAGACATCTTGATTTTCAGGAAAAATAATAAAATCAATTAATAAACTTAGTAGAGCCGGCTGCTGATCATTAATTTTTTCAATTTCCTCAGATGATAATTTGATTAACCTTTCCCAAACTAATGAGGGTTCTAAGTTTAAGTAGATTTCATCTTGATAATAATAGCTAATACAATTCTCCAAACAACCTCCGTTATTATTTACAGAATCTTCCAAATTTATCCTTAGTGCTGTTTCGTAGCTTTTCTCTTCATGGTTTTCAATTACCAGCTTATATTCTGTAGAGATAGTTGTTCCTGTAAATCTCTCTGGCTTAGCATAAACTTGTAAGTTTATATTATGACCTTCTATACTTTTATCTACTATTTTAATAAAATTACTATCGCTTACTAAACTTTCTTTATTCTCTTTTGCTTCATTTATCGTTATATCAACTGGTTTTTCTAAATCTAATTTATCTTGCCGTCCTTGCATAATAAAAAATATAGCTATTAAAGCAATGATTAAAATTAAAGCTGTAAAAAAAATAATTTTTTTAATTTTCATAAGTTTTTCAATTTATTACGTATAGTTTTTATCTAAACTTTGTACTTTAATAATAGCAAATAATGCGTATTATTAAAAGAATTATTATCATTCTTCGATAGCTAATCTTACAAGTATAATTGAAAATACTTTGCAACCAGGTAATTATAGCTCTGATACTTTTAAAGCCTAATTATTACCTGTGGATGAAAACTAAAAAAAGTAGCATAATTATTAAAGATAATCTTAAATTACTTGACAAAGTTATATAAATATGCTATAATTATAATATTCTAAAATTATTTAGAAACCGTACTTGTCGGACACAAGTGTTAAAAGATCTTTACAACATGAAAAAAAATATTATTTTATTATCTATCTTTGCGATTTCCTTTAGCTTCCTTGCCTTTAACATTGATAATATTGAAAAACAGTGGAAAAAAATTGAACGTAAAGTTCAAAAGAAAGGTATTGAGTATGTTCTAACGGACAAACTTGTCGAAAATGTCATTGATCATTATTTTGAAAGTACCGGTGGTGTCAAAAATTTAACTTGGTCAGCAAGAGACGAGGCCATTATTCAGTACACTTCTCTCAGTAAAAAACAATATGATGAGATGGCCTATAACTCAAATATAGGCTGGCATGCTTTATCAATTAACGAAAAACCGGATTATGAAGTAAAAGGTTTTAGTAGTTGGAATTTAAAACATTTAAAAGTTGTCGGTTTTAATCAAGAAAAGACTATAGCAATAATTTACTTACGCGCGTCGATCCAGAAAATGGCTGTTTCAGCTTTAAATGATCAATTTTTAGTTGAAGAACTATATTTTGAATATAAAGATTTTCTGGTTGAAAAACTACAAGGAAAGGAAAAAAGCGTACAGCGGTTTTTAAATATCGTTAATAAATATTTAAATAATGAACCGTTACGGAAGTATGACCAAGAAATTCTAGCTCGTCGAGAAGCTGCCGGAGGAAGAGACTTAATTGTTACCTACAAGGTAATACTTGAAGATCTGGTTGCATCGTTATAAAAACGATAATAAATTTTAAGGCCCTTAATAAATTGAGGGTCTTTTTTTATTTATCTTTAAGTAAACTCTCCCCTACTCTAAAAACATCCCCTGCTCCCATTAAAACAACTACTCCGCCTGGCTCAAGAGATTTGCTTAAATACTTAGTAGTTGACTTTAAGTCACCTGAGGCTAAAACTTCTTGTTTAATTTTAGCCTTTATATTATATTCTTGAATTTTCTTAACTAAAACTTGACTATCTATTTTACCCTTAACTTCTCTAGCTGAGCCATAAATATCTACTACTAAAACTTTATCCGCTAGAAAAAAACTACGACTAAAATCTTTTAAAAGAACTTTTGTTCTGCTATAGGTATGCGGATGAAACACGACTATTAAAGTATTCTTTTTATACTTATTTCTTAATCCTTCTAAGGTACTTTTAATTTCAGTTGGATGATGAGCGTAGTCATCAATTAATAGATTTTTTTTATAGCGACCCATAATTTCTAGTCTTCTAGCCGTACCTGTGAATTTAAAGATTCCCTCCTTTATTAGCTCCTCGTCAATTCCTAATCTAAAAGCTGTAGCTATCACTGAAATAGCGTTAGATAAATTATGCTTCCCTAGTAATTGTATTTTAAAATCCTTATACCGCTTATTATTATATTTTAAAGAAAAAACTTGATTACCTAATTCATAATCATGTTTTTCAAGTTGCCAAACATTTTTACCTATCTTTAAGTTTTTATTTATTGAAAATCCTATACTATTTCCTAAACAATCTTTGCTCATCTTGCGACAATTTTTATCATCAAAGTTATAGACTAAGAAACCTGAACTTGGTATTTTTTTAACAAAATCGGAAAAAGCTTTAAGATATTTAGAAAAAGTCGGATAATAATCGTGATGATCCCAGTCAATGTTAGTAAGAATAACTTCCTGTGGTTTGAAATACCGTAATTTATTTTGATATTCATCAGCTTCAATAATCAGAAGCTTAGACTTCCCTGACAAGCTACTACCTTTAAACTGAGGCACTCTAGCTCCAATTAAAGCATTAGGTTTAATTTTAGCCTGCTTTAAAGTAAAAGCTAACCAAGCTGAGACTGTGGTTTTACCATGACTACCGCAAACCGCTAAACCTTGATAATTATTAAATATTTCCGACAGAGATTCGGCATAAGATAAAACTCTAATTTTTTTTTGCAATAAAGCTTCTTTTAATTCTTGATTATTTTTTTTATCATAGGCAGTAGAATAAACAATTAAGTCACAATTTTTTAAATTTTTAATATGGCTAACACTAAAACCTGAGAATACTTTAATCTCACTGTCTTTAAGGACTTGATCTGTCATAAATGTTTCCGCTATGTCAGAGCCAAACACTTTAACTTTGTGTTGCTTCATAAACTGAGCCAACATAGTCATGCCCACACCTTTTATGCCTATAAAATAAACAAATTTTAGATTATTTAACATATTTTTCAATTATATAACTTATATTTTTTTCAGCTTCTTTAGAGATAAGACTGTAGAGATTGTTAGCCATTTCTAAGCTTTTATTTTTATCTTTCACTAAGTTTAAAATATTCTCTTTAAAATTAGAATCTGTTAAATTATTTTGATCAAGCACCATCCCTGCTCCATGCTTAGCAATTAATTTCGCATTATCTTCTTGATGGCTAAAAGGCATAGGAATAAATATTACGGTCTTTTTTAAATAGGATAGTTCACTAATAAATCCCAGACCACAGCGAGAAACTAGTAAATCAGATACACTCATTATTTGTGCCATTTTCTTAGCTGATACAAAACTATAACTTAAATAATTATTTTGATTTTTAATTTTTTTATTTTTAGAACCTGTAATATGAACAATTTGCAATTCTTTATTTAAATAACTAACAGACTGACCAACTAAATCATTAATTTTTTTAGAGCCTTGTCCGCCACCAATAATAGTTAATATTGGTTTATCTATCTGTAAATTTAATGACTTTAAAAACTCATATTTATTTCCTAAACCTTTAAAAGCCTGCCTAACAGGATTTCCAGTTAAAACTGCCTTTTCTCCATAATCATCTATAGATTCAGAAAAAGTAACTGTCACTTTTTTAGCAACTTTGGCCATTAACTTATTAGCCAAACCCGCTCTAACATCTTGTTGATGAACAATTACAGGAATAGCCAGTAGCTTAGCTGCGAAAGCTAATGGCACACTAACGAAACCTCCAGCACTCATAACTAAATTAGGTGATAGTCTTTTTAAATAAATTAGACTCTGAAAAAAAGCAATTATAATCTTGAAAATATCAACTAAGTTTTTAAAGGAAAAATAGCGCCTCAATTTTCCACTAAAAATTCCCACATATTTCATATCGGTTTCTAAAACCATGGTTCTCTCTAAACCATTTCTAGTGCCAAACCAAACAAAATCCCATTGTGAATGTTTTTGATTTAGATATTCCTTTAATGCCAAAAGAGGTGCCACTGAGCCACCAGTTCCACCACCTGAAAAAACTATTATTTTCTTTTCTTTATTTATCTCTGACATATTTACTAATATTAATTAAAATTCCCATGGCAATTAGTAGTGCTATTATAGAAGATCCTCCTGCGCTAACAAAAGGTAAGGGGACGCCAGTCATCGGTACCAGAGCTATCATACCACCAATATTTAAAAACACTTGAATAACCAGCCAAGCAACAATTCCTAAAGAGAGTAAACTACCAAAAACATCATCAGTTTTTTTTGATATTAAAATTCCCCGATAGAAAATAAAAACAAATAGGGCTATAAACAACACAGAAAAGATAAAGCCAATTTCTTCAGAAATAATTGGAAAAATTGAATCAGCGCTAACCTCGGGTAAATATAGAAACTTTTGCCTACTCTCTCCTAGTCCCCTGCCCATTAAACCACCCGAACCAACTGCAATTAAAGACTGATTAATTTGATAACATGTTTTTTGTGGACTAAAACTTGGATCCTGCATACACTTAAAACGATTAGACTGATACTCGCTGGAACCAACAAGTAAATAGCCTAAAAAGAGAACTATAATACCTAAACCTATTAACATCCTTTTTCTAACTCCACTAACGAAAACTACTACTAAGGAACTAAAAGCAATTATTGATAATGTTCCAAGATCTGGTTGCCTGTACATCAAGAAAGCTATAACAGTTAATATAATTAAAAAGGGCCAAAAGACTTGACGCGAGTCTTTAACTTGAGCTTTTTTAGCCTCAAGCCAAGCAGCTAAATAAATTAAAAAAAATAATTTTACAAACTCTGAGGGTTGCAAAGAAAAACCAAAAATTTCAATCCAACTACTGGCAGTACCATATTCAGCTTTAAGACCTGGGATAAAAACTAAAATTAAAAAGACTATAGATACTAACAAGAAAGAAAGCGCATTTCTTCTCCAAAAACGATAATGGACATTAGAGAAAATAAAAAAAAGAATTAAGCCAATAATGGTGTAAAAAATTTGTTTTTCTAAATAAAAATAACTATTGTCAAACTTAATATAAGCCACCACTGCAGAAGATGAGGCTAACATTAAAAGACCAAAAACAATAACTAAAATAATTGATATAAGTAAAGGCTTGTCGGGTCTATGACAATTCTTACTTTCTTTATTTATTCTTTTAAAAATTTTTTTTAGTCCTAACATAATTTAAAACCCTCTATCAAGAAAAAACAAAACTATTCCAATACTCGCCGCTACAATCGCTATTAACCAAAAACGCATAACTATTTTAGGTTCAGTCCAACCGATAGCCTGAAAATGATGATGTATGGGAGTAGATAAAAATATTTTCTTTTTTTTAATTTTTTTGTAACTTAATTGTAAAATAACTGATAAAGACTCAACTACAAAAATTAAACCAATAACCGGCAAAAGTAAGGCATAATTAGTCATCATGGCAATGACTGCTAAAGTGACTCCTAGACTCATAGAACCTGTATCTCCTAAATAAAATCTAGCCGGATTAATATTAAACCATAAAAAGGCTAGTAAAGCGCCGATTATAACAGCACAAAAAACTGCTAAATCATAACGACCTAAAGAAAAAGCGATTACCCCATAAACAGCATAAGATATGAGTAAGGTTCCACCGGCTAGTCCGTCTAAACCATCTGTTTCATTAACTGAAAAAGCTGTAGCTACAATTACAAAAATAAATACAGGAATATACCACCAACCTATCTCAAAACTCCCTAAAAAAGGTACATGTAAAACTGTCCAATCTAATTTAAAATAAAACCAAAGTGCTCCAATTAGGGCTATAAAGGCAAAAATTGCTAAACGATGTAAGATATTCAAACCACCACCACCTAAAATACCTTTACCTCTAACGTCTAGCCAGTCATCAACTAACCCTATAAGGGCGGTGGCTATTAAAGCTCCTAAGGGAAGAAGCGTTTCTTGTCGCGAAAGAAAATTTAAAGAAGCTAAAAAAGTATCAGAAAAAATATCAGATACAAAGGCAAAGAATACAATAAATATTAAAAGTGTTAACCAAACAAGTATTCCTCCCATAGTCGGGGTTCCCGCCTTGTGAGCATGAAGTTTAGAAAAAATGGGTGTATCTCCACTATTTCTTATCGACTTCCCTAGTTTATATCTATATAAATAATGAGTTAAAAGTGGTGTCCATAAAATCGCAAAAACAAAGGCTAAAGTGGAAAATAATAAAATTCTGGTGATTTGAAATTCTAGCATATTATCTAAAGTTTATTAAATAAAGACTTAACATAGCTATAAGTAAGAATATATTAAATAACAGGGCAGTTATTGGTAAGAAATGCGAAAATAGGCTATAATTTTTCTTTCTATAAAAGAAAAAAACCAGAATAAAGTTAATTAAATAAATAAGCAAACCAGCTAAAGGTAAAAGAAAAATTTTTATTGGTTCGCCTAATAAATCAATTCCAAAGTCTATATTATAATGTAATATTAAAAGTTGACCGCTATTACTACTATAAATAAAATACGCTGATAAAAACAAAGCTAAATTAAGAAAAAAAGTTAATAAAAAATACAACCTTAAATAAACCGGCCCATAGACCTGCTTTAAAAGCCATACTCTTCTTCTTAAAAAAACAAGAATTTTATTCATAAATTAAACGACTATATAATTTTAACAACTATAATTAATTAGATTTTATCACATTTTTAAATAATACAAAAATAATGCTATAATTACTTTAGTAATAATATAATATTTTTTATGAAACATGCTTTTATAAGTAAACTAATTAATCTAACTCTTTGGGAGGGGGCAAAAACATTTTTTTTATCATATCAAGTAGAAGGCTTAAGTATAGATTTCTACCAAGATCAAAGTGAAGATTTGCTTTTACAAAATAGAGCTAAAGAAAAATTAGATAGTGAGATTTATCTACTTAATCAAAGTAAAAACTTAAATTCAGGAGAAAGTTTAAGTTTTACCGAGAAAACTAGTTTCGGCTATAAGGAAGTTCTTCTCACTAGATTAGCAGGAGAAAATAAAAAATATTCTATAATCTTACAAAATACTAGCAACAAGGATTCTCGTCTTTCTCAGCTAGGTATACATCATTTTCAGCTTAAAAATTTAAAAAATCATTTACTCTCTAATAAAGCATCGGGTTTAATTTTAGTTGTAGGTGACAGTGCCTCAGATAGAAATAAAACCATAATTTCCTTAGCTAATTTATTTAAAAATAAACCTCACTCAATTTTAAACTTAAATAATAGACTGCCTTTAAATGACATAATGTCTTTAGATATAGATCTATTTCAAAAACCTAATTTAAGTGCTCAGGAAATTTTTAGTCTAGTTAAAAAGCACCAAGCTGATGTAATTATTAATAATGTACACAACCACAATTTAAACCAAGCTTTACTAGATTTAGCTCTAGAAAATAAGATTGTTATCAGTTCGCTTGAAGGCAGTAGTAATTTAGAAGCTTTGTATAAACTTAAGCAAAGTCATTTACTTGGTGATTTAAAAAATAATATTAGTTTAGTAATTTGTCAAAAATTCGTCTCTAGACTTTGCCCTTATTGTAAAGAAAAAGGTGCTTTAAATAAATATGAAAGAAATCACTTAGAAAATTTAGGTTTTAGATATAATTGGTCAAATTTAAAAGAAAAATCTAAACATTCCAGTGGATGCCCTAAATGTCTATATAGTGGTAGACAAGGTGAAATTGGTATTTTTGAAACCTTATCCTTTAAGAACAAGGATTTAAATAGTCTTAGTTTAATAAATGACGCCAAAGCTAAATATGACCTAGGTCTAATTGGCGTAGAAAATCTTTTAAGTTTTCCCTAGAAATGAAAAAAATTATTTGCATAATTCCCGCTTATAACGAGGGAAAAAATATTTACAAAACAGTCCAAAAAGTTAAGCTTTATCTAGAAAATGTTGTAGTTATAGATGACGGTTCAAGTGATGAAACTGCTTATAAAGCTAAAAAGGCTGGAGCTAAGGTTTTAATACACCCAATAAACAGAGGTCAAGGAGCAGCACTGCAAACTGGTAATGAATATGCTTTATTAAAACAAGCCGATCTTGTAGTTCATTTTGATGGTGATGGTCAATTTCTAGCTTCAGAAATAAATGACTTAGTAAAACCTATTATAGAAAATAACTACGATATAGTTTTTGGCTCTAGATTTTTAGAAAAAAAATCAGCTATACCTAAATTTAAAACTTACATTATTTATCCATTAGCCAGAATAGTTAATCGTATTTTTCTACAAGTTAAAACTACTGATCCGCAAAATGGCTTCCGGGCAATGAGTAAAGAAGCTATATTAAAAATAAAAATTGAAAACAATGGCATGGCACATTGTAGTGAAATACTTTACAAAACCCACTTAAATAAACTAAGATTCAAGGAAGTCCCTATTACTGTTATTTATCATCACTTTGGGCAAAAATTTTCCTCTGGTTTAAAAATACTTAAAGATCTTTTTGTTAATAAATTAAATCAATAGTTCTATGTGGCAACAAATTATAGCCTTAATTATTATCATTTTTTTTCTTAGTCGCTTAATAATACAAGCTAAAAAGAAAACTATTAATCGAGTCGAATTTAGTCTTTGGTTAGTTTTTTGGATTTTAGCGACTTTAGCTATATTATTTTTAAAACAAATTGATAGCTTCCTTTTACGTCTAGGATTCTCTAGTAGTGGTATAAATTTTCTCCTATACTTAGCAGTAATGATGTTATTTTATTTCATTTTTAAATTACGACTAAAATTTCAAAGTTTAGATCAAAAATTAACTGATCTAAATAGAATTATTACTTTAAATAAGGCTAAAGAAGAAGATAAAAAATAAGTATGAAAATTGCTCAAATTGTTTGTTCATTCCCTCCCTACAAGGGTGGCATTGGTAATTCAGCCTGGCGATTAAAAGAATTACTGAGTCCTGAGATAAACTTAGAAACTTTTACTTTTTCGTCAGCTAAAGAAGTTAACAAGGAACTTAAAGATAAAAATATTCACTATTTAAAACCTGTTCTTAGTTTAGGACAGGCTGCTTTTATACCTCAATTATTTTTTAAATTAAATAAGTTTGATATCATTATTTTACACTATCCTTTTTTTGGTGCTATGGAAATTATCTATTTACAAAAACTATTTAATAAAAGAAGTCCTAAATTAATAATTTTTTACCACATGGACATTTCTTACTTAAGTCCACTAAAACACTTACTCAGCTTTAGCGGAAAAGTCTCAGGTAAAAAACTTTTACAGCAAGCTGATAAAATTATTGTCTCTAGTTATGATTATGTTAAAAATAGCCAAATAAAAGAACTCTATCACAAACAAACTACCAAATTTACTGCCATTCCCTTCTCTATTGATACTAATAAATTTGTAGCAGAAAATAAATTTAAAACAACAAATAAAGCCAACTTTAATTTACTTTTTGTGGGAGGATTAGATAAAGCCCATTATTTTAAAGGTGTTGATATATTAATAAAGTCATTGGCTAATATAAAAAATTCTAACTGGCAATTAAATATTATTGGCTCTGGTGATCTCTTGGTTAGCTTAAAAGCTTTAGTAAAAAAATTAAAAATAATTCACAAAATTAATTTTTTAGAAAAGGTGTCTAATGAAGAGTTAATTAACGCTTATCAAAAAGCAGACATACTACTACTTCCCTCTACAAACAGCCATGAAGCCTTTGGCTTGGTTATTATAGAAGCTATGGCCTGTGCCACGGCAATTATTGCTTCTGACCTACCTGGAGTTAGAACTGTGTTTAGTAAAAAAAGTGGTTTAAGAACCTTGCCTGGCAATGTAAAAGATTTAGAAAATAAACTAAAATATTTATTAGATAATCCCGACGTCATTTATAAAATGAAACTTAATGCTCGCCTTGAAGCAGAAGAAAGGTATAGTTTAGAAATTGCCAAAAAAAATTGGCTTAATGCTTTATTATGAAAATAACCATTTTAAATAATTTATATAAACCATATCAAAGAGGTGGAGCTGAGATAGTAATTGAGACCATCAAAAAAGCCTTAGAAAAAGAAAAACACGAAGTTTTTGTAATTAGCACCTACCCCTGTTTAAATAGTTTTAAAAAAATACGGATTATTGATAAAAACTACTTTTTACCTTCAGCCTATTCTTTGTTAAGTAAATTTCCCTACCATTGTCGTATTCTTTGGCATACATACAAACTAATTGACTTAATACAAATTATTAAACTAAAAAAAATTTTACAGAAAGAGAAACCCGACTTAATAATTAGCCACAATTTAACAGCTTTTAGTGCTCTAACTAACCAGCTAATTAAAAAATTAGACATAAAACAAGCTCATTTCTTACATGACATCCAACTTCTTCATCCTAGCGGACGTATAATTTTTAACAAGGAGAGGATTATAGACTCTATCGGGGCTAAAGTCTGGCAAGCTATAAAAAGAGAACAATTTAAAACAATTAAAAAAATTATTTCTCCATCTTCTTGGCTATTAAAACTTCATCAAGAAAAAGGTTTTTTTAATAATACCAAACAAATCATCGCCTTTAATCCAGTTAACTTAACAAATTTAAAAAAAACTAAGTTCCCTGTTTTTAGCTATATATATTTAGGTCAATTAGACGATGAGAAAGGTCTGCCTTTACTTGTTTCAGCTTTTGAAAAAATAACTCAAAAAGCTAATTTAATTATCGCTGGAAGCGGGCCATTGCTAAACTTTATTGAAGAAAAAAGCAAGAAAAATAAAAACATAATTCTTTTAAAAAACCTAACTCACCAAGAAATTATAGAAACACTTAGTCAAAGTCATTGCTTAATAATCCCATCTTTAATATATGAAAACTGCTCTACGGCTATCTTAGAGGGTGTTTCACAGGGACTTAATATAATCTCATCTAATATAGGTGGTAGTCCTGAACTAATAGAGAGATTTTGGGGACAGAGTTTCCAGGCTGGAGATGAAAAAGATTTATATAATAAAATGCTTCAAGCTATTGAAATAGAAGACTACAAAAAGAATTTAGACTCATTTAAATGTCTAAATTCTGATACTTATATAAAAAACTTACTAAATTTTTTAGAATTGTCGTAAATCCAATATAGTTTTATTTAGAATTAATGACTCTTCTCTGAATCTAGCTGTTAGGTTTAATAGACAAAAATAGTTGGTAATTTAATCTCTATATTTAAAAAAAGAACCTCGAATTACTTATGTAATTCGAGGCTAAAATAAGGGCTAAAGACTAAAGTCTAAAAACTAAAATTGTCAAAAAACTAAAGCCTAAAAGCCAGAAACTTGCGAAACGAAAGCGAACCCGCTGCCACGATCCCACCAGTTGTCAGGACGAACATAGTCAGAGTACAGCCAAGAACCGCGGCCATTACGAAAAATGCCAAAAAGTCTAGGGTCGCCGTCAGAGTCTTTAATCGAGTTGTGCATAGTTATAATCCAATAAAGCTCCATGGCTTCCAATTCTTTATCAGAATATTTTTCTCTGATAAGACAAGCAACTTCGGCATTGGGTGCGGTAAGTTCACGATTTTCAGCGTCCTTGCTGATGTTTCCCGTAATACGTTCGTTGTCACTGAAAAGTTCACCTTTTAAAACGGCAACTTCGTAAGTAACACCACTAGTCGTCTTAAAGCTTTTTGAGCGTAAAACGCTTTTAGCATAATTGTTAACACGAAAGCCTTTAGATTCCAGACGAGCAATCCACTCTTCACCGTTAGTACCATCAGAAATAACTGAGAAACAGATGACACCATCTTTTTCGGTCCAAGTACGAGCCGAATCAGTTAAAATCAAATCTCCTGATTCTACTATTTTGTTGACATCATTAGAATTATCTAATGAATTAACGCAGGACATCGAAAAAAGTACCACAAAAACGATTAATAAATAATTTAATTTTTTCATATTTAAATATTTTAAAGATCTATTTTGCTGCCTATTAACCCGGCTGCTTAGGGTTTAGATAAATAATCACTTACTTAATCTAAATATATTATATCATATTTTGTATTTTATGTCAATGGATTGCAGCGTAACTCCTCACTGACCATATAAAAAGCCATATAAAAAGCCATTAAAATAGACTTAGTTATCCACATTTCCCCCTTTGTTTTAGGGCATAAATGTGCTAAAATATAGGTATGAGTAAAGGAATTATGACAACTGAGCAAAGACAAAAACAAGTCATTTCTAGGTTGAAAAATGAGAATGCTTTTTTGCGATTAGAGCTAAAAAAACGTGATGAAGAAATAGTTGTATTGAAAGAGAAATTAGAAAAAGCTCTACTATATATTGAAGAGTTACAGAAATATGTTTTTAGGGGAAAGAAAAAAGATGATGATAATGATAGTAGTGATAATAATATATTAAGCAGTAATACTAATAAGCCAGTTAAAAGAAATAGGTCATCATATAGAAGAAAAGTACCAGATGATGAGAGTATAACTAATTTTAAGGAATATAATATATCTAAGTGCCCAGACTGCCAAACAAAACTATCTAAACTAAAAATACTAGAGTTCTACCAAGAAGATGTTATCCCACTTATGGAATGGTATAAAGTATTGAAAAAGACTACTAAGATAAAAATAACTACTGCTTACTGTCCTAAATGTAAAAAGAGAGTATCGGCTATACCAATTCCTAAACAAAAAGTGAGTATCGGAGAAAACATTAAACACTTAATAGTCTATCAGACCATTGTAGAGCAACTCAGTCATAGTCAAATACTAGACTTCTTAGAAAGTCACCTCCAGTTTAAAGTATCAAGTGGAGAAATAGCTCATATACTCTCAGAACAATCTCTTGAAGCAAAACCTGCCTATTATGATTTAATAGAGAGTCTAAGAAGTGGTCTAGGAGTTCATATGGATGAAACAGGCTACAAAATAGCCTTTCCTGATAGCTATAGTGGTAATTACGCTTGGTCTATGTCTAGTATAGAAAAAGATAATAATAATACTGTTTTTGCTTTAGGTAAAAACAGGGGTAAAGGTAATGCTGTAAATTTACTAGGATCCGATTACTTAGGAATAGGTGTGAGTGATGACTATCCTGCCTATACTAATACTTTTAGAAAAGATAAGCATGCTCTATGTTGGGCTCATCCATATAGAAAGTTTAGAGATTTAAAAAACTCCTCTAGCTTAGAAGAAAGTAGAAAAGAAGTCTGTAGAGTGTTTTATGATAAGTTTGCTAAGCTATACTCAGAGTTAATAGAGGCAAATAAATTACTTAATCAAACTAGAGCTAATTCAGAAGAAAGAAACTTAGTTAAAAGTAACTTAGAAACTAAACTAAGGAAAATATTAACAGTAGATATGGTGAGTAAAGATGAACCTATTAAACTAAGAACTCTTAAACAAACCATGCTAAAGAAAATAGATAGATACTTTGTTTGTATCAAAGAAGCTGATGTTCCAACTAGTAATAACAAGGCAGAGAGATCTCTAAGACATCTAGTAATTAAGAGAAAAAAATCATTTGGTTCTAAAACACCAAAAGGAGCTGAGACTATGAGTATACTCTACTCTGTTGTTATGAGTCTTTGGTGGAAATCAAAGAAGGACTTCTTTAAAAATTATGGCGAGGCTTTGAGTTAGGGGTCAGTGAGGAGTTACATTGCAGCTGAATTCTGACTCGAAGTGCAACATTTTATTAAATACTTATTTAAGCTGATAATTTAAAAGTTTTCTAAATCTATTATTTAGTATATTAATAATTTCGTAACCTCTTTTTAGATTGTAGATTAAATATAGTCTTTTTTAAACCCTCTTCAATACCAACTACAGGCATCCAGCCAAGCTCATTCCTAGCTTTATGTATATCTGGTAAAAGCAAAGGAGTCATAAAAAGTTTTTCTTCTTCATAAACTATTTTAGATTTTGACTCTATAAAAGAGATAACTTTTTGCGCAACTTCACTTAAATTAATATCTACATCCGAGCCAATATTTATAATATCAGAACATTCAGTTTCAATAATCTTTACAATCGCATCTATAACATCACTTACATAACAAAAAGATGAGCTAAAGTCTTTATCACCAAATATAGTTAAATTGTTACCTTCTATGGCATCACTAATGAAATCAGGCATCATCTGATCATCATTTAACTTCATTCTTGGTCCATAGGTTCTAAATAACCTAATTATTTTAGCATCCAAATTATATTTTTGATTATAAGTAGAAATAATTGTTTCAGCAAAACGTTTACCTTCATCATAACAACTTCTATCTGAGTTAATACTAACTTGACCCATATCATCTTCTCTAACTAAATAATCTTGTATTTCATTCCTCCTCAAGCCGTATATCACCGAAGATGATAAATGAATAAACTTGGCTTGATAATTTAAGGCCAAATCTAATAGATTTTTAACTACTAATGAATTAGCTTGAATAATTTTAACTTTATTATCATTAAAATTTTTAGGTGATATTGGACAAGCTAAACTATAGACTTCTTGTATCCCCTGAAAAGGAATTTTAAAACTCTCTAAACTACTTATATTTTCTAAATCTATTAGTTCAGATAAGTCATGGTTTATAAATACAAAATTAGGATTAGATAACAAATGGTCAATATTTTTTTCGTTACTGTTAGAAAAGTTATCAACACAAATAACTTTAGACGTCTTTATAAGATCATCGCACAGATGAGAACCAATAAAACCAGCTCCACCTGCCACTAGTACATTTTTTTTATCAAAAATAATTTTTTTTGGCATATAATATTTAAATTAATTATTTACTTTCTAATAGAAAAATAAGAAACTTCTATCCCTTTCTCTGAACTAAGCTCTCCTGCATAAAAACTTTCCAAAAGATTACCTTTACCACTAAATACTCTAACGTGAGGAGAGCCGCCCTCTCCTGCTCCAACAATAATATCATCAAAACCATTATTATTAATATCCCCAGCTGAGACAGATATCCCACCTTGAAATTTTTTATCATAAACTAAAAAACTTTTTTCTAACTTTCCTTGACTACTATATATTTTAACATAAGGTTCCTGATCTTTTCCTGGAGCAGTAATTATTTTAGAACCAGAACTTCTAAGACCTTCTAAATTAGCTACGGCTACCCTTACTCCTTGGCGACTATTTTTATCATAAGCAAAAAATTGGCCTAAAAGCTTACCTGAACTATTGAACATCCTTACTTGTGGGCCACCACCACTTCCCGCTCCCACAATAATCTCCGAAATACCATCGCCATTTATATCCCCTGAGGCTAAGTTAACGCCGCCAGAGAAACTATAAGGGAAGGCTAAAAAACTACTTAGTAAATCACCTTGATAATTATATACCCTAATCTCAGATCTGTAATTTGAATCTGGAGCAACAATAATCTCTGAGACTCCATCTCCATTTAAATCACCTGTGGCAACTTTAACGCCAAATCTACTTAACTTGTCATAAGCAAAAAATTGTTTAAGCAACTGCCCCTCACTATTAAAAATTCTAATATGAGGTCCTCCACCAACCTTAGCACCACTAATTATTTCTAAAGAAGTGTCTCCATTTACATCTCCAGAAGTTAAGCTAACTCCTTGATGAAAATTATTTTCATAAGCTAAAAAAGTTTTTTCTAACTGACCTGACTTAGAATAAATTTTTACTTTAGGTTCATCATTTTTCAAAGGACTGGTAAGTATCTTTCCACTAAAAGATTTTAATTTTAAATGAGATATATTTACTGCTCTATCTACATTAACCCTGCCTGAACCTAATTGCCCAATATAGCTAGGATTAAGTCTGCTAATATCATCAGTACTACTTAAAAGAATATCTAAAGCTTCTTGTCTATTAATATTAGGATTAGCCCCTAAAATTAAGACCAGAGAGCCACTAATTACAGGGGCTGACATTGAGGTTCCTGACCAATATCCATCAAAATATTTACTAAACTCGCCTTGTGAGAAATTATTATCAAAAGCAACCGTACTAAAAAAACTTACTCCAGGCGCAGAAATATCAATACAGTTAGATCCGAAACTAGAAAATGAAGCTTTCTGATCTAAAGTATCTGTAGCGGCTACCCCTATAACCATATTCTGACCAAAACTACCATCATGACAAACTGGATAAAGCGGATTAATATTTACATCGTATCCTTCTCCATCAGAGTGTTCATTACCAGCCGCTGCCACAATCAAGACTCCTTTATTATAGGCTCTTTCAATAGCTGCCTGTAGAGAATTATTATAGTTTAAACCTACAAAACTTAAATTTATAATATCCGCCCCATTTAAAACAGCATAATCTATTGCCCTTACTACATCTCTAATATTTCCAGCACCAACTTCATTTAAAATTTTCAAAGGCATAAGCTTTGTCTCCCAAGCAATGCCACTTATACCTTCCCTGTTATTACCTCTACCAGCAATAATACCTGAGACTACTGTGCCATGAGATAAACCACCTTCAGTCCAAGGCTCATTTTCTAAAAAATTTGGGCTGGGATCATTATCACCTGACACAAAATCCCAACCATAAAGATCGTCAATAAAACCATTTTTATCATCATCAATGCCGTTATCAGGTATTTCTTCCTTATTTAACCAAATATTATCTCTTAAATCTGGATGATTTATTTGTATTCCCGAATCTATCACAGCCACCACGACATTAGGAGCACTAAAAGTTCTCTCCCAAGCAGCTGGGGCTTTAATTTTTTGTAAATACCATTGCTTACTATAGAAAACATCATTTGGCTCTAAAGCCAAAACAGTTTTCGGTAAAATTATTACACTAACTAGTAGGAAAAATAAGATTATATATAAAGATATTTTTTTCATAGATATACTATAAACAGTTATTAATAATAGATATAGCTTAGCATTTTTATTTTAAAAAATAAAGGTTAATAACTAAAATCATTAAAGTAAATCATAAAAAAATACCGAATCTATTTAATTCGGTAATATTATATACAAGAGACATATTAATTAGTTTTAGTTTTTTTTCTAAAAATTAACCAAAATATTCCAAACGGTAAAAGAAAATTTATTAAGTATATTACTTGTGATGGAATAATATAATTACCCGGCTCAAGTGGTATAAAGATAAATAAAAAACTTATTGATACTGAAAAAATAAATACAAACACCATTGATATTAATATTAAACTCCAAAAATCAATCTCTAAATTTATTAACTTCAAAGTGGTAGACACTGTTAAAGCTAAAAAAATAATTGATACTTGAAATAATAAAGGATAAAAATAATTTTTTCCAATAAAACTAATTAAATACAGAGAAATGTACAAAAAAACGAAAACGAAAACCATCATTAAAATTTCCAATATTAATTTACCTATTACTCTGTAATTAAAACCATCTCCTAAAAAAATACTCGTCCCATTATTTTTCTGACTTTTCATAATTATTAACTTTTTAATGAACAAATAAAAAACAATTATTTTATATTAACATAAATATTTATATTATCAATACTCTATTAACCCTATTATAAAAACAGCCTACTTTAAAATATATATGAGTTTTTAAACTAAATTAATATTATGATTGAACTGGATTAGTCACTCTTCCCATAAATAGAATATTACCAGATTTTTTCTGTTGAATTATAAATATAAAAGGATGATCAGCTCTAAATGTGGGTATTATTGAACCCATATCGGGACCCATTGATTTCTCTGTCATAACTACAGCCGTTGCAGCAGTAGCCTCTGTTCCTTCTTCACTTACATCAACAAATGCCTGATGAATTACTTGGCTTATATATAAATCTTTATTTCCTGTCATTCCAGAGAAATCAGCTCCCTTAAAGGCAGTGGGCATTCCCATTTCTGATAAAGTATTCTTCATAAAATATTTAGTTTCAAATTTAAATTTTGGAATATAAATATCAACTCTTTGATTACTTATATTTTTTTTCCACTTTGACAAATTTTCTGATGTAATAGAATTTTCTAAGGATTTCATATCACCATCTTTTGGTAGAAGAACTAACATAGACAAATCTTCACCAGAATATGGCATTTCAAGAATTTGTAATTTATCATTTTCGATATAACCAAATTTTGCTTCTTTGCCAGTTTTTTTCATCATTTTAACTTTAACACTATTTTTTAATGAAGTTCTGAAATCTTCATCTTGAGTTTCATTTTCATTAAATTGTTTTAACCATTCACCTTTAAAATAAACAGAGTTTGTAAGAACTAATCTAGTCATGTTAGATATTGCACCAACGGGAATTAGATCCTTTATTTTATTGTTAGTTTTATCTTCAACCCAATTATTAATAGTTATACGAGAATTTTCTGAATCTTTTTTAAAATCAAGGTTGGTTACTTGGCCATCATAATATTTATCAATTAAATTAAAATATTCATCCAGAAATGTATAATTTAGTTCTGCCCATAAAGCATTGGCTGTACTAAGTTTATATAATTTATCTTCTTTATTTATTTTGTTATATAAATTAGCATAACCTGATCTTCTTACAGAATCATCTTTCGGAAAATGAAAAACAGATTGAATTTCTTTGGCTGTTTGCCCTTTTGCACCTTCATAAATCATAGCCAGTGCTGTTGATATACTATAAGGAGAAAAAAATATATTCCCTTCTTCTATTTTATATTTTGAATAAAGATCAAAAGCAAAATTATTATTCGCTTCTATAACAGCGGATAAACCATCTATAGAAATTTCACTATCATCTAATGATTTTTTTGGTTTAATAGATGTTTTATTGTCATCTAATGATTTTATTGATTTAGCTGTACATCCAGATAAAAAAACTCCTAAACTAAATACAATAATTATGATTGTTAAAACTTTTCTATTCATATAATTATTTAATTTATAACTTTTCAATTTCCCTCAAAGTCTCTTCGGCACATTTTCTCCAAGAAAAGTCTTTAGCTCGTTTAAAGCCTTTCTCTAACAGGTCATGTCTTGATTCATTATTAACCGCAATATTATACATCGCACAGGCTATATCATCTTTGCTATAGGGATTAAAATAAACCACAGAATCGTGACAAATTTCTTTCATCACTTTAATATCACTAACTGCTGTTGGCAGACCACAGGCCAGAGCTTGAATAACTGGTATGCCAAAGCCCTCATAAAGAGTAGGAAAAATAAAGGCTGAGGCACCATTATGAATATAGGGCAGGTCAGCTTCTTTAACCCAACCTAACATTATAACCTTATCTTCTAATCCATACTCATCTATTAAATATTTAATTTCATCATAACCATAACTAGCATCACCAATTAAAATTAATTTATAATCTATTTCTGGATAAGTTTCCTTTAAAATAGCAAAAGCTTCTACTAAGCGAGCGGTATTTTTTTTCTTTTCTAGGCGACCAACATATAAAAAATATTTTCCTTTAATACCATATTTTTTTAAAATTTCATTAATTTTTTCTTTATCATTTATCAGTTTATAAGCATCATTATTATAACCATTATAAATAACCTTCAGTTTCTTATCCTTAGTTCCATATACGTCAATAATTTCTGACTTAGTAAAATTAGAAACTGTAATTATTTTTTTAGCTGCCTGTAAGGCAAAAATTGTTGACCACTTAAGATAATCTAAATTAGATAAACTATACCTTCCTAAAGTAATAATTTTTACCAAAAATCCACTAATTTTTTTAAAAATAGCTGAGTTTTGTACAAGAGAAACCTCCGATTGATAAATATTATCCGTTCTCATAAAAGCAATATCATGAATAGTAGTAATAGTTCTTTTAGGGTGAATAAGAGGAATGGTATGAGCAGGTACAAATAGAACATCAGGCCTTCTAAACATCATCTCCAAGGAAAACCTTCCTAAAGTCCATAGATAAGAAAAAGGCCAACGTAAAATCTTGGCTTTAAAATTATTATGGGGACTTTTTATAATTTGATAACCATATTTATCAAATTTAGGTTCAACTAAATTATCATCAGCAAAAGTACTTAAAAGATCTGATAGACCCTTATTTAAAGGTTTGTCAGAGTAAAGAATATATTGATTTTTACTGTCAATTTGTGCCAATTGCTTTATCAAATAGTATGAATACCATTCAGTTCCAGTTTTATGTTCTCTATTGGCTCGACTAGCATCGATACCTATAATCATAACTTTATTTAGTTGCTAAAATTGATCTTTTATATGAATTTAAATTTTCTAAAGCTATACCCGTTCCTTTAGCTACACATAAAGCCGCATCATCAGCTATATAAGAGGGGACACCTGTCGCTCTAGAAAAAAGTTGATCAATATTTCTAAGCAGTGCGCTTCCACCTGAAAGCACTATACCTTTATCCATTATATCAGCAGCTAGTTCGGGTGGAATTTCATTTAAAACTTTTTTAGATGCACTAACTATTAATTCTAATTCATTTTGAATAGCTTCAGTTACATCATCACTGTTTACCATAATAGAGCGTGGCAAACCGGAAACAATATCTCTACCTCTTATCTCCATACTTAATTTTTCTTGTACAAATAAAGCACTACCAATATTTATTTTAACTTCCTCAGCTGTTCTTTCACCAATAGCTAAGCTATATTTTTTCTTAATAAAATTTAATATTGCTTGATCAAATTTAGTGCCACCTACTCTTACTGAAGTTGATGAAACTACTCCACCTAAAGAAATTACTGCCATTTCAGCTGTTCCACCACCTATGTCTACAATCATATGACCTGTGGCTGAACCAATGGGTATGTCAGCTCCTATAGCCGCCGCTACCGGCTCTTTAATAATATAAGCCGCCTTAGCTCCGGCTGCTATAGTAGCTTCTATAACCGCTCGTCTTTCAGTAGAAGAAATTCCCGCTGGTACTGCTACCATAACTTCTGGACGAAAAAATCTAACATTACCTAAGGTTTTGTTTATAAAATATCTTATCATTGCCTCGGTAGTTCTGTAGTCAGCTATAACCCCCTCCCTTAAAGGTTTTACAGCCATAATAGAGTCAGGAGTTCTTCCCAACATATCTTTAGCTTCATTACCGACAGCTAAAATTTTTCTATCGTCCATAGCCACTGCCACCACTGAAGGTTCGTTTATAACAATACCCCTTTTAGGGACATAGACTAAAGTATAAGTTGTTCCTAGGTCAATACCTATTCTTTTAGCAAACATAAATATTAAGCTTAATAATATATATTAGCTTTATTTTAGTATAAAAGTCAAGCTTACTCCATTTCGCTCATTTTCTCCTTATTACCAATAATTCTAATAACTTTTTCCGCAAACTCATTAACATCAAATTCACTTTTTACAAAATAATAATTAATTCCCAATTCCTCACTCCTAGCTTTTCCGTCTGCCTCACTAAGATCGGTAAAGATAAAAATCGGAGTATCAGCAATTTTTTCATCTGATCTTATTTCCTTAATTAAATCAAAACCATTGTGTTTAGGTAAGATAACGTCTAAAACAATGTAGTCAAATTTACCTCTTTTAATAAAATTGAGCACTTCTTCTCTTTCTTCTTCCCCCATAGAAGTTTCTACTTCATAACCTTCTGAGCTAAAACGAGACTGAAGACCATATAGAAGATTAGCGTCATCTTCAATGATAAAAATTCTTTCTGACATAAAATTTAAATTATTTTTTTAGTTATATTTTTAATTTTTCCCACCAAGACCTATTCTCTTTATACCAATTAATCGTATCTAATAAAGCATCGATAAAACTAATTTTGGCTTGCCAAAATAATTCCTTGCTAGCTTTCTCACAGGAAATAGCATAGCGGAAATCATGACCTAATCTGTCATCAACATATTCAATATAATCCTCTGATTTATTCATTAAAGTTAATATGTTTTTAGTAAGCTCTAAATTATTTTTTTCAGAATTACCTCCTAAACAATAGGTTTCTCCTAGCTTACCTTTATTTAAAACTGCCTCTATACCTTTTACATGATCGCTAACATGTAACCAGTCACGAATATTTAAACCTTGTCCATAAACTGGAACTTTTTTATTCAAAAGTAAGTTGCTAATGAATCTGGGTATTAATTTTTCGGGATGCTGATAAGGTCCAAAATTATTAGAACAATTAGAAATAGTTATAGGGAGTCCATGAGTGTGAAAATAGGACCTAACCAAATGATCCGAACCTGCCTTAGAAGCACTGTAGGGGCTTCTGGGGTCGTAAGGACTGGTTTCAGAAAATGGATTATCTTCTAAACTTAAGCTACCAAAAACCTCATCAGTGGAGACATGATGGAACCTGCTTACTTTATGTCTCAAGCATGCATCTAAAAGTGATCGAGTTCCCTCAACATTAGTTTTTACAAAATCAAAACTATTTAAAATTGACCTATCTACATGACTCTCAGCCGCTAAGTGGACAACTGTATCTACAGAAGGTATTAATTTATCTAAAAGTTTCTCATCGCAAATATCACCTTGAACAAAACTATAGTTAGAACTATTCTCAATTTCTTTAAGATTATCTAAATTACCAGCATAGGTTAATTTATCTAAGTTAATAATTATATCTTCTGGATATTTTTTAAGCCAATAACGAATAAAGTTTGAACCAATAAACCCTGCCCCACCTGTAATAAGTAGTTTCATATTAATCTATTTTTAACTTATTTTGTATTATCTTTAAATTATCATCACTAGCCTCTTGAGAAAGGAAATACTCCAAGCCATCATCTGCTCGTCGTGGAATTAAATGAAAATGAAGATGAGAAATTATTTGTCCAGCCTCTTTACCATTATTTAAAACTACATTATAGGCTAAAACATTTAGTCTGTCTTTAACAAGCAATCCCATTTTCTTTATTACTAACATCAACTCATTAAGTAAAACTTCATCTATTTCTTCTAAATTAACATAATGTTTTTTAGGAACAATAAGTAAATGTCCAAAAGATGCAGGAAATTTATCTAAAAAAACTATAACTAAATCATTTTCATAAATACGATAACTAGAAATTTCATTCTTAATAATTTTACAAAAAATACAATTTAACATACCTTTTTAATTATAATTACTCTATCAAATAAGGAGAATTAGAATCCTTTTCCCAACGAATTTCATCCACCTCTTCTTTTTTACCCTCTCCTCTGTAGAGTTTATCTGGTAAATTAATACTCAAGGCCGCTTCACTAGAGACACACTTATAGCCATGAACCACACCTGGGGGAACTACTACTAAAATAGGATTATTTATTCCTGCCTTAATTTTTTCAAAATTTTTAAAGGTTTTGGAATTTTCTCTTCTATCCCATAGGTAAAGATCAAATTCACCCGGTCCAACAAATATAAAACAATCAGCTTGATAGCGGTGTTCATGTGGCCCCCTAATTACACCTGGTAAGGTTAAACTAAGATAAGACATCTTCGGCTTATAATCTAGCTCGTCTTGTCGCCAAATTTCCATTAAATATCCTCTTTCATCAGAATATTTTTTAAGTGGCTTAACTATTAATCCTTCAATCATATATTTTTTTTCTTTAAGAGACCATTTTGTGATCCAGATTTTGAGATAACTGAACTAGCGTTTCTAGCTGCTAAATATAGAGCCTTAGAAATATCATAGTTATATATCTCTAAACCTGAAACAAAAGCAGAGTTAAAAGCATCCCCCACTCCTGTGGTATCTGCCATTTTCTTTTCTTTAATGATGGTTTGCTTATAGATTTTATGACCATTATAAGCCTTGGCGCCACGACGACCATCGGTAATCACTACTATTTCTGGGCCTAGGTTATAAACAATCTTTAATAAATTATTTATATTATTTAAAAACTTTTTGTCTTTGCTCTTCCCTTCTTTAGAACTTAAAACTAATTCAACAGCTTCATCCTTATTTAAACATAAAACCGTAGTCTTCTTAAAAAATCTTTTTAATTTTTCTGATCCCGCTTGCAATTGTTTAGAACCTGGATTCCAGGCAACTTTAGAGGCAGAAAAAATAGCCTGTTCTAAAACAGCTAACCACTTCCCTGACAAAGAAGTGATATATAGCCAATCACTTTGAGAAATAATTTTTTTATCTAAATCAGATAAACTCAGCTTATCTTTAGCCCCCCTATAGACAAAAGCCACATGTTCTTTTTTTGGTCCAATAACAACTAAAGAAAAAGGACTAATTCTTTGCTTAATTATTTTAATTTGATCTGCATTTACAGAATGTTTTTTAAAATTTTCTATTATCCTTTTAGATCTTTCGTCATTACCCAGTGTTCCTATAAAGCTAACGGTAAAACCTAGATTAGAAAAATTAACTGCAGCATTGGCAGCTCCACCTCCAAAGGTAGTTTCAGTATTTTCAATACCAATTTTAGCCCCATATTCAAAAGCTAAGAGCTTCTGTCGCAATATATCTTTAGGATTATCTAATACCATAGCCTCCTGCGGATAAATATTTATATCCTCAGTTGCCCCGCCTAAAGTTACGATTTTCTTTTTTTTCATAAATAAATTTTACGAGTAAATTACCTACTAAGTACATTCTAACATAAATTAAGTTTGTTCCAAAAAATTAGACCGTAAATTTTTACTTTTAGAGCTTATAACATAGAAAAAAATTATTGATAATATCAAGCCAAATAGAACTTGGTAAAAAAAATCTTGCCAAAAGCTTAGTTTAAATAGAAAAAAATTATTATCTAGAGAAAATAGATATAGAAAAAAATCTATAAGATTAAAAATTAAATTGAAAAAAACAATAAAGAGTAAACTCAAAATTATTACTGAATAAAAGGAACGGTTAGTTAAAAAATTGGTTTGTATAAATTTTAATATAAAGAAACTAATTAACAAGCTCATTAAAAAAAGTCCAAATTGATAGAAAAAAAAGCTATCTAACAAAAAACCAGAAAATACTAAAATAATTAGCACATAACTACCTTTATTGAAGATAAGGAAAAAACTTAAAACAACTAAAAAAACTGGTAAGTTATAAAAAGGATAACTAAGACTAGATATAAAAGAAACTTGAAATATTATTAAAAAAAACCAAAAAAATATTTGCGCAATTATCTTTAAAAATTTTTTCATAACTATGGTTTAATCACTAAAACTAGCCTCAACTCATCAGCGTTATACAATGGTTCTAACACTGCTTTTTGCCAAATTTCATTATTCTGCTTATCTACTCTAGAGACAACTCCAATTAAAAGTCCTGCCGGTATATTATTTTCCAAACCTGAACTTATAATCAAATCTCCTTCTTTTATCTCTTGATTTTGCGGGATAAGATCCATGGAAATTGTTAGACCTAAATTACCAGAAACAATCCCTGAAGTTTCATCATTATTTATAATACCAGCAGCCAATTTACAATCACTATTTATAGTCAAGCAAGCTTGAGAACTTTCCTTAGAAACATTAATTATTTTTCCTACCACCACGCCCTCTCTGTTTATAACCGCCATGCCCACTTCCAAGCCATCTCTTATTCCTTTATTTAAATAGAGGTTAAATTCATTTTTTCCCGCAACTAAAAAATTATCTTTAGAAGTTATTTCTGCCATTATATGACTATAGTCATGCTCCACATTAAAATCTAAATAATCTTGTAATTCTCTATTTTCCTTATAGACTTGTTCACATTTAGCTTGTTCGGCTAAAACTTGATAATACTTAAGTTTCATCTCTTCCAATTCTTTTTCTAATGTCTTTTTTTCCGGTGAAGGCTTAAAACCCTGATTAACCTTTAAGCTTAATGTATGAAAAAAACCACCTAAATTATTAAAGGGTTTAATAATTAAATTCTCTAAGGGAGATAAAAAACCCAATATATGTAAAAAAATCAGCAGCAAAATTGCTACTGCGATAATTACATTTTTTTTACTAAAAAGACTTTTTTTCATAAAAAGTTAAATCTCTAGATATTATTAGGTGAAACTATTTTTTCTAAAAGCTCAGGATTATCAAGTAAGGCTCCCGCCCCTCTAGCCACACAAGACAAAGGGTCTTCAACTATTTTAACAGGAATTTTAGTAGATTGAGAAATAGCTTTATCCAAGCCTCTAAGTAACGACCCTCCTCCAGCTAAAAATATACCTCTTTCATAAATATCTGAAACTAGCTCTGGTGGTGTTATTTCTAAAGTAATTTTTATATTATCAATTATTTTATTAATAGTTTTAATTATCGCCTCTCTAATTTGTTCATCACCAACTCTAACTGCTCTAGGTAAGCCATTCAAAAGATCTCTACCCCTGACTTCCATTTCTCTAGGTTCTTTTAAAGGCAAGGCGCTGCCAATGGTTATTTTAATATTTTCGGCTAATTGCTCTCCTATGAGTAAATTAAATTCTTCCCTAATATAATCAATAATATTACGGTCAAACTCATTTCCAGCTAAACGTAAAGACTTCCAAGTAACAACACCTCCTAAAGATATAACGGCTATTTCAGTAGTTCCCCCGCCCACATCAACCATCATGGTAGCAGTTGCTTCAGTAACTGGTAATCCTGCTCCTATAGCCGCTGCCATAGCTTCGTCTATTAAATAAACTTTTCTAGCTCCAGCTGATCTAGCTGCATCTTCCACGGCTTTTTTTTCTACTTCAGTTAAATCAAGTGGCACTCCAATTACTACACGAGGTCTAGAAATTAGCGTAAAATTTTCTTTATGAACCTTATTAATAAAATACTTTATCATCTTTTCAGCAATCTCAAAATCAGAAATAACCCCATCTACTAGAGGTCTAACTGCATCAATATGCCCTGGGGTTTTACCTAACATCTTTTTAGCTGCTAAGCCAACCTCTAGAATCTCTGCTGTACGATTATTTATCGCCACAACTGAGGGCTCGTTTATAACCGTCCCTTTATCTTTTAAATATATCAAGGTATTTTTTGTACCTAAATCAATACCTAAATCGTTACTTAATTTTCCTAAAAGCTTAGAAAACATATTTTTAAAACTATTGTATTAATTTATTTTTTTTAATATTTCCTCAAAGTCAAGAAGTAAAACTTCTGCCAAGGATCGCTTTTTAAATTCAAGCTTGTTAGCTTGCAAAGTTTTAGCACTAACAACTATCCTAAAAGGGCATCCCAGTAGGTCAGAATCAGCTAACTTCTCACCAGCAGAAACACTTCTTTCATCATATAGAACTTCAATACCTAAATCTTTTAATTTGTTATATATTTTATCTGCCTCATCGTTTTTGTTCAATGATAATAAGTGAACCTTAAAAGGAGCTATTTGTATAGGCCAAATCATACCTTTTTGATCAGCAAATTTTTCTACTATCACGCCCATTAAACGACTAGAACCAATGCCATAAGAAGCCATGTATACTGGCTGTTTAGTACCTTCTTTATTGGTAAAGTAATAATCAAAAGCTTCAGAAAATTTAGTATTTAAGGGAAAGATATTAGCCACTTCAGAGGCTTTAGTTACCCGTAAATCTTTATTCTTGCACTTAGGACAGATATTTTGACGATCTAATACTTCTTTATTTACAGCTAACTTACAAGCATCGCAAACATAAATCTCATCCTCACCTGTCTGGCATTCAGTTTGAAATTCATGAGAAAAGTCAGTCGTAAAATCACCTCCTGAAGCTAGTGTTATATAGGTGCTATCACTTATACCTAGACGTTTAAAAATTTCCTGATAACTCTGTTTAACTGTTTCATAATATACTTGCATATCACTTAAACTAGTATGAAAACTATATAGGTCTTTCATTCTAAATTCTCTGCCCCGAAGTAAGCCTGACTTAGGTCTTGCCTCATTTCTAAATTTAGTTTGTATTTGATAAATTGAAAAAGGTAAATCTCTATAACTTTGAGCATGCTTTTTCACGATAGGAGTAATAATTTCCTCATGAGTAGGGTTTAAAATATACTCTGAATTATTTATCTCTCTAGACCCCTTATTAGCCCCTAAAGTTTTCATTAAAACATTAATTTTCTCTAACCTTCCGCTTTTTTCCCAATTATCCTGAGGAGAAAGAGCTGACATAAACATTTCTTGACCACCTATTTTATCCATCTCTTCTCTGATAATATTTTCAATCTTATTTAAAACTCTCCAGCCTAAAGGTAAAAATTCATAAACACCCGCCATAATTTTATCCACAAAACCAGACCGAAGTAAAAGCTTAGCATTTAAACTAGCTTCATCTTTAGGTAATTCTTTAGTAGTTTTGGTAAAAAGTTGTGATTGTTTCATTTTGTTCAAAATTTGTATACAAAGTTAAAAAAACTTTTATTTTCACCTTAATCTTATCTAAAAAATATGAGCTTGTAAAGAGTTGGGCTACTAACTTATTAATCTTAAATAAAAAAAGACCTAATAACCCCAAATCTTTCCTCGTAGCTCCGGGAGCTGGGGCTAGTTAGAACCTGTTTAATGGAAAAGTAACATTTTACCCCCCCCCTTCAACTCACTATTGTTTGTGACTGATATAAAGGAATAATTTATTTAAAATATACAATACACATTTTAGAATATTTAATTTAACCCATATATAATTTAATATGAAAAAAAGACCCTCAATTTATTAAGGGCCTTAAAATTTATTATCGTTTTTATAACGATGCAACCAGATCTTCAAGTATTACCTTGTAGGT
>Ga0307991_1000201_pt1 | contig 45263 bp, 31 predicted proteins | sample EllFjometagen131_FD_203146 | JGI IMG/M metagenome (GOLD analysis project Ga0307991, IMG submission 203146) | Marine microbial communities from Ellis Fjord, Antarctic Ocean - #131 | ecosystem: Environmental > Aquatic > Marine > Unclassified | place: Southern Ocean | collected 2014-10-08 | reverse complement strand
AACTTACATATTGCCAGACTCTAAACATACTAAAACAAAGTTGCTAAAAATGAATGAAAAACAACGGGAACTATACAATATTATTAATAAAAATTTCTAGGGTGTTGCAACGCTGAAAACAGGAGTGCCTTTACGGTTTGGGAATCTACCTATTTATTGCGTCCATCACAGGTATTTCTGTCATTTAAGTTTGGTTTTTAATTAGTGTTTGTAAGAAAACTGCATAAAACTAAAAACAAAACGTTATAAAAATACAGCCCCGTTTCGTTGTTATTGAAATTTGGAATTACGTGATAGCATACTGATTATTATGATCTTTATGATTGTTTATGGTTTTATTTTTTTCGTAAGAAATCAGTCTAATCAGTTTACAATTAAATTCTATTCTTCAAAAGCATTTTCAAAATCTTCTTCAAAATATTTATTGATATAATCGCAACCGTAGTTAAAAATACGATTGTTGTTATCCTCGTTTGTATAAACAAATTTAAGTTTATTTTGTTTTGCTGTCGATAATAACGACATAGCTTCCATTCTAATATCTTCTAGTTTTTTCTTTTCTTTTGAACCAAATTTTTTCAATAAATCAGTTAACTGCTGATAAGATAATTTGCTAACTTTAGGTTCTAAACCTGCTTCAAATTCCTGAATAACTTTTTGGGTGTTTGTAAAACTGCCACCTGATTCTATTGGGAATGAAGCCGGAAGGATAAGATCAGCTTTTTGAGCTGTTTTGGTCATAAAGCAATCTTGAACCATTACGAAATCAGGAATTGCTAACCAACCTGCAATCTTAACTTTATTTTTAGCAGTTCCGAGTGGATCTTCACCAAAGATAAAGAGATTTTTCAATTCTCCTTCTTCTAAATTTATGAATTGACTTTCTTTAACAATAGTAGGCAATTCATCAATTTCCCATTTCTTTTTCATCGCTTCAACAAAATCCGGATCATCAATTGGCTGGCTACCCACTCCAAGTTTGGGGCAAACTCCCATATCAAATAATCCCTGAGAATTATTTTTTTCCTTTAACGAAATCAAACCGCTTGATTTTTTCCCGAGTTTACCACTAATCATATTTAAATTGAAAAGTTCGTAACTTGCATTTGCCGATAATTCTTTCTCGGAAAATACGATAACAGCATTCATTTCATTATTGTATGATTTTGCAAATTCAATAATAACATCCATAAACGGAACACCGGAAAGTTTAATCAGTTCGCTAAAGTTTTCTTTCAGAACCTCTGTTTTATACTCTTCATAAGCCTCGCAATTATCATTAATAAACATTGCATTATGAAAATTATTTGCAACGAGATAATAGTTGACAGCTTTAATAAAATGATAATATGATTTTATCTGAAGCACTTTATCAACTTTATGCTTCAATGAGCTATCATCATGAATAGTAATAAGTTCAACCGGAACTTTATTTTTGAATTGAGCATTATTTATCATGAATCCGGCTACTGCATTATCCTTGTTAATTTCCGAACCGAGCAGATAAATTTTACTTACTTCATTCAACTGTGCAAAAGGAACATTGTCTCTGGAATTAAAAATATAACCCTCACCACGGTTAAGATAATGAAGACTGGTAACATTATTTGTTTTAGCACCAACTCTTGCAAGTTTCTGTACAAGATACATTTCTTCATTTGTAAGCCTTGCACCTGCAAAGAAAGCATTATCATCAGGTTTAACACCGGAGATTTTTTCTGCAATTATTTCATGAGCTTTCTTAAAACTGATTTCAGTAAATTTCCCTTTTTCTTTATGCAAAGGTTTTGTGATTCTTGTATTATCATTCAAATATTTATATCCGAATTTTGGATATTTACAAAGATTACCATCAGCATTTACGACTCCTTCTTTTCCGGTAACTTTCATAACAAAGTTACTTTTATGATTGATGACAATTTCGCAGCCCACAGAACAATAATTACATATAGTATTAACTTTATCGGTTTTTATAGGACCCGGTTTAAATAAAACATTTTCGGTAATAGCTCCCGTTGGACATGTAGAAATACACAATCCACAGCTTTCACAAGTTGAATCCTGAAGTCTGTCGCCCATACTTGGTGCAACGTAGGTTTCAAAACCACGATTAACCAATCCCAATGCATTAGCGCCAACAACTTCATTACAAATTCTTATACATCTTGAACACAGAATACATTTATCATTATCAATTTCGATGTACGGATGCCTGAAATCTATTTTGTGTTCATTAAAATCTCCTGAAAATTTCTTTTGATCAGCCTCATAATCAGTTGAATATTTTTTCAGATCACAATCAAAAACTTCAACACAACCACATTCAAGACATCTTTGTGCTTCATGCTTTGCAACATCTTCATCAGCATATCCAAGTTCAACTTCTTTAAAATTCAGCCTGTTACTTGGATCGAGTGTAGGCATTTCTTCACGTTTTTGTTCCGGAAAACATCCTTTATATTCTTCAATAACCTGGGTTTTGAAATTATCTTTTTTACTGAGAAACTCTTTTTTCGGAGCAATAACTTCTTCATTATTAAGAAAAAGATTACAACTGTGAGAAGCAAGTTTTGCTTGTGCAATGGCTTGAATAACAGTTGCCGGACCTGTAACACCATCTCCGGCGGCAAAAACTGATTTTATTCCTGTTTGCAATGTTTCGGGATTAGCTTCTATTTCGCCCCAGCGAGTAAGTTTTAATTCACCTTCACGTGTTAAGCTATTAATTTCATCAAGAAAATCAACCTGAGTTTTTTGTCCGATGGCAGCAAGGATAAAATCAACATCAACATCGAATTCAGAGCCTTCTATTGGCATGGGTCTTCTTCTTCCTGAAGCATCAGGTTCACCTAATTCCATTTTAAGACAAGTAACAGATTTTACATTTCCGTCTTTATCTTTATTTACTTTTATTGGATTTGTTAAAAGTTTATATTCAACGCCTTCGAGTTTTGATTCATGAATCTCAATTGGATTTGCAGGCATTTCTTTTTCAGTTCTACGATAAATCACATAAACCTCATCAGCACCACATCTTTTGGATGTTCTACAGCAATCCATTGCAGTATTACCTCCACCAACAACAGCTACTTTTTTACCTTTAAAGTTAGCCGGTTTACCTGACATTTCCATCTCTTTAAGGAAATCAATACCGGAAAAAACATTTCCTGCATCATCACCCTCACAACCTATTAAAGTACCTTTTTGAGAACCTATTGTTAAAATTGTTGCATTGTAATCATCCTTTATTTCCTGATATTTGATATCCTCGCCGAATTTTTTATTATAGAAAATATTTGCTCCAAGCTCAGTAATATTATCAACTTCTTCTTGTAGAATGTCATTTGGCAATCTGTATTCAGGAATTCCATATCTTAACCAACCACCTGCTTTTGGAGCAGCTTCAAAAATATCAACCTGATGACCTTCTTTCTGAAGAAAAAAAGCAGCAGAGAGACCACCGGGACCGGCTCCAATAACAGCTACTTTTTTATTGGTTTTTTCTTTAAGCTCAGGAACAAATTTATTTTTTGAATTAAGATCATAATCAGATGCAAAGCGTTTCATATAATCAATACCGACAGGGGCACCTTCGTCCAAAAGATTTCTTCTACAAGAAAGTTCGCAAGGCCTCACACAAATTCTTCCGCAAATTGCCGGTAATGGATTTGTTTCTTTTATCAGAGCAACAGCTTCATGATATTGTCCTTTTTCGATATGAGAAATATAACCCTGAACATCAACACCGGCAGGGCATGTAAGAGTACATGGTGCTTTACAGTCGGCGTAATGATTACTCAGTAAAAGATCAAGAGCTGTTTTTCTGGCTTTTCTAACTTTCTTATTATTTGTTTCAATCTTCATTCCTTCTGCTACGTTTGTAGAACAAGAAGGCTGTAATCCTCTCATACCTTCAACTTCTACAACACACAAATAACAAGAAGTGTATGGTTTTAATCTTTTATCGTTACAAAGTGTTGGTATCTCTATATTGTTACGTTTGGCAAGATTTAAAATCGTTTCACCACTATATGCCTGAGTTATTTTCCCGTTTATTGTTACGTTTATTCTATCACTCATTTTTAATATCTTTCTTTTGATTCAAAAAAATTACACTGAAACTCCTAAGCTTTATTATTTATATATTAATTACTTGAATATATTAATATTATTTGTTTCTTTATTTGTTAGTGTTTTTATTTAATATCAGTTTAATAAACTTTAATTGCGTCGAACTTACATTTTGTAAAACATGTACCACAATGAATACAATCATCCTGACGAATAAAATGGACTTCTTTTCTGCTTCCGTCAATTGCATTTGTCGGGCAATTAATTGCACAAACAGTACATCCTGTACATTTTTCAGGATCAACTTCGTAAGTAAGTAATTTTTTACAAACTTTTGCGGGACATTTTTTATCGTAAATATGAGCTTCGTATTCGTTTCTGAAATATTTTATAGTTGTCAGAACAGGATTTGGAGCCGTTTGTCCTAAACCACAAAGAGCGCTGTCTTTAATTTGATATGCAAGTTCTTCGAGTTTTTCAATATCACCATCAACACCTTCGCCTTCGGTTATCCTTGTAAGAATTTCGAGCATACGTTTTGTTCCAATACGACAAAGAGTACATTTTCCACAAGATTCTTTTTGAGTAAAATCAAGGAAAAATTTTGCAACGTCAATCATACAAGTATCTTCATCCATAACAACCATACCTCCCGAACCCATAATTGCTCCTGTAGCATTTACAGAGTCGTAATCAACAATTGTATCAAGAAGATGCTCAGGGATACATCCTCCGGAAGGACCACCCATCTGAACAGCTTTAAATTTTTTATCGTTTTGAATTCCACCACCAATTTTAAAAATAACATCTCTGATAGTCATGCCCATTGGAACTTCAGCCAAGCCCGATCGTTTTATTTTTCCGACAAGAGCAAAAACTTTTGTTCCTTTACTTTTTTCTGTTCCATACTTTGCATATTCTCCTGCACCATTGATGATAATCCATGAAATATTAGCCAGAGTTTCAACATTATTAATATTAGTAGGCTCTTTCCAAAGACCTGAAGCAGCGGGAAAAGGAGGTCGTTTACGAGGCATTCCTCTTTCGCCTTCAATTGATGCGATTAATGCAGTTTCTTCGCCACAGACAAATGCTCCTGCTCCTTCTTTAATGTAAATATCAAAATCAAATCCATGAATTCCCAAAACATTTTTTCCCAGATAACCTTTTTTACGTGCTTGCTCAATAGCAATTTTCAAACGTTTTATTGCAAGCGGATATTCAGCTCTACAATAAATAACTCCACCGGTAGCTTCAATGGCATAAGCTCCAATTATCATACCTTCGATAACTGAATGCGGGTCACCTTCAAGAACAGATCTGTCCATAAATGCTCCCGGATCGCCTTCATCAGCATTACAGATTATATATTTATTTTGGGATTTATTATTATTTGCAAATTTCCATTTCAAACCGGTTGGGAAACCTCCCCCACCACGACCTCTTAATCCTGAGTTGATAATTGTTTGAATCACATCAAGGCGAGATATATTTTGTCCTGCAATCTTTTTTATTGCTCGATAACCATCCCTTGCTTCATATTCTTCAATATTTTCGGGATCAATATATCCACAATTTCTTAAGGTTATTTTTACTTGATCATCTGTAAAAGTATTATCAATAGTCCTAAAAGTATCAGCTCTAACTACATAATCTTTAATAGGTTTATTTTCCTTAAAATGCTTTTCAATTATTTCAGCAGCTTTATCTTCATCAATTTCACCATACATATAAGAACCGTTCTTGTCAATTATTTCTACAAGAGGTTCTCTGTAGCACATTCCAATACAAGATGTCTTTTTCAATTCAAATTCTAAGTTTTCAGTTTCCTGAATATCTTTAATTTTATCAAAAACCTTTTTTGCACCGGCAGCAATTCCACAACTTCCAAGGCCAACTATTACTTTTATCTTTTCCATATTATTTTGCTTCTTGTCGTTTGATTTCTCTAATAATTTTTTTTGCTTTATCACCGGTCAGTTTTCCATAGGTTTCATCATCTATCATCATCACCGGAGCAAGAGAGCAACAACCAAGGCATGCCACCGATTCCAATGTAAATAAGCCATCTTCTGTTGTTTCACCATCACTTACTTTCAGTGCTTCCTGAATAGCATCAGTTATTGCATTTGCATTTTGTACATGACATGCAGTTCCGTGACAAACTTTTACAATATGTTTACCTACAGGATTAAGGCGGAATTGAGAATAGAAAGTTGCTACACCATACATATCACTAAGTTCAAGCCCTGTTTCTTTTGAAATTTTCTTAAATGCATTTCTCGGAATATATCCAAAAATCTCTTGGACTCCCTGCAATATAGGAATCATATTTCCTTTTTTATTTCGATATTTTTCAATTAGGGAATCAATTGATGAGAGATCTGCTTTATCCTGTTCAATTTCGACAATATTTGTATTAATTCTTGTTATTCGCATCTTATTTTGGCTGTTAATTTTTGTTGGGTAAAAGTAAAAAAATGTTTAATTTGGATACCTTAAAGACCTTATTTATATTCTATTTAAATAGACAATTAGCCTAATAATTTTGATAAAATGAGATGTTATACCAATTGAATTTCTAAATTGCTGATAAATATTTTGAAATATTTTTTTCTTTGTCAAGGCAAATATTCTTTGCATCCGTACGGACGGAAATAATATTTAACGTAGAGAAAGGAAAAAAGAAACGAAATATATTGGTAATTTGGATGTTCAGTTGGTATTACCTAATATTTCATAAATATATATCTGGAAAATAGAAAAAGTTAATTAGCTGAATATTATGTCATACTTGTACGAAACAGAATTGCAAAATTTCCAATTTTGTTTTGTACAAGTATAGATTGTTTTAAGTGGTTTTTTCCTTCATCCTTTAATATTAAGAAGCTTTCGTTTTCTTCTTTGTTTTTATTGTTTTACCAGATAATTTAGCGTGCATAGCATTTGCAGCTATTCTCCCGGCACCCATGGCAAGAATTACAGTTGCCGAACCAGTAACAATATCTCCACCGGCATAAACATTTTCGATAGATGTTTCATTTGTTTTGGGGTTTACTTCAATATATCCCCATTTATTTAATTTTAGCTTAGGTGTTGAATTGAAAATAATAGGATTTGGTCCATTCCCAATTGCAACTATTGCAAGATCGCATTCAACAATAAAGTTTGAATCTTCGATAGGAATAGGTCTTCTTCTGCCGGATTTGTCCGGTTCGCCAAGTTCCATTTTAATACATTCAATAGCCTTGATTCTATTATTATCGGTTCCAATATATTTCACGGGGTTATTCAATAATTTAAAAATAATCCCTTCTTCACCGGCATGATGAACCTCTTCTCCTCTTGCCGGAAGTTCATGTCGCGACCTTCTGTAGATTATTGTTACTTCATCAGAACCTGCTCTTTTTGCTGTTCGTGCACAATCCATTGCCACATTTCCCCCACCAATAACTGCAACTTTATTACCATGTGGCATTGGTGTATCGTATTCAGGAAATTTATATGCTTTCATCAAATTCATCCTTGTAAGATATTCATTTGCTGAAAAAACATTTCCAAGACTCTCACCTTCAATATTCATAAATACTGGTAATCCTGCTCCAACACCAATAAACACAGCATCAAAGTTTTCGAGTAATTCATCAATTGTAAGTAATGGTCCTATTACATGATTTTTCTCAATTCTACAACCCATGCTTTTCAGATAGTTTATTTCGAATTGAACAATAGATTTAGGCAATCTGAATTCCGGAATTCCATAAGTTAAAACTCCACCTGTTTCGTGCAATGCTTCATAAATTGTAACGCCATACCCTTTTTGTCTCATATCAGCAGCAACTGTAAGCCCGGCAGGTCCTGAACCTATAACAGCAATTCTTTTTCCTGTTTCTTTAGTAATAACCGGAGCTTCTACAAGATCCATTTTTCGTTCATAGTCGGCAACAAATCGTTCAAGTCTCCCGATGGCAACAGGTTTATCTTTTTTACCGACTACACAAAATTTCTCACATTGATCTTCCTGTGGACACACTCTTCCGCATATAGAAGGAAGTATATTTCTTTCTTTAATTTTTTTTGCAGCACCATCATAATTCTCTTCAGCAATTAAGGCTATAAAAGATGGAATATCAATATTTACCGGACATCCTTTAACACACTGCGGATCTTTGCATTGTAAACATCTTCCGGCTTCAAGCAAAGCCAATTCGCCGGTATAACCATAAGGAACTTCCTGATAATTACTAACTCTAAGTTTTTGATCCTGTTCAGGCATATCCTGACGCGGAATCTTAAGTTTTAACTTTCTTTCATCAGCTTTTGTGAGACCATGCCATTCACAACCAAATTTTGTACAAATATAAAAAGGCATAAGCTTTGAAAGCGCTGAGATTAATACTTCACCAACATTAGAGCCACATTCTAAGCACTTCACACTTTTATTTATAATACTTTTTTTACATTTAGGACAAAAAACATCATCTAATACATCACCTTCTTTTATCGGTATTGATGTTTCAATTTCAAAAACATCAAGATATGGACTAAGTTTAATATCAACTTCCTTACCTTTATAGAGAGCATTAAAAGTGATACTTTTCTCATCCTTTTTCTCAACATTAAAACTGTTATGACAATGAGGGCAATAAGTATTTAAATATGTTTTAAACTTTAAATATTTTACATCCTGATCAAACATAGTTTTGATTTTTGTTACTAATATGGATAGCTCTGTCATTGCTATCAAACAAATTTTCAATTACTTCCCATGAATTTTTACTTTATTTTCGAATCGAAAATAATAATGAATCTTTTTCATCTTTAAGATAAATTGAATTTCGGTTTTCTAGTTCTTCGAAATCAACATCATGCCCATCAAAATCGGGTCCATCAACACAAGCAAATTTGGTTTCTTTACCGATTTTAACGCGGCAACCTCCGCACATTCCTGTACCGTCAATCATAATAGGATTAAGACTTACGGTTGTTGGTATCTTAAATTTCTTGGTCAACTTACAAATATTCTTCATCATTATTATTGGCCCGATTGCATAAACATGTTTTATATCATACCTTTCCTGAAGGTATGTTTCTAATGGACCGGTAACAAAACCATGTTCACCATAACTTCCATCATCAGTAGTAACAATCAGCTCATCACAAATATTTTTCATTTCATTTTCGAGAATGAGCATTTCCTTGTTTTTAGCTCCAATAATTCCAATCACATAATTTCCGGCTTCATGATATGCTTTTGTTACATGATGAATAATTGCAACTCCTGTACCACCACCAACCATAACTACAGTTCCTTTTTCTTCAATTTTAGCAGCTTTTCCGAGAGGACCAACTACATCTTTGATAATATCACCTGTATTAAGCGATCTCATCAGAGCTGTGGTTTTACCAACTACCTGAAAAATAATAGTTATAATTCCTGCAAAACTATCTTTATCAGCAACTGTTAACGGAATTCTTTCTCCTGTTTCATTAACTCTAAGAATTATGAATTGACCAGGATTAATTTTTTTGGCAATTTTGGGAGCACTAATATCGAATCTGATAATAGTTCCTTTAGCCATTTCTTGCTTCCTTACAATTTGAAACATAAGCAATTTTTTGTTTTGTATTCTTTCTAAACTTTCTTTCTTTTTTTTGAATATCGAACACCTAACACCCCCGAAAGCTTTCGGGGTAACGATTTTTGATTTATTTATGATTTTTGATTTTTCTGTACAGTTTCTTTACTTTTCAATTGGTATTACTTTACAATTTCAATTACTATCAAAACTAAAAAATCAATCAATCGTTCTTCTAAATCATATTCTTTCATATTTAATAAACTTCTAAAATCATTATTCGTTAATCGAAATTAGAAATTCAATTTATTCTTCTTTTATTATTGGTTTAAGATAACAATTTATTTTTTTACCATTCATCACTATCATCAAGGCGTATATCATAAAGATCGTCTTCACTTAAGCCATGCCACTTACAACCTTTTTTTGTACAGATATAAAAATCAAGTAATTTTGTTCTGGCACTAATTTCTATTTTTGCAACAGGTGATTCGCATTTCTCACATTTCTTTTTTTCAGATATAAGGCTTTTTTTACAATGTGGACAACTGACATTCTTTATTATTTTGTCTTCCGGTAAAAAAACTGTTGATTTTGAAGTAAATACATTTAAGTATGGGCTTAGCATCAGGTATCCTGATTCACCATTTGAAATTTTTACTTTGAGCATTTCATCTTCAATAAGACTTTTTTTACAATGTGGGCAATAGGCTTGCAGAAATGCACCTGATTCAATAATCTCTTTCTTTTCGTCGGCTTCAGATTTCTTCGGAATAACTTTGTTTTGTTTATTAACGAAATCTTTTTTCGATTGTTTTGCACCAAAACCATATTCCTGATACAATTTGTTAAGTGCTATGGATAGGTCTTCAAATTCAACTTTATGGTCTTTGCAACCAACTCTTGAACAAACACTAACTTTTCCTCCCATATCAAGGTAAAAAGGTATCATTGGCGCCTTACATGTTAAACAATCAACATCTGAAACAATTTGAGCAGCACAATGAGGACAGAAAAACTTTACGATCTCACCCTTGATCATTTCAATATCAGCTTTATAATTATAGCTTCCATATATCGAACTTAGATTTATTGTTCCTTTATTTTTAGCAACTTCGATATTTAATTTAATGCTAAGTTCATTATCAATCAACTGATCGTGATCCATCAGAGATTTTCCACATATCGGGCATTTCACTTTTAACGACATTAATTCATACATCTTCTATCTTTTTAAAAATTAGTAATTCTTTTTAAATTCTAAATTTCCTTCAATAATGTAAAATATAAAATTTTAAATTTAAGAAAAATTCTATCTATACTATTATTGTAATATCTAATACAATAATAAGAAAAATTTATTTGCTTTGAAAATTTATATCAAGTTCAAATATAATAACATAACTAATTACTTAATTGATCATATTTATCTTTCTGTATATGAAGAGGTTAGTTTTTTTATTGAAACAATTTATAAAGATTTTAAATTATTAGAAGCAGATATTAAATGTTGTATATTTGCTAAAAGTATAAGCAATAAAAGAATACATTATGAAAAACATAAGTAATCGCTATCACAAATTCTTTCAAAAAATTAAAACTAATTTAGCAAGAATTAAAGCACCTTCAAAGCTCATTTTGATAGTTTTAGGGATTATTTCAACAATTTGGTTTTTGATCAGAGTTATTCCAAAACCAAGCAGGGCTTCTTATCCTTGTATGCAAGTAGCTTCTCCTATCATGGCAAATTTTGTTTTATATATTCTGTCAATCACAGGTTCTTTTGCTGCATATAAATGGTTCAAACATCATCTCGTCAAAACAAAATATGTTTATGCTGTTCTTTTATTTTTTGTAATGGTAATCTTTTTTGCAATCTCTTTTTCTGTTTTCAAGAGCCCTGCTTTTGCAAATAATAAAGAAATTATTAAGGGCGATTTTCCTCCAAATTCTCCAATGGGCATTGCACAGGGAATTCATCCAGGACGAGTTATTTGGGTGTGGGATTCGGCTGCCACCAACGAAAACTGTACTAATTATGCAAACTTAAATGGAGTTCTGGATCCACAGGATGATGCCTGGCACATGGCAAAAAACAATAATCCAGTAGTTATCGACAGCATGTTATTTGAAGCAATTACTAATCTTGTTGGCGTTTCGGATAACTCTCAGGCATGGGACTCAATTTTTACATATTTCAACAAGAAACACGGTAATGGAAATGTTGGATATACTTCCGGCGAAAAAGTATTTATAAAAACAAATGCAACTTCTACATATGGAAATGCCGGAAGTGGAAGTTACAACAGCGATTTAAGCATGGACGATCACGGACACGGTACTCCGTTTTGTGCCGAGACCAATCCTTATGTCGTTTTATCAATGCTAAGGCAACTCGTATATTCTGCAGGTGTTACAGAAGAAAATATTATAGTTGGAGATCCTATGAAAAACATCTATCAGGAATTTTATGAACTCTGGCACAATGAATTTCCAAACATTACTTATTTAGGAAATGACATACATTATTCAGGAATTGAGGATTTAATATCCCTTGGCAGAACACCGGTTTCAATAAGTAATACAGCCGAGATATTTTATTCTGATTTGGGTACTGTAATGCCCGATGCTATCTCCGATTATTTATATTCGGTTTTTGAGGAAGCTGATTATCTGATTAACATTCCAACATTAAAAGCTCATGCATGTGCCGGAATAACTTTAGCAGCCAAAAATCATTATGGCTCTCATACAAGACAAATTGCTATGCACCTTCATAAAGGTTTGCTTAGTTATACTAATGATAATCCCGACAGGCTTGGTTATCATTTATACCGAACACAAGCTGATATTTTAAGTCATGAATTACTTGGAAGAAATACACTATTTGTTTTAGTTGACGGTCTTTATCCCAGCGAGGAAGCCATCTCAACACCTTACAAATGGGAATCATTTCCTTTTGATGATGATTGGTGCTCTTCAATATTTATCTCACTTGATCAGGTTGCAATTGAATCGGTTTGTCATGATTTTTTACGTACAGAATATAACGGTGAATTGGTTTCAGAATGTCGTCCTAACTGGGATGGCGTTGATGATTACCTTCACCAGGCAGCCGACTCATCAAATTGGCCAGAGGATATCATTTATGATCCCGACAATAATGGAATATTGTATGCTTCTCTTGGTGTTCATGAACATTGGAATAATTCAATAAACAAACAATATACAAGAAATCTTGGAACCGGAGATGGGATTGAACTCATTAAAATTCTTAAACCTTATACAGGTATTGAGGAAGAACCGGCATTAAATGAAAAACCTGAAATATCTGTTTATCCAAATCCGGCAAACAATATTATTAACGTTAAATACGATAAAGAATTTATTATTGAAATATTTGACATCACAGGAAAAAGCATTCTTACATCTAAAAATAAAACGACTAATATTGCACATCTCGATCAGGGAAATTATATTATTGTGATTAAGAACGAAAAAGGCAAAATATTAAAATCGGATAAATTGATTGTGAAATAGAAAAATTTGTCGAAGTATCAATTATATAAGAAATAAAAAAAAGAATAACGAATATCGATTAACGAATGATGAATAATGATTTAAAAGAAAAATTGCCACTAAAAAAAAATTCGGAGTGGACTCAATATTCCAATATTCCACCACTCCATTATTCCCCTTATTTCCCCTATTTCCCTTTTTTCTCCCAGGTAATAAGCGAAATTCTTTTTTTACCATCCATACGTACTTTTACAGGTTTCTCAAAACGAACATGCTTAAAATATTTAGTACGTTCTATTAGTTTTTGTTTCTCAAGAATATCCCATTTTATGTAATTATCTGATTTTTCCTGATTAACAGAAAAATATCCAACATTCATTGAAGTAACATTATGGAAAAAATGTGAGCCTGAAGACGAATCAAGCGGGTAATCTTCGAAACTTGTTTCAACAATTACTTTGGCATTTGATATTTGTGGCCAATTTACAGGTATCCCAATCCATCTGTCACGAGTACCCCATCTACCCGGACCAATCAGAATATAATTTTTGTTTTTCTCGGCCATTTTTTCATTTAACATTTCTATTTCATCGACCATTTCAACAGTCTTACTTTTATCAAAGACTTCTCTATCAATATAAATTACATCAGTAATATTTTTTATCAAGCCATTGCCCATACCTTTTTTTGTATAAAGCACAATACTCTCTTTTTTAATTTTACTCATATTTATATCATAATCGGATGCATTACCTATCAATGGTTTTATTTGCAAAAGATAAAATGATGCCCGATTTTGATCATCTTTATTCAGGTCAACAGCAAACTCAATTTCAACAGGAGATCCTATTGCTTCTTTTACAAGATCCAAAACTACTTCAATGGTTTTGGCAAGAGGAATATAATTATATTTTAAAATATTGGCAAAATTTATAATTCTTGGTCCCGGTTTATTGATGCCCGGATAAATAACATTATTTTCGATATTATAAACAGAAGCAAGATGTCGTAAGTTTCCATGACGTTCGGCTTCATCAATATCAATAAGTGTAAGTCCGGCGGTATCGCCTTCAAGAAGGTCAATATCTTTCTTTTTCAGGTTAACTGCAAAAAACTTAGTTTGTGAATTTTTAAATTGGTCTTTTGGAGAATTAATTTCAGTAGAAGGATATTTTGGTGAAAACCTGTAAGCATTTTCACCTTCAACAACATATTTTCCAAGTCCTACGGCTGCAACTGCAAAACCTTCTTCTGGTTTCATGTGCGAAAAAGGATAATAATTATATGATTGTGCAACTCCGCTGATATGTGGATAAAACACTCCATCATATTCATTTCCTACTACTTCCTGTATTATAACAGCCATTTTCTCTTCTTCAATTTTGTAGTTTATAGCTTTTACATAACCACGGGCAATTTTTGAAAATACAGAAGCAAAAACAAGTTTAATAGCATCCATTACCTGTTGTAAACGAACTTTAATTTCAGGATGATTATTTGGTAAAAGATAAGTTTCAAAAATACCTGCAAAAGGCTGCACCAGTGAATCTTCAAACAAGCCTGACGAACGAATAGCTACTGGTTCTTTTATCATAGTAAGAACTATCTTTAGTCGTCTTTCAAGAGTTTTTGTAAGATTACATTTCAGAAAAACTTTTTTTATTACTTCATAATCTGTCTCATCAATTATTGTTTCTAAGAGATTATTTCTTTCTATAAAATACTCAAATTCATCAGTACCTATTACAAGAGTTTTTGGTGCGCGAATATTTATGTCAGGCAGGTGTTGTGAAAAATCATAATTATTAATCAGGTTATTAACAAATGCAAGTCCTCTGCCCTTTCCTCCAAGAGAACCATCAAATAAGCTAACAATATTACTTTCATCTGTGATATCCGATTGTTCAAAAGGAATTATCTTTCCTTTTTTCTTTTCATTCCTAAACTTTTGAATAACATTAATCAGCACCTTTCGAATTTTATCTGTATTTTCATAATCACTTACTCTATGAGGATTTAATATTTTTGCAGCCTGAATTTCGCCTCTTGCCATTAACCACGAAGAGAAGTGATTTCTTTTGGCATGATAAAGAAGTGATTCATCCGGTATTATTTTTAATTGTTTTTCAAATTCTTTTAATGATTTGGCAACTCCAATTTTTCTACCCTCCTTGTTCCGGTAAATAAAATTTCCGAATCCAAGATAATGGGTAATAAAACTCTGAAAATCCTGAAGAAGGGTATCGGAATTTTTATTAATGAAAATTGATCGTAATTCATGAACTTTAATTGCATTTTCAACATCAGAAGACTGGATAATAGTAGGTATTTCTATTGCTTTTTCCCTTGCATATTTTACAAGTTCAAAGCCGGCATTTTCATTAGGTTTACCTTCTTTTTCATATTTTACATCTGTGATAAGACAAAGCAAATAATCCTTGTATTTATTAATAATTTCCACAGCTCCTTCATAAGTTGAAGCCAGAATAATTTTTGGACGTGCCCTTAATCTTAAAACTTTGTAAAGTTCATCAGTACTCACATCATCAATAATTCTTTTTGTTTGTTCAAGGATAATTTTATATAATAATGGTAAATATCTGGAGTAATATTGTGGCGAATCTTCAACAAGCAAAATAACCCTAACTAATCCTATTTCTGTATCATTTTCAATATTTATTCTGTCTTCAACAAGTTTGATCATCGAAAAGAAAATACTTGAATCTCCATTCCATACAAAAGTCCTGTTAATATATTGATAACTTCTTGTTTTTTTCTCATAAAAATCAATTTCACTATTATTATTCAATAAAAGTAATATTGGAATATATGTAAATTGCTTTTTTATCTTTTTACTAATATTCAGAGGGAGATTTCTATCAGCACCGGACATAATAATTATCATGTCGAAGTGTTTGGAATTTAATTGGCTGAATACTTCTTCTTCTGAAGATGCACCGGTTATTCGAGGCAGTGATGTTAAATTAAGTTGGTGATATTCGCCTAATACATGTTCAGAAAATCTTCCTTCTTTTTCAATACTGTAAGCATCATACAAATTGGCAATAAGGAGAATCTCTTTGACTTTAAACGACATAAGATCATGATAAATATCTCGGTTAACATTATTTATATTTAGAAAACTCTGTAATAATTGTCTGCTGGTAATCTTTTCATCTTTAAGTTTTGATTTTTTATCTTTATCAATATCATCATTATCACTTATTACTTCCTTAGCTAATTTCTCATTTAAATATCCTGTAATCAATAGAGTAATATTTTCAATCAGGTCTCTTTCTTCTTTTAAAAAAGGTCCTTCATTTTCATCAGGAAATTCATTAAGATAACATACTTCAATGTATCCTTTTTTAGCATCAATAGTTTTGAATTTTAGATTTTGTGACCATATAGTTTTTTTAAAATTACAAGTTTCAAAATGCATGTTACCATACACTATTTTAACAACAGTAGATTCAGGATATTGCCATGAGGCAGGAAGTATATCGCAAATATATTGAAGTGTTTCATCAATAGGTTTTCCTTCTCTAAGAATTCCCGTTGTTTTGTTTATTCCGGCGAGTTCTTTTACTCTTTCAATACTATCAATTTTTAACTTTTTATATTTACTTCCCGATTCGTTATTTGTCATATTCATAATTTATTTAAAAAATCATTAAAGCAATTTATTTTTTATAAAAATACAACAAAAAAGAAACAGCATTATATAATATTATTCTAAATAATAAGACTTTTAAAAAAAAGTAAAAAATACCTGTTTCTAATTAAATAATAATATGTAATATTGTGAATATTTTATTAAATAATTCACTAATTAAAACATATTCAAAGTTATGGCAAACCATCAGAATTTAGTTAATGATTTTATGGCTGATATAATAGCCAAAAATCCGGGTGAAGTTGAATTTCACCAGGCGGTTAAAGAAGTAGCGGAAACATTAATTCCATTTATTGAAGAAAACCCACAATATAAAAAAGCAAAAATTTTAGAAAGACTTGCTGAACCTGAAAGAGTAATTTTATTCAGGATTCCATGGGTAGATGACGAAGGAGAAGTTCAAATCAATAAAGGATACCGAATTGAAATGAATAGTGCAATAGGACCTTACAAAGGTGGGATGCGTTTTCATCCTACAGTAAACCTCGGAATATTAAAATTTCTTGCTTTTGAGCAAGTATTAAAAAACAGCTTAACTACACTTCCAATGGGTGGTGGTAAAGGTGGATCAGATTTCGATCCTAAAGGAAAAACAGACAACGAAGTAATGCGATTTTGTCAAAGCTTAATGACTGAGTTGTTTCGTCATATTGGTCCAAATACTGATATTCCTGCCGGTGACATTGGTGTTGGTGGTCGTGAAATCGGATTCTTATTCGGTCAATATAAAAGATTAAAAAATGAATTTACAGGAGTATTAACAGGTAAAGGTCGTGAATGGGGTGGAAGTCGTATAAGACCTGAAGCTACAGGATACGGAGCTTCTTATTTTGCTGAAGAAATGCTAAAAACAAAAGGTGATTCTTTTAAAGGTAAAATTGTTTGTATTTCAGGTTCCGGTAATGTTGCTCAATTTGCTACAGAAAAAGTTACTCAACTTGGTGGCAAAGTAGTTACTTTATCTGATTCATCAGGATATATTTATGATGCAGATGGAATAGACGCTGAAAAACTTGCTTATGTAATGCATCTCAAAAATGTAAAAAGAGGCAGAATTAGCGAATACGCTGACAAATTCGGTTGCGAATATCATGACGGAATTAAACCTTGGGGTGTTAAATGTGATGTTGCAATGCCTTGTGCTACTCAAAACGAAATTAACGAAGAAGCCGCTAAAACTTTAGTTGCAAACGGATGTATTGCAGTTTCTGAAGGTGCAAACATGCCTTCTACTGTTGAAGCTGTTGAAGTTTATCTGGGAGCAAAAATTCTTTACGGTCCGGGTAAAGCTGCTAACGCAGGTGGTGTTGCTGTTTCAGGTCTTGAAATGTCACAAAACTCATTAAGACTATCTTGGACAAGAGAAGAAGTTGAAGCAAGATTATTACAAATTATGAAAGATATCCATGAAATTTGTGTTAAATTTGGTACTGAAGGTGATTTCATTAATTATGTACAAGGTGCAAATATCGGAGGTTTCGTAAAAGTTGCAGACTCTATGCTTGCTCAAGGTATTGTTTAATCTAGTGTTTGTCTTATAATTATACTACAAAACCGTTCTGATAATTTTCAGAGCGGTTTTTTTTATTTTGCTTCGATAGTATTAGATTCTTTAATCAACATAAAAAACATTATGGAATTAAAAAATGCATAAAACACAACTCCAGCTTGTGTTTCAAACATCGATTCCACCAAAAGATTTATAGAAACTATTATCAAAAATAGTAAATATAAAAAATTCTTTTGCCTGAAAGTATAATATGCTGGCAAAATCAAAGACAAAGTAAGAATTAATAATCCAATAATACCAAGTGTAATAAATGTTTGTAAATACTGATTATGTGCATTTAACCTTTTTTGTAAAGCTTCTTTGATATTATTTTCTTTGTACTTGTTAATCAAACAATCTTTAACATCGCCGGTTCCTACTCCAATCAGAAAATTCTTTTTAATAATTTCAAATGAGTTTTGCCAAATTAATATCCTGTCAGCAGAACTGCCACTTCCTTCGTTTTCTATTTTTTCAACATTTTCCACTACTTGTTTTGATTTTACAATCCTGAATAAGGAATAAGGGAATATATTAAATGCAGAATAAAATAATCCAAAAATAATAACAACAAGAAACAATCCTGTAATAAGCTGTTTTTCCACAACAATAACATGAGCAACAGTTATGAAAAACAAAATAAACAAAGCTAATATTCCAGCCTTCGAGCTTAACATAATTACAAACAAACTGAAATAAATTGTTAAAAGAATCATAAAAAATACTTGTTTTCGCTTTTGTTTTGTAATCCGGGTTTTTAAAAGTATTGTCATTATTATTGCAATCGCAAAATTCAAATACATTGCAAAATAACTTGGATGATGGAAAAAAGAAAGTTTGCTATAATAAAATTCGCTGAATTGATTATTTTCACTAAAAATAATAAAGGCATCAACAAGTGAAATTACTGTCCCAACAAAACAACCAACAATAAACACGATTAAGATTTTTTTAAAATTGCTTGCGGTAAAAACTTCTTTTTTTATAGTTGAAAAAATAATAGGGAAAATTATCAGCGAAAGCTTAACTTCCAAATCAAATACAGCATAATTTATATTTGATGAATATAATATCCCGACAAGGTAAAGTACATATAATGATGCAAAAGAAAGGAGATATAAGCGATTATGCCTTTCTCTTAAACGTTTTAACTTTTTTCTGAAATCAAATTCAATAATCCAAACCAACACAATTAATCCAATAATATAAGGAACAACAATTGAATACAATGGAATAAAAAATGCCAGTAGTACAAATAAAAAATAATTTATTTTATCAAATAATTTCATCTAAATTGTTTTCTAAAAACTGAATAATTTTTTTGGGATTTTTACTATCGGTATCTAAATTAATAATTTGCATTGACACTTTATATGCAATAGGAATTTTATCAATTTCAATATCCCATAATTTAAATTTTTTCTCTACAGGATGAATTGGCGAACAGAACCAATTGTCTAACTGTATTTTTTTGCTTTGAGCTCTTTCTTCAAATAATTTTCTGTTTTTTACAAGAACAGGATATTTTAAAAACGAATGATTATCATGTAATCTTTCATTTACATGATATTTGTGATGTTTCTTCAGGAAATCAGTAAATAATTTTGCATTCTTTTTTCGCTTTTCTAAAACCTGTGATAATTTGTTTATGCTTTTTAAGCCGTTTCTGATCTGTGTTTTACTGATATCTTTAAAATAATCATCCGGCATATTTGCTGTAGTAATTTCTTTATCTTCTGAGGAACCTAAAACAAAATTATATTTACTCAACCAACGGTAAAATTTTCTTAAGCCCCAATAAGTTGAGGAATTAATAAAATATTTATGGGCGAATAATAAGCCTGATAATAACAAAACTTCCTTTTTTGAGGGCTTTATAAGTTCTGAATTTACATTAATCAGTTCAGGAATAAGTACACTATTATTTACAATGGAAAATCCACCAACTCCTGTCGAAAAAGGTTTATTCCATTGAGTTGAAAAAAATGCAGCATCACAATATGTACCGTTTGGTTTATCTTTATATTTACCACCAAAACCGTGGGTACAATCCTCTATAGTCCACAATTTATTTTCTCTTGCAAAAGCAACTATTTCTTCAACTTCGGATGACAATCCAAATGTATTCTGACTGATAATAACTTTGGTTTTTGGAGTAACAGCTTCTTTTATTTTTAACAAAGTTGTGTTTAAAGTTTCCTTATCAATATCAACATAAACAGGTTTTGCTCCAAGATATTTAATGGCATTAGGAACTACCACACAAGTATAACCCGGAATAATTACTTCATCGCCTTTTTCAACTTTCATTGCTTTTAACAAAGCATATAAAGCAACTCTGCCTTTCCAGTAGAGGAAGATGTTTTGGTTATCATCAAAATAATTTGCAATTTTATTTTTAAATTTTTGTTTTGATTTTTCCATTAAATCATTTTAAAAAATTTTAGTTTCAAAACTTAGCACATTAATAAATTTTTTAGCAAGCAATACAAAATCATGATTTTTGCGTACGTATTTTCTTCCATTCTCACCCATAATAATTCTTTCTTTCTGGCTCAAATTTAACAATTTTAATATTGCCTCAGCAACTTCTGAAGGTATATTTGGTTTTACAGCAATTCCACAATTAGCATCTTCAACCATATTATTTCCGGCATCAATAGCTTGAACTATTGGTTTTGCAGCCATCATATAATCAATCATTTTGTTTGGGCTAATACCAAAACGAAATATAGGCTGCGGCATCAAACCGATGTACAAAATATCGAAATACGAGAGCATATCAGGTATTTCATTTTTGGTAATTGAATCGAGAAAGATTACATTATTCAATGCTTTAGTTTTAACAAGATTTTTTAGATTTTCTTTTTCCGGGCCATTACCAATCAGCAGAAACGAAATTTTTTCATTTTTCAGAATTTCGGCAGCATTAATCATATTATCAAGTGCATTTGCAATTCCATGATTACCTGCAAATCCAATTAATTTATTTCCCTCATTTTTTAAATTATCTAATATATATTTTTGTTTCTCGGGTATTTTAATATTATCATTCCAATCATCACAGAAAACACCATTTGGGATATAGTTAAATTTTCCGGGTTTTAATCCATGTGATTTCATATGAGGTTCGGCTTTAGGCAACATTGTAATTACTGCATCGGTATTTTTATATGCAAAATTTTCAGCTTTTTGTAAAAGCATAATGTAAGGATGCCATTTAGAAAATCCTCCAATTTCTTGCGGCGACAATGGCCACAAATCATGAACTTCATAAATATATTTTGCTTTTGTAAGTTTCGAAATTCTGCGAACCGGATAATTATCCAGCAAATAAGTTGATGAGGCAATTACAATATCGGGTTTATATTTACGGGCAATAAATTTCGATTTCATTATTAATTTGCCTGCAAAAGCAAACATATTAGTAATCCGACTTAAATTATTCGTATTATATTTAGGAGTTTTTATCCAGATATAAGTTATGCCATCAATTATTTCTTCCTGAAAATCGTGTTCAACGTTTGGTTGTGTTTTTCGCAAATGCGATTGCGAGGCAGCTACAATAAATACTTCATGTCCGCTTTTTACCCATTCTCGTGAAAGATAATAAGGTCGATATTCCATTCCCAAATTTGGGGAACCAGCATAATGATTGATTAAAAGGATTTTCATTTATAATAATTTTCTATAAAAGTTCACTAATTTTTCAGCTTCTCTGTCCCAGCTATATTTTTCTTCAACAGCCTTTCTGCCATTTTTTCCCATTTCTTTTGATTTTTCATCATTATGAAGCAATTCAACAATAGCATTTTTTATTGCGTTTATGTCTGCTGGATTAACGCAAACTCCGCTTTTAGCATCAATAATAATACTTTTCCATAAAGGGAAATCTGAAGCAATAACAGGTATTCCTGAAGCCATATACTCAAACATTTTTATTGGCAACGAAACTTTATAACTTTCTGTCGGATGAAGAGTTACAATTCCTGCTTTGGATAACTTCAAAATTTCATTAATCTTTTCCCGTCCTACAAAGCCCCATTCAATCACATTTTTCCATCCTTCAAGTTTAACTAATTTTTCTCTCAAATTTTTGGGAGAATAAATACCTGCCAAATGAATTTTAATATCAGTATTTTCAATACTTTTAAGAAGTTCAAGAATTCCTCTGGTTTCAAATATTCCACCAATGTAGCAGACAGCATTTTCTTTTTCATCCCAATTATCATAAAAATCAAATTCCTCAATAATTGGGTAATTACTAATATTTACCGAGTTTTTATTGATTTTTAAGAATCGATTATTAATGTTTTCTGTTGCAGTAATTACGCCATCAATTTTTGCAACTTTTTTGTTTTCAAGAATTTCGATAAATATCGAAATTAACTTTCTTGCAAATGAAGGAATATATCTTTTTTCAAGAATTTGTCGAGGCAAATCTTCATGAGAATCATAAATAACTTTTTTGCCATTTCTTTTTAGTTTTCCTGCAATCAGTAAAAGTTCCGGATCGTGCAAATGATAAATATCAGCATTCACTTCAAGTGCTTTTTCAAAAACTTTGTTTACTGTTTTTGTCATCCTGATTAATCTGTTGCCTTCTACTTCTTCAATACCAAAAATCTTCACTCCATCCACTTGCTTGTCAACAGCACCTGTAACTACAAGGTTCACATCAATACCGGCTTTAACAAGGCTTTTACATTCTTTGTGAAAAATCCTAGAATCTCCTTCTTTATGAACCGATGTCAGATGGCAAATTTTATAATTCATTGTATGCTTCTATTAATACTTTCTCTTGAGATTCCCAATTATATTTTTGTTTCAATGTCTTGAAAGAATTTTTTTCAATTCGACTGTTGATATTTTCAGATAAGACTTTTATCATAATTTTTAGTTATTCGATAAATTAGCAAAAAATAAATTGTATAAGCAATTAATTCAATTCCAACGTAAATTAATAAAAAGTCATTAATCGCTATTTTTGGTAAAAAAATTAATGTGATTATTGCACAAAAATAGAAAATTTGCCAAATCGAAGCAATTTTGATTTTCTCAAGTGCAGGAAAAACAATACTAATTGGAGAAACAACAAATTTCAAAGAATAAGAAAACACCAAAATACTAGTGTATTCTCCTGATACTCCCCATTCTTTACCAAATAAAAAACCAAAAATTTCAGTGCCAAAAAAATACAATATTATTATTGCAGGTATTGTTAGTAAAGCAAGTATTTTAGAAGTATTTAAAATATTTTTTAAAACAGGAAGCCTTTTGTTTTTCTTTTCAGTTAACTTTTGAAATAACACCTGAGAAATCGACATAGATATTAATGCCAGAGGTAAGGCTAATACCATTCGACTTAAGTCATAATATCCTGTTATTTCTTCGGAATAAATCCTGTTGATAATAAAAATCGGAAATAATAAACTGATAGTATTTAATAAATAAGGAATTGCTTGATATTTTGGAAATTCAATATATCTTTTTGCAACATATTTTATAGTTGCCCAATTAATATTTGAAAATCTAAAACTACTTTTTCTTAACTGAATTAATCCTGAAATAATGTTTGCCAGATTACCAAAAAAATCCCCAATTGCTAATCCAAAAGGTTTTCGTAAAATTCCAAGACTCAGCTGAAAAACACCTTCAATACTTCTTCTACTCATTTTATTTATTGAAGATGCTTTAAAAGCTTTTTTTCTGATTAGCCAATAATTAATTGCATGATAAGAGCTTAATAATAATGTGCTTAAAGGAATGAAATACAACCAATAAGAATACTCAACAGGAAAGTTTAACAGCTTAATTATAAAGTCTTTTAAGAAAATGATTAATATAAGAAAAACAATATTTACAAATACTGAAATCAGAAATGATAATCCTACAATATTTGTTGCATCCTTATCATCCTTAGGTAATACAACAGCCATTTCATATCTTAAAGTTGAAATAACAACTAATATTCCAACAACACTAATATAAACAGCAAAAGCTCCAAAAACATCCGGTGAATAAATACGTCTTAAAATTAATTGGAGAGCAATTGGTATTATCTGAGCAATAGCAGTACCTGAAATTAGGGTAAAAACATTTCTTAAAAACTCAGAATTAAATAATTTTTTTGTCATTGTGCAAACATCGGTATTTTACTTCAAAAAGTAGTATGCTAATTGAACTTACGCACTCATAACTTTAATCCACTTCAGGCACCGATTATCTTCAAAGATACTACTCTTTCTCAAAATAAGTCAATGGTCGCAATACTTTGCCAAAAGCATAATATTGTAATAAAACAAAGTCATTGCCATTATTCAAAGAAGCATATAATCTTTCGATATCAACCGGAACAAGTTTTGCACCATCACCAAATTTATCTTCAAAGCCTTCCTTGTGAAATGTTTTTACAACTGTTGAATCTCCTTTTTTATTCACCACAGTAATCTTGTGTGCAGGTTTTGATAAAGTTATTGAATCAATTTTACTTTGAGCAGTAGTATTTGTCAACACTGCCTCGAACTTAACATTATTAAAAGCGTTTACAAAATTCAAAAGTTTAAGAGTGTCATAATTTAATATCTCTCTATTATTATTAAGAGAAATAATTTTAAAATCTCTATCATTAATATTTTCAACTTTATACGACCAATCAGGATTTTCAAAATATTCAACTTTTATTGATTGAATTTCCTTTACTTTATAATTGAAAATGCTATGATCTCTCCAATCATCTTCAACAGAAGAATATCGCGGTGAAACAAATCCTCTAAAATTTGGAATATGAACAACAAAAGCTCTATCTTTTTCTTTCCCTTCCATCCACATATAACTTCCAAGATTATCCATTGTAGCTCCACCTACATAATATACTTTAGTCATCTTTTCATGAGGGAAAAGTTTTATCCATCCAAAAAGATCAATTCTGTCAACAATTTGATATACCTCAACTTTTTTTGCAGTAGCAGCAAGACGAGAAATTACATTATTATGTTCGGCAAGAGAGACAGGGTTTCTTACTCTAATATCCTGCATTGTTTTTATAAGCATGTTTGTTTTTCGCTGATCTGCTTTATAATGGTCATTTATTTTCCAATTACCAGAAGATATTTTTCTCAGCACAACACTATTATTCTGTTTATCAGCAATAAATATTTTTGTAATATTTGATGTGTCTTGAAGTGCAAAATTGCTACTTTCTTTTTTTAGTGTAGTATTACTGTTTTTTGAAATTAATACTGCTGCAATAATAATCAGAACTATAGTAATAATAAATATGATTGTATTTTTTTTCATTTTTAATTTTTTATCGATTTAGTATATTTTATTTTTCTAATCCTTGCCTGCACTATTCCAAATATTAATATTAATAATATCGGTAATATAGTGTTAAACATTTGCCAAAACAATTTATTGTTATTTACTTTTGTACGATCAAGTAATCTTAGTTTTAGTTCTCTCGAGCGTATTGAAATCAATCCGGAGCCATCACATAAATAATTCATCACGTTAAGTATTAACTCTTTATTTCCAAATGTTTGACGAGTAAACTGATCATAACCGAGAGGCAAAGGATATCCATTTGGAATATGAAATTGATTTCTTATAATATCACCATCAGAAATCACAATCATTTTTGTTGGCTTGCTCTTTTCCTTAAATCCAATTTCATCGTCATTAGCAATTGCAGGAGGTATTCTGTTTTTAAAAACGGACTCAAATTCTCCTTCGAGCAAAACAGCAACAGGCTGCCCAGGAGTTTGATACATCCGTTGATCCGGGGTTTTTTGCAATATCGATAAACTAATCATTGCGGGCGAACTCACTATCCTTGAATATGAAGATGTTTTCAATAAAATGGTTTTATCAACATTTTTAACTTCTACGGTGTCAATACTACTAATAAAATTAGTGCTAATTGCATTAAGATTATTTACAATTGGATGATTGGATAGGGGTGTAAGAATCGGGAAAAAATACCATGGGAAAAAATCCATTTGAGGTTGGTTCCCAATTTGGCCTGTCCTTACCGGGATATGTAAAGCATTTATATCCATAATAAGATTATTATTTAAACGAACCCCATAATTAAATAACTGATCTTCCAGATTTAAGTCATAATTAATACTGATTGCAAATCCGGATTTTTGAATACTATCCATACTTGCTAAAACAGGGTCAATCAACCACAATACTTTTCCACCACGCATCACAAACTGGTCAATAATAAATTTATCCTTATCGCTGAATGAAGTCTTTGGCTTTGCAATAATTATTGCTTCAAATTTATTTCTTATTGATAAATTCACCGAATCTAAAGGTGATCTTTCTGTTAAGCTGTTAAGCTGGCCTTTTATTTCAATTCTTTCTACTACAAAATCTTTTGAAAGAGCAGCAGTAATATCTGCTGTTTCTTTATAAGTTAATTCACCATGACCCTTAATAAAAGCAATTTTAGATTTCTTTATTGTGCTTAATTTTTTGATAATAGAAGCAATATTAAATTCCAGAGATTGAATTGAATTATTTAAAACTGCTTCGGGTGGAAAACCCATTTGAGTACGCAATAATTCCAGTGGTAATTCCCTGGATTTGTATGTTACAAGTGCATTTGGGAAAATTATCTTCTGGGATTGTCCTTCATTTGTTTTTATCTGAAGGTCGGTAGGCTGGAGACCTCTTTCTATTAATAATTTGTAAGTATCGTTTCTTTCTTTTGCATTTGTACTTTCCGAAGGATTAATAAATTCGTATTGAATAAGATTATTATAAGCTCTGAATTCATCAAGCATTTCTTTGGTTTCATTTCTCAACCTTTTAAATCCGGCAGGAAAATCATCACCTTCAAGGTAAATTCTAAAATATACAATATCATCAATATTGTTTAGCATCAGCTTTGTAGCATCAGAAAGAGAATATCGCTTTTCTGAAGTAAGATCAAATCGTGAGTGAATATAAGAACCAATAATGTTTAGCAGGACTATTATTATTATTCCAAATATTATCTGGGTTAAATTATATCTTTTTATATTCCTTTTTTTACTTGACATTCTAAAATAATTATTTCTTTTTTAACAGACAATTACCACTTTCTGTCTTAACTTTTATTTTCTACATTACCATTTTCTACTTTCAAGAGATAGCTTTGTAAGCAGCATAAAAAGCGCCTTCACACTAATAAAATAAAGAATATCTCTTGTATCTATCACTCCTCTGCTCATTGAAGAATAATGCGAATTCATGCCAAGTTGTTTGATAAACAGATCAGCAGAACCAAAAAGCTCAAAAGAGTAAATAAATTCAAAACCCATATAAATAAATCCGCAAAGAAAAACCGAAATAATAAATGCAATTATCTGGTTATCGGTAATTGAAGAAGAAAATAAGCCAATAGCAACAAAAGTTCCACCCAAAAACAGCAATCCAATGTATGAACCCCACATTCCACCAGTATCAATATTTCCTTTCGGGAAACCAAGGTAATACACTGAAACAAAATACAATAAAGTGGGTATCAAAGAAAATACCACCAATGCAAATCCGGCAAGAAATTTTGCAAAAATTATCTGATAATCCGACAAGGGTTTTGTAAGTAATATTTCAATTGTTCCGCTTTTCTTTTCATCGGAAAACGATCGCATTGTAATTGCAGGAATGAGAAACAAAAACACAAAAGGTGCAATCAAAAACAAACCATCAATATTTGCATAGCCAAAATCCAAAATATTGAATTCTGACGGGAAGACCCATAAAAATAATCCATTGATAAGTAAAAACACCGTGATGACAATGTATCCAATCAATGAGCTTAAAAAACTACTTATCTCCTTTTTAAAAAGTGTAATCATTAATTATTTCTGTTTTATCTGAGTTATCTTTTAATTCAGAATTTTAGTTTGCTAAATTATAATTTTTTGAGGAAACGAGAAAAAGAGAATAATATTTTGTTCGTTGGTAATACTTTTAACAGGAGTAAAATCTTAAATTGACTTTCAAAATCACTCTTCAAACTCAATCATAACCGAATCGTCAACACTAAGTCCCAAAAGACTGCTTGCCTTACCCTGATTCATTGCTATTTCTAAAAGATCCATTGAATTAAATATAGCAACGATTTCGCCAACGCTTACATCATTATACGAGCTATAAACTTTTTTTACACTTTCGCCACGGAACATAATCGAAAATTTCTTATTTTTCCTAACTTCCCTAAATAGTTTTTCGCTGATATTTGTAATGATATTTTCATATTCGTCAACATAAATAACTAATCCTTTAATAAGATTATTATCCACCACAGGACGAAACAATATTTTTTTGTTTATTGATTTTTTTTTATTCCCAAGCTCTTCCAATTTTTTCCCCTTAGCAATATGCACAGCTGCTTTTACAAATCTGTCGCGCGAAGAAAAAGTAAAATGATCGGAATCCTGTGGAATATCAAGTTCATAAATTTCATCAGGTGTTTTCTCAAAAATCATTGAAAATACTCCTGTATCCGTTCCTATAAAATAATGACCTTCATGACAAATAATAGTATGTGGATATTTGTCAGACTCTTCTGTACTTAAACCAATTATATGAATTGTTCCTTTCGGAAAACTTTTATACGAGTTCTTTAAAACAAAAGCAGCCTGTTCAACATCAAAAGGATTAATGTTATGCGAAATATCAATAATACGTACTTCGGGAAGGTAACTCAAAATAGTACCTTTTACCGCTCCAAGGTAATGATCTTTTAATCCCCAATCGCTTGTAAGTGTGATTATTGGCATGTTATTCTTTTGACTGTTTTGCTTTATTGAATTTTCAAAAACTTTTGTTTGTCAAAATTACAAATTAATTACGAAGGTATGTGAATTTTTAATAATTTTGGTTAATAAAGAAGTTTAGAATTATATGAACTACTATATCATTTTTGGCGCTTCTGTATATTTAGTAGAATATTGACAATTGAGAAAATGCAAATATGAATAATTAAAAATGAATTGTAAAACAAAAAACTAATATTGTAATATTCAGACCATTTTGTAATAGAATAATTAGCTTTTAAACATTATAAATTTTAAATTAATGAACGAAAAAATAATAACTCTGGAATCATATAATCCATTAGATATTTATGGAGTTAATGATGCCAATCTTGATCTTATAAAAAAACATTTTCCAAAATTAAAAATTATTGCTCGTGGAAATGAAATTAAAATTTTGGGTGATGATATTGAAATTTCTCTGTTCGAAAAAAAGTTTGCACTTGTTTTGCTGATGTACGATAAATTCGGGAGGATAACACAAAACGATATTGTGCAGTTATTAGAATCGGAAGATGAAGAAATATTTTCTAAGACTAAAAAGGATAATGATATTCTGGTACACGGTCAACATGGTCTCTTGATAAAAGCAAGAACCAGAAATCAGCGTAAGATGGTTGAGAAATGTCATGATAATGATTTAATAATTGCGATAGGTCCTGCAGGTACAGGAAAAACATATACAGCAGTAGCATTGGCAGTTCAGGCATTAAAAAACAAAGAGATAAAACGAATTATTCTAACACGTCCTGCTGTTGAAGCAGGCGAAAATCTCGGTTTTCTTCCTGGTGATATGAAAGAAAAACTTGACCCTTATATGCAGCCACTTTATGATGCTTTACGCGATATGTTACCTACACAGAAACTGCTTGCATACCTCGAAGACAGAACAATTGAGATTGCTCCTCTGGCATTTATGAGAGGTCGTACTCTCGACAATGTTTTTGCAATACTTGATGAAGCACAAAATACTACTTCTAACCAATTAAAAATGTTCCTCACTCGAATGGGACGATCAGCTAAATTTATTGTAACCGGTGATATTACACAAATCGACTTGCCAACAACACAAAACTCAGGACTGATACATGCCCAAAAAATATTGAAAAACATCAAAGGAATTGACTTTGTTATTCTTGATGAAAATGATATTATCAGGCATAAGCTGGTTACTAAAATAGTTGCTGCTTATGGGAAAGATGCGGAAAATAATTAGAAATTTCTATAAAAAATCAAACAGGCATGTTTATTTACTAATACCTGTTATACGAAAAAATCCGGTTTTCTTTGTCAGGTTAAAAACTGTACCGCCGGAATTGCTGATATGCCATTTTCTAAATCCCTTGTATTTAAATCGTTTGAAATAACAAATTTATGTAGTATGGGCTTGTCTAAAATCTCGTCCAAATTTTTTAAATGTTTGGCATCAACAGAACGAACTGTTTCGCTCTTTTTTATTTCTATAGCTAAGTAACCATGTTCTGTTTCAATGAGCAAATCAACCTCCCGTCCATCTGATGTTCTAAGATGAAAGAATGACAATTCTTCATTAGTAACTTTAGCTTGTTTATAAATTTCAGAAATAATTGCACTTTCAAATTCGTGACCATTTAGCGCATCATTTTTTTGTAAAACAGCTCTCATAACTCCTACATCCAAATAATGCACCTTAGGTGATTTAGCCAGTCTTTTGTTTTGATTTCTGCTCCATGGTTGCAACACAATTGTTTGATAGCTAATGCTCATATACTCCAAAAAACGTTGAACAGTTTTAGAACTTACACCTGCTTCAGTAGCAATTCTGGAAAAGTTTGTAAGTTGGGCTGTATTTATGGCTAATAGTTTTTGCACCTTTACAAAAGGTTCCAGATGGCGCAATTCCGCTAAATCTCTTATATCCCTCTCAAGATAAGTTCTAACATAGTTTTTCAACCAGTCCTTTTTTTCTTCATCCGGTATCGAAATGTCGGATATTGCAGGATACCCTCCGAATTGCAGGTAAGTATCAAAAACCTGTTTTTTTTTAGGATGCTCACTGTCTAAAAGAAACGGTTTAAGTGCTATCGGGTTATTTGAAATAAGATTTTGAAAATAAGACGGTTGAATTTCTGATTCCCAGCTATCCGTGAGCATCTCCGGCAAAGTTAACGGATACATCTCAATTATTTGACAGCGTCCTGCCAAAGATTCACGTATTTTTTTCAATAGCAATATTTGTGATGAACCCAGTAAAATATATCTCGGTTCAGGAAACTGATCATAAACTGACTTAATGCTTTCAACTAATTGTGGTTCTTTCTGAACTTCATCCAAAATTGCCTCTGGGTAAAATGAGCTCCATTGTGAGGCTGTTAGTTTTTTATACTCTTCAACTACTACCGGATCTTCAATAGAGATATAAGGATAATTTGGGAAGATTTTCCTTACAAGAGTTGTTTTTCCTGTTTGTCGGGCTCCTGTAACTACAATAATTCTTCCAAAGTGTGAAGAACTTTTCTTAAGAATTGTTTTTGATAGCGTTCTGTTTTTCATTTTTTACAGTAAATAACTGTACAAACATAATACAATAATATCGCAATTCCAAATATTACGCCATTATTGTGCTTGTTATTCCAAATATTACGCCTTTATTGTGCATGGCATTCCAAATATTACGCCAACGAAACAATTGAAATCGCTCCTCTAGCATTTATGAGAGATGTATACTCTCGAGAATGTTTTTGCAATTCTTGATGAAAATGATATTATCAAGCATAAGCTGGTTACTAAAATAGTTGCTGCTTATGGAGTAGATTCGGAAAATAATTAGAAATTTTTCCACAAAAATAAATTTCCTACTTTTGTAAAAAAATCAAACAAGAGAAAATCATGGCAAATGCAATATTAAAAAATAACTTCAATTTTTCGGGACAGAAAAACCACTACGAAGGAAAAGTAAGGGATGTTTATAATATTGATGACAAATTACTGGTGATGGTGGTAAGTGATCGTATTTCGGCATTCGATGTTGTTCTTCCTGCTGGAATCCCTTATAAAGGACAAGTATTAAATCAGATTGCAGCAAAATTTCTTGATGCTACCGAAGATATTGTTCCAAACTGGAAAATCGCAACTCCTGACCCAATGGTAACAGTTGGTAAATTTTGTGAACCATATAAAGTTGAAATGGTGATCAGAGGATATTTGACCGGCCATGCCTGGCGCAAATATAAAGCAGGAAAAAGAACTCTTTGCGGAGTGACTCTCCAAGAAGGAATGAAAGAAAATCAAAAATTTCCTGAGCCAATTATCACTCCTACAACAAAAGCTGAATTTGGGCATGATGAGGATATTTCAAGAGAGGAAATTATTAAAAGCCATCTTGTTTGCGGAATGGATTATCAGATACTTGAACACTACACACAAGAACTTTTTGAAAGAGGAACCGAAATAGCAGATAAAATGGGCTTAATTCTCGTTGATACAAAATATGAGTTCGGTAAAGTTGGTGATGAAATTTTCCTTATTGATGAAATTCACACACCTGATTCTTCAAGATATTTTTATAAAGAAGGTTATAAAGAGCGACAGAAAAACAATGAAGCCCAAAAACAACTCTCAAAAGAATTTGTTCGCGAATGGTTGATGGAAAAAGGATTTCAGGGAAAAGAAGGACAGCAAATCCCGGAAATGACAGAAGAATTTGTAAACAGTGTTTCTGAAAGATACATTGAGTTATATGAAAAAATTACCGGGGAAAAATTTATTAAGTCTGATTCTACAGACATTCTTAACAGAGTAGAAAAAAATATTTCGGATTATCTTAAAAATTACAAATAAAACAAATGATACCTTTTTCACCTCCTCGTATAGATCAAAAAATAATAGATGAAGTTGTTGACACACTGAAATCAGGGTGGATAACCACAGGACCGAAAACCAAACTTTTCGAAAAAAAATTAACTGCCTATGCCGGACACAAAACTACTTTATGTGTCAGCTCAGGCTCGGCAGGACTAGAACTTATGTTGCGATGGTTTGGTGTTGGTGAAGGAGACGAAGTTATTTTGCCAGCATACACTTATTGCGCAACTGCAAATGTTATAATCCATTGTGGAGCTAAACCTGTTTTTGTTGATGTTAACGAAAGTGATTTTAACATCTCCGTAAAGGAAATCGAAAAAGCTATCACAACAAAAACTAAAGTTATCATGCCTGTTGATCTGGCAGGATTTCCTTGTGATTATGATGAGATAAATTCTTTGGTAAAAAAAGAAAATATTAGTAAACTTTTTATCGCAAAAACAAAAGAACAAAAATCTTTGGGAAGAATTTTAGTGCTTTCTGATGCAGCACATTCTATTGGTGCAAAATATAAAGGAATAAAAACCGGCTCGCTGACAGATATTTCTGTTTATTCATTTCATGCGGTTAAAAACATTACAACTGCCGAGGGTGGTGCGATCTGCCTAAACCTTCCTGAGCCATTTAACAATGCTGAAATTTATAAAGATTTGAATATTAAATCCCTTCACGGACAAACAAAAGATGCTTATTCAAAAGTAAAAATCGGGAACTGGAGATACGATATCGTAGAAGCCGGATACAAATATAATATGACGGATGTGCAAGCATCAATGGGTTTGGTCGAAATTGACAGGTACGATAATAATATGATCGTGAAAAGAAAACAGATTTTTGATCAGTATTCAAAGGAATTATTAAAATATGAATGGGCAAAAATACCTGTTTACGAAACCCCCGAAAAATCATCTTCATATCATGCTTTTCTTTTACGAATAAATGGGATTGATGAAGAAAAACGTGACAAAATAATTCAGTCGATTTTTGACAAAGAGGTAGGTGTAAATGTTCATTTTGTCCCACTTCCGATGATGAGTTTTTATAAAAATCTTGGATATAATATTAAGGATTATCCGGTTTCTTATAAAAATTATTCGTGTGAGATCAGTTTGCCGGTTTACTATAATTTAAGCAAAGAAAATGTACAAACTGTGATTAAAGCTGTTGTTGAATCAGTGGAAGAAAATATATAAAAAATGCCACAGATTCTCAGATTAATTTGTTGAGTTATTATAATTATTATTACAGAAAAATCTGTGAATCTGTGGCTAAAAAATATTTATTTTTTTTGAATTTTTACGCTCAATGATTTATACACTTTGCTGTGCAGTATTTATTTGTCTTGTCAATTTGATCTTATTAAATATTTCTGCATGATTATTTTTTACTTCTTCTATGTCATAATCATCTTGTAGTCCAAGCCAAAATTTTGCAGAATTACCAAAAAAAGAACTTAGTCGTAATGCCGTATCCGCTGTAATGCTTCTATTTCCTTTTATTATTTCAGAAATTCTGGTTTGAGGTATTTCTAAATCTTTCGACAATCTGTATGCCGTTATTTTCAATGGTTGCAAAAATTCCTCTAAAAGTATTTCGCCCGGGTGTACATTTGATAATTTACTTTTAGCAAGCATAGTTCTAATTTAGAAGATTATCAATTACAAAATTAAGAGCGTCTTCAGAATTTACAATCACATTTGGTTCTACTCCAATTTGATCTAATCTTTGTCCATCTGAAGTATAATAGTCAGCAATTGGAAGGAAAATATAATACTTATCAGAGACACGAAATATTGACGCACTTAACATTGCTCCTGCAGTTCTTTCGCCAACTACTGTTGCAAGTTTATTTTTCTTTAGTGCATATATAATTGGTTCACAAGTGCTAGCTGTTTTATTACTGGTAAGGATATATACCTTTCCTTTAAATGTTTTTTTTCCGGGAGCTATAACTAATTGTTTCCCGATTGTGTGTTTTAATTCTTCAATAAATGTTGATGTTGATGTTGCACTTGTAACAGGAATCCTGCTAAAATTTAACGTGTCGTTTTTATTATTGCTATCGCGATACCAATTATTGGTTACAAAAAATCCTGCATTTAGTTCCCGATTACTTATATACTCCCCAAAAGAAATCGCACTGTTTAAGCCACCTCCTGAATTGTTTCTTAAATCAATGATCAGGTTTTTATAGTTCTTATTCAAGATAATATTAAAAATGCTGTCTATTTCGTCGGATAATCCTCCGAAACTTTTAATATCCAGCAAAGCAGTGTTTTTGCTTATTTCTGTTAAAAATAAATATTTTTTACCGGACTCTGATTGTATATCCGGTGATTGTGAAAATATGAATAAGTTAAAATGACTAAAAGATAATTTTTGACTTAACAAATTAAATCCTAAGAAATATTCTACATCGTCAAAAACACGATCCGAAAGTTTATCAATCTTTTTAACAAACCTTTTCCATTGTCGTGTTTCAAGTAATTCAGGATTGTATATATATTTTTTGACCGTATCAATTATCCTTTGGTTCAATCCATTATAATCCATATAAAAACCGGATTGAGTTTTGATGCAATTGAGATGCCCGATTATTTCATTGCTATCCAGAATACTTCCAAAAATGCTGTCATTTAATTTTACTGCTTTAAAATTTTTATTCCCAACCATCGGTATATGAATTGTTCCATATAAGCTGTCAACATTGAATTTTGAGACTACTTTACCATCTGTAATTTTTATAAAAATACCTTTTTTTGGCGATTTCTTTAATATCCGAGCAAGAGTAGCTTTTATGTTCCCGAATATTCTTTTGTCAGCATTTGTTAAAGAATGAGCTGCAAATTCAACTGAATTCTGATAGTTAATAATTAAAAATGTATTAAAAGGACCTAAATGATTTTCAAAAGTAATTTCACATTTCCATTTTTCTTCGTTTAATAAATTTAAAGAATTAGACTGTCCATATACATCTAAATATATAACTGATAATAATAATATTAGCTTGATTGATTTTTTCATAATAATTTACATTTGAAAACTTCATACAAATATAATTTAAAAACTCTAATTAAATTCTGGCTTTAAAATATTAAGAAGAAACAACTCCTTAAAAGCATTTTCTTCTAAAACTATATTATCTATCTTTATTTGTTTTATCTCAGAAATACTGTGATTAAAGCTGTTGTTGAAGCTGTGGAAGAAAATATATAATAAATTGCCACTGATTCTCAGATTAATTTGTTGAGTTATTATAATTATTATTACAGAAAAATCTGTGAATCTGTGGCTTAAAAATACTTATTTTTTTTGAATTCTTACGCTCAATGATTTATACACTTTGCTGTGCAGTATTTATTTGTCTTGTCAATTTGATCTTATTAAATATTTCTGTATGATTATTTTTTACTTCTTCTATGTCATAATCATCTTGTAGTCCAAGCCAAAATTTTGCAGAATTACCAAAAAAAGAACTTAGTCGTAATGCAGTATCTGCTGTAATGCTTCTGTTTCCTTTTATTATTTGAGAAATCCTGGTTTGAGGTATTTCTAAATCTTTCGACAATCTGTATGCCGTTATTTTCAAGGGTTGCAAAAATTCCTCTAAAAGTATTTCGCCCGGGTGTATGTTTGATAATTTATTCATTGTATAATCCTCCATTTTAATGATAATCCATAATTTCTACATCGTGTGCATGATTATTTTTCCATCTAAACACAGTTCGCCATTGTTCATTTATCCAAATACTGTAAAAATCTTTCCCTTTTCCTTTTAATTTTTCTAATCTATTTGACAGAGGAATTCTTAAATCTGTCATATTCTGTGAGTTATTAAGCATTCTTAATTTCCTTCGTCCTACTTGTTGAATTTCAAGTGGAATTCTTTTAACTCTTTCTGCTTGCCAAATTCTTTCAGTATTTTTTGAACCAAATGAAATAATCATATTACTCTTTTACGTTACTAACGTCAAAAGTAACTATTTTGTTTTAATTTTGCAAATAATTATAAAAAAATAAAATATCATAAATCTATAAAATAATATAATTTTACTACTTTCGATCTCAAAACAACAATTATTTGAAACGTATTTTCGACATATTATTTTCATTTACAGGAATAATAATTCTGTCCCCTGTTTTTATCATAATTTCTTTTTTGATAATTATTGATTCCCGTGGAGGAATATTTTACAAACAAATAAGAGTCGGGAAAAATAATATTGATTTTAGATTGTATAAATTCCGTAGCATGAAACCCGATTCGGCAAAAGCCGGACTTTTAACTGTTGGCAGGAAAGACATCAGGATAAGCCGTGTCGGTTATTTTTTAAGAAAACATAAACTTGATGAACTTCCTCAACTTTTTAATATTTTGAAAGGTGATATGAGCTTTGTTGGTCCTCGTCCCGAAGTAAGGAAATATGTTGAACTATATGATGAAAATCAAAAAAAGGTTTTAAATGCAAAGCCCGGTTTATCTGATTATGCTTCTTTAGAATATATCAATGAAAATGAAATACTCGGGAAAGCTGAGAACACGGAAAAGCTTTATATCGAAGAAATAATGCCGGCTAAATTAAAATTGAATTTAAAATACATTTCCGAAAAGGGTTTTATTACTGATGTGAAAATAATCCTGAAAACAATAAAAAAAATCCTCTGACCAGAAAAAAAAACACCTAAATTCAATAACATTTAATAAGCAAAATTTGATTATTTACTAGTTTATTTCGTGTAACTTATGATTATTTCTTTGCGATGCTTTGTGACTTTGAGACAAAAGAAACGGCCACTAAGACACGAAGACTCTAAGAAACTCTAAGAACAATCATTTTATTTTTATGGTTACTACTAAAGAATAAATATTATTATTCGAATTCAGAATAATACCGAATACTATTCAAAATGCGCTTTTAATTCATTTCATTCTTAAAAGTGCTTTGAATATGTTTCGGCATTAACTCCCGACAAAAATCGGGACAGGCTATTGTAAATATCAAAATTGCTTTCAGCTCATTTTAATAAACAATTGGTATAACAACAAAATCATCACATATTTACTGATTAATCATTGTAAGAATTGTATAAATCAAAAGAAAAAGAAGTTTAATTAATCTGATCAAGCAAATATTTTATTTCCTCAGCTTTATCAGAAAAATCAGTTTTATTAAAAGAAGAATATAATCCCTCGAGCAATTTAATAATAATTCGTTTATTATCGCAGGGAAGAAAATAAGATTTTTTTGATTCGATTTTTAAAAGCTCTATATATGCCTCAACTTCGTTTTTTGTGAAAGCTGCTCCTTTATTAAAAGGGTTGATATAAAAAAAGGAATTCCCATTATCAAGATAAGTGAGAATAAATTGTTTTGGAAGATCAACACCAAAAATTGGTACATCCACTCTTCGTGCAATAATTAAATATAAAATTCCAAGAGAAAGATGATTTCCAATTCTCGAATCAAGTAAATTATTTATGAAATAATCCTCCGAAGCATAAAAATCATTTTTATTTCCTTTAAAATTATGAACCTTGAAAAGAATATGATTGATTACTTTTATTTTTTCGAGACCTGTAAGTTCAGTATTTAGTTCAATCCAAGCATCTCTTATTATTTTCCCGAGTTTTTTTAAAATGTCTTCTTTCTCAAGGTTTGGATATTGATATTTTGAAACTAAAATAAATCCATCAAGTAAATCATTTTCACCATTTTCTGACCATGATTTTATTTCACTTGCTGTTTTATTGAAATTTATTTTATGAATGATTTTTTCAATTCTTATGTTAATCAAATTATCAAATGAGTTCTGCCAAACATTCTCTAGAAAAGGCACAGCATACAAACCATATGAAAATATCTTATCTTCAATACTCAAATATATTGATTCATTTGGCTCGTCGAGCAATTTAATTAATGCTGTTAACTCCTTATTTTGTTGATTAAATGACATAAAATTATTTTGCAATCTTTTAAAATATAAAATTGCAATTTACTTCAAATCAAAAATCAATAATGAGAAAAAGATATTAAAATTTTATTAACTATTGTTTGTCCGGAGGGTCCGATATCTTCTTTACGCTTATCTTTAAAATCAGTTATTTACAAAAGTAAATTCCTAAATTTAAAAGTTTCTTAAGTCTTGAATTCAAACATTCTGAATTAAACACAAATTATATGGATAAACTTTAACTGATGGTGGATTTTCTATATTTTTTCCTGTCTCCTAAAAAACCCAAAACAAAAAACTGGATTTTCTTAGAGAAACTACTCAGCACTCACTCTTTCCAGCACTAATTCAATTAAATTTTTTATTGTTTTTTGATAATCTTTGCTATACTTTTCAGTAATTCTGTTGGCTATAACAGCGCAGACTGTCATCACATTATGTCCAAGCATTTTTCCAAGACCATACAAAGCTGAAGTTTCCATTTCAAAATTTATCACTCTTTCGCCTCTAAAATCATAGTTTCCAATTCTATCAATAAGATCAGGATATTTAAGTTTAAGTCGGAGTGATCTGCCTTGAGGACCATAAAATCCTGGAGCTGTAGCTGTAATCCCTTTTATCATTCCATCACCAATTTTATCAAGTAAATTTTCGGTACATTTAACAACATAAGGTTTTGATAAATCTTTTGGCCAGTCTGTTTGCTTATAAAATTCGCTAAGCATTTCTTCTTCACAAACACTTGTGCTTGCATCATAATATCTTAAAAGTCCATCAAGTCCAAGTCCATATTTTGAAACTGCAAAAGAGTCAATTTCAATGTCCTTTTGAACTGCCCCTGAAGTTCCCAATCTAATAAGATTTAAGGAAGTATGTTTTTCTTTGACAACACGCTTATTTAAATCAATGTTTGCCAGAGCATCAAGTTCGTTCAAAACAATATCAATATTATCAGTTCCCATACCGGTTGAGATTACACTCAAATGCTTACCATTAATATATCCTGTATGAGTAGCAATTTCACGGTTTATATTTTTAAATTCGATTTTGTCGAAATATTTTGAAATTTTAGGAACGCGTTGAGGGTCTCCAACCAGAATAATTGTATCTGCAATATTTTCAGGTCTCAAATCCAGATGATATATTTTTCCTTCTGAATTTACTATTAGTTGAGATTCTTCTATTCTTTTCATATTCACTATTATTAAACTTTGCAAATGTACAAATGAGAATCGTATCACAACAAATTTTATAACTATTTTTGCAAAAAACAATAATATGCAAACAGAAATAATATCAATTGGTGATGAAATCTTAATTGGGCAAGTTGTTAATACAAATGCTGCCTGGATGTCGCAGGAATTAAATAAAGCAGGTTTTGAAGTAATACGAATAACAACTGTTTCGGACAAAAAAAATGATATTATTTCATCATTAAATGATGCTCAAAAACGAGCAAATGTTATTTTATTAACCGGTGGACTTGGTCCCACAAAAGATGATATCACAAAAGAAACGCTTTGCGAATATTTTAATACAGAATTGGTTTTTAATGAAAAAGCTTTTAAGCAAGTTGAAAATATTTTTTATGCAAGAGGATTTAAAATAACAGAAATTAATCGCCAACAAGCTGAATTACCCAAAAGCTGTACTCCGATTGCCAACCCCAACGGAACTGCTTCAGGAATGTTGTTCGATAAAAATGGGAAAATTTTTATTTCAATGCCGGGAGTTCCTTTTGAGATGAAGACAATGATGACAGAATCAATAATTCCAAAACTCAAAAAACAATTTCACACTCCTGCAATTATTCATAAAACTATTCTTACTCAAGGAAAAGGAGAATCATTTTTATCTGAAATTATTTCGGATTGGGAAAACAAACTTCCTGAAAACATTAAACTTGCATATCTACCTCAACCCGGAATAGTAAGATTACGTTTGTCAGCAAGAGGAGAAAAATATAAACCTTTAAATAAACAGCTCGAATTAGAAATTAAAAAGTTGCACAACATTATTCCTAAATTAATTTTTGGTTATGATAATGATAATTTAGAAACTATTGTTGGTGGTCTTTTAAAGAAAAACAATAAAACTTTATCGACCGCTGAAAGTTGCACCGGCGGGTATATTTCTCATCTTATTACAAGCATTTCAGGAAGCTCTGATTACTATTCAGGATCAATTATTTCTTATTCGAACGAGATAAAAGAAAATATTCTAGGAGTATCAAAACAATCAATAATAGAACATGGAGCTGTTAGCAAAGAAGTAGTTACACAAATGGCTGTTGGAGTAAAAAATAAAATAAATACAGATTATTCTATTGCAGTTTCCGGAATTGCAGGTCCTTTGGGAGGATCTGAAGAAAAACCTGTTGGAACGATCTGGATTGCCATTGCCACTCCCGAAAAAGTAGTAGCAAAAAAATTCCTTTTCGGAGAACATCGTGGAAGAAATATCAGAAAAACTGCTCTTATGGCTTTGGATATGTTAAGAAAAGAATTGTTGGCAGAAAAAGAGTAATTGATAATGAATTAAAAAATGGATTATAATTATTTATAATAATCCTTTATTCCCAATCCCAAAATAGCATTTTATCAAATAATTATTTATTAATTTTCAAGGCATTAAAATAATTTAAAAAATATGTTAATTAACATTTGTCTGTTTAAAAAAAATTTGCGTTCTTTGCACTCCGTTTTAAAAATGCAAAAAATAAAAGAATACTGAGATGTCAAGAGTGTGTCAAATAACAGGAAAGAAAGTGATTACAGGAAATAATGTTTCTAAATCACATGCAAAAACAAGAAGAAAGTTTTATCCTAATCTTCAGACTAAAAAATTTTATATTAAGGAAGAAGACAAATGGATTACCTTAAAAGTATCAACTGATGGCTTACGCAGAATCACTAAAAAAGGTTTAGAAGTATGCCTGAAGGAAGCCAAAGAAAATGGTTATCTTTAAAATATATCAACACAAAATAAATCAAAATGCTGCTATCGCTTTCGTTAGCAGCATTTTTTTTGTACTTATCCATGTTTTTTATTGTTAACAATAGTTAAATATTTCATAACATAAAAAAAGAAATATATTTTTGTTTGAAAATAAAATTATCATTTTATCTGAATGAAAGTTTATCAAAAAATAATTGCAGTTTTAGTTTTCTTTTTTCTTGGCGGAAATATTTTCGCACAGCAATCTAATGAAGAACTAATTCAATTTTCCGGAGTTGTGGTTTCAGCAGATAGCATAAAAGCTATCCCATTCACACATATTATAAATTCAAACACAAGCTGGGGAACCATTAGCGATTATTATGGGTATTTTTCTTTCGTTGCAAAAAAACATGACACTATTGTTTTTTCATCAATTGGATATAAAAAAGACACTTTTTGTATTCCTGACTCAATCTCATCTCACAGATATTCTTTAATACAAGTTATGTCTTCGGATACTATAATGCTAACTGAAACCGTTATCTATCCCTGGCCAACAAAAGAGCAATTTAAGCAAGCATTTTTGGAACTTGATATTCCTGATGATGACCTTGCAATTGCTCGAAAAAATCTTGATAAAGAAAAACTTAGACAAAAAGGTGAAAACATGAGGATGAGTGCCAGCATGAATTACAGAAATGTAATGGACAGACGTCACAGCAAATTATATTATGCTGGTCAAATGCAACCCATCTCTATTTTAAATCCTTTTGCATGGGCTAAATTTATTAAGGCGTGGCGAGACGGGAAATTTAAGAAAAAAGATAAAGATTAGTTTTTGAATTCAGAAAAAATAATGAGTTTATTGAACAGAACACTTATAGTAATTTTACTATTTGTAAGCATAAATACATTCGGACAAAAAAGAGCTTTTATTTTTGGAATTATCACTGATAAAGATAAAGCCCCCATTGAGTTAGTAAATGTTTCTGCTTTTGGATATTCCGGAGGTACAACAACAGATAAAAACGGATATTACGAACTAACCATCCCCGCAGACAAAGATGTCTCATTAATAATTTCATGTGTCGGATATAAAAAATTGCGATTTAGTGTGCTTTTGCATGAAAACACAAAGAAAGAAATAAATAGTACTCTTTCGATCTCCACCACTGACTTACCGAGTTTTGAAGTTAAAGATAACCGAATTAGAAAAACAAATCTGACTCGTATCAATCCAAAAGAAACAACATTTATCCCAACAATTTCGGGAGGAATTGAAGACTTGATTAAAACCTTACCGGGAGTTTCATCAAGTAATGAATTAAGCTCACAATATTCGGTACGAGGTGGTAATTTTGATGAGAACCTTGTTTATGTAAATGGTATTGAAATATATCGTCCTTTTTTAATTCGTTCAGGGCAACAGGAAGGGTTAAGTTTTTTAAACTCATCTCTTGTTTCATCAATACTATTTTCTGCCGGAGGATTTGACGCAAAGTACGGTGATAAAATGTCATCGGTTCTTGATATTCAGTACAAGAAACCAACAGAATTTGCAGGCTCTGTAACAGCAAGTTTGTTGGGTGCTCAAGCTCATATCGAAGGAATAACAAAAAATAAAAAGCTGTCGTATTTACTCGGAGTACGACAAAAATCAAATCAATATATTTTAAAAGGTTTGGAAACAAAAGGAGATTATAAACCATCCTTTGCTGACATCCAGACAATGATAAATTATTATTCCGACAATAATTGGGAATTTTCATTTCTTGGTAATTATGCTCGTAATTCATATCATTTTATTCCTAAAAACAGGGAAACAAATTTTGGAACAATCCAGGAAGCATACAGATTGAAAATTTATTTCGACGGTCAGGAAGTTGACAGATTTGAAACATATTTTGGAGCACTTTCTGCATCATATCAGCCAAGTAATAACTTAAATTTAAGATTTATTACTTCTGCTTTTAATACTATTGAAAGTGAGACTTTTGATATTCAAAGTCAATATTGGATTGGGCGATTAGAAACTGATTTTGGAAGCGAAGAATTTGGAGATGTTGTTGAAGCACAAGGTGTTGGCACTTTTATCGACCATGCGCGAAACAGCTTGAATGCAAAAGTTTTCAGCCTTGAGCATAAAGGAACATATAGCGATGTGGTAAATCTTTTGCAATGGGGGGTTAAGTATAAACACGAGATTATCAACGACCGGATTAATGAGTGGGAGATGGTTGATTCAGCGGGTTTTTCAATTCCAAATCCAGCAAATTTTGTTGGTAATTTATTTCCTCCTCATCCAGACCTGGAAATGTTTAGTTTGATAAAAACTGATATTGATATTGCTTCAAACCGATTTTCAGGATTTGTGCAAAACACATGGGATTTTAAAGGTCTGAAATCTGATATAACAATTACCGGTGGAATAAGAACAAGTTACTGGGATTTTAACAAACAATTTTTGCTTAGTCCCAGAGTATCAGTTTCATTAAAACCCTTATGGAATAATGATATCCTTTTTAGATTTTCAAGCGGGTATTATTATCAACCACCTTTCTACCGTGAATTAAGAGATTTCGATGGGAATATAAATTATAATATTAAAGCTCAAAAATCAATTCATTTTGTTTTGGGGAGTGATTGGAATTTTACTGCTCTCGCAAGACCATTTAAATTTACTTCTGAAATTTATTATAAGCACCTTGATGATATTATACCATACGAAATTGATAATGTCCGCATAAGATATTATGCCGAAAATAATGCTCATGGTTACGCCACAGGAATTGATTTAAAAGTAAACGGAGAATTTGTAAAAGGGATAGAATCCTGGGCAAGTTTATCGATAATGAAAACTCAGGAAGATATTGAAGATGATTTTTATTATGAATATTATAATTCTGATGGTGAAAAAATAATTCCGGGTTTTACTTTTAATGATGATGCTGTTGACAGCACAAGATTTGAACCGGGTTATATTCCTCGTCCAACCGACCAAAGAGTAAATTTCAGCCTTTTCTTTCAGGATTATCTACCCAAGAATCCAACTTACAAAATGCATTTAAAATTGGTTTTCGGCAGCAGTTTGCCTTTTGGCCCACCCGATTCCGAAAAATATAAACACACTTTAAGAATTCCTCCTTATCGAAGAGTTGATATTGGTTTTTCGAAACAAATTATTGGAGAAAACACAATATTTTCTCCCAAAAATCCATTAAAATATTTCAGTTCACTTTGGATAAGTGCAGAAGTTTTTAATCTTTTACAAATTAATAATACTGTTTCTTATATTTGGATTAAAGATGTTAGAAACCGTC
>Ga0307991_1000200_pt1 | contig 45268 bp, 35 predicted proteins | sample EllFjometagen131_FD_203146 | JGI IMG/M metagenome (GOLD analysis project Ga0307991, IMG submission 203146) | Marine microbial communities from Ellis Fjord, Antarctic Ocean - #131 | ecosystem: Environmental > Aquatic > Marine > Unclassified | place: Southern Ocean | collected 2014-10-08 | reverse complement strand
CATGCGATACCTCCTGCAGAAGGATCGCTAAAATAATGGGCGGTACAAAACCAAGACTCAAGGAGAGTGCCATGTAATAAAGAGTTTTACCAAGTGCAGACCACCAGACAGGATCAAATAGGACATCAGCAAAATTCTGTATTCCATTAAAATGAGAAGCTCCAACAATATTGTAATCCTGGAAAGCCATAATTGAACCCATGAACATGGGAACATATTTCCACATAATTATGGAAGCAAGGGCAGGGACAAGCATCAGGTATGCAAAGTAGTATTTTTTCTGCTGTTGTATTTTCTGTTGATATTTCACATCAGGGGTGAAGATCTTCCAAACTTTATAAAGAGCGAACAGGAAAATACTGAATACAAAGAAAGCTACAATTGATGCAATTCTATTTCTATAAGTTCTCTCTTTAATACTGACTTTCCCGATCATTTTCTCATTCGTTCTTTTAACTGCATTATCCAGAATGTTTTTTATGTTTTCTCGTTTTTCCGTGTTTGTTTTCCCTAATTCTCCCGAATCTTCCAGTGATATGCAGTCGTCAATTGGATAGGTCATGTATTCATAGATCTTTTGGCAGTTATTGCCGTAAGGCTCTGGTTTACCATTTTCCACAGCTTCCTTAAAAGTATTCAACCAGCCGGGAGGTGTATATTTCAGATATTCTTCATAACCGTATTTTTTTAGATACAACGGATTCTGCATCTTGCCAAATCCAGCATCGATCATCACCTTCAAACGTATCTTCCGTGCTTCTTCACTGTCATAGAACTTGATATAATTCCAGGCAGCTGCTTTCACTTTCTGCGAATCACGGTCACCAATTCCTCCATTATTAGATTCCCCTGCACCGGAAAAAATACCCATCATACGACAGTTAATTTCTGAACCTCTCAATCCAGTTGGTCCTTTGGGAGGTGGTGCCACACCGTAAAGATTAGGGTCAAGTTCACCACCGAGAGTTTTTTCGTTCATGTAGGTCATCATCATCCCGATCTTGCCTTCACTGAAAAGTCGACCGTAATCACCTTCTCTAATTACAAATCCACGCTGATCTTCTCCTTCCGAATCCAACCATTTAGTGGTGATAAGTTTAAGATACATCTCCATTGCATCTACGCCTGCATCACTATTAAAACTGGCATACCAGTTCCCGTTTTCCTGGTTTTGCAGAACTGCATCACCACCGGCACTCCAGAGATATGTTATCCAATCGTAAGCAGCTTGAGGACCTGATGCCAGATAAAGACCATAAATTCCTTCGGACGGAATAGTCATTCTCTTGGCATAATCATAAAGTTCATTCCAATCATCAGGTGGGTTATCAGGATCAATACCAACCCGGTAAAACAGATCTTTACGATAGATCATCACACGAACCAGAGTTTCATACGGAAGCATCCATATCTTCTTGTTTGAATCTCCTGTTTTCTGCCGATTGATCACCGGCCAGACAGGATCGGCAACTCTATTTTCCAAGATGTTTTCTTCATCCTGTTCAATAAATTCATCGAGCGGATATAAGAAATTGTTTTGGATATAGGTATCGGATTGACGGAAATTAATATATAAGATATCAGGTGAAACACCACCAGCAATAGCCATAAGAGGTTTGGAATCGAGATCCATCCCTTCAATAGTGATACCTGAGAAAGAGCGTAATTCGATATTGGGATGTTTCTCTTTGAATGCTTTGATAACGGCCATATCGGCTTTGGCAAAAGCATCTGTACGTTTAGGATCAGGAAGTTCAAAAACTTTTAAAATAACCTTATCTTGAGCAAATAAATTAAAGAAAATGATCAATAGAATTATGATAAAAAATATTCTGTTCGAGTTTTTTAAGATCATCCCTTATCCTATTTATTATTTAATTGTAAATAGAAAATTGGAATTTGAGAAGTCAAGTGAAAATAAATGTAATTAAATATTAAATCTGTATCCAATTTTTAAAGAACCAATGTCATGAATATAGTCATTATCATTAAAATCGTCAAAGTCACTCGAAGGAAAAACATCATTTTCTCCAATCATATATTTACCAACTTGTAAGTAAAAATCTAAATACCATTTGCCATTTAGAAAGTATTTATATCCTGCACCTAAACCAATTGCAAGTTTATCTTCACTACGTTCAACTAGATCATTTGAAGAGAAGTTATCCGTATCTAATTCCCCTCTAAGATGACAATATCTGACAAAACCAGATAAATAAGTTCCGAATTCAAAACCATAAAAATATTTTTTCATGCAAACTCCAATATGATTCACTTCTCTTAGCCCAGGTTCAACATCATTCTCTTCTAGCATTAAAACTGATTTCTCAAAATTCTTAAAATATAATGGAACTTCAAATTCAAGATTTTGTTTTGTAAAATAATAACTTAAGCTTAAACTATAGGATATTCCGGAATCTGAATCAGGTTTTAAAATTGATTTTAACAACCTATACATATTGACTGATACACCAAATTTAGAATTGTTCTTTTCCTGAGTATCAACTACTGTTGTCAGGCTGCCAAATTTACATCCAAATTTGAAGATATCAATAGAGAAAAAGTAAGTGGCATCCTGATCGCTAATTCCGCTAAATAATTGTCCGTACAATTGATCGTTTTTGCCAATAAAATATCTTCCAAATTTAACACTATTCTCAAAAAATATGTTTTTATAGATATTTAGACCAACCCCTAAGCTGGTACCCAAGCCTATCTTATGAATAGATTTTTCGTTGTAACTGTAGATTATTTGAGGAGCTTCGGTGAAGTTTTTGCCTGGCAAGCCAACAAGATAAGTATAACGAAGAAAAGTACCTCCAGTTACATAAAATTGTTTACCTGTAAATCTTGGTAATTTTCTTTTACAAACTAAGTTGATATCCAGTATTTGATTATAAGGATTATATTTTTTTCTGCTTTTATTATTATAATAATCTAGTTCGATCCCCAGAAGTCCGACTATCAAATTACTTTTCGATAAGCCAATATGAATGGATTTTTCACTTTTATATGAAACAAGACTGCAAAGATTGGTATTAAATGCAAATGGCTGTGTTTGTTTTTCGTAGATCTGAATTTGCCCATTTAATCCCGTAAGAATAAAGGCTATAAAAGCAAATATCAAATACTTAATCAGTTTGAAGTTCATTAATTTAGTACAGCCTATAATTAATGATAAATAAAATGTTAATTGTTACCAAGTTCTACCTTCGCTGGAAATGTAATATTCTTTGTTTTCTAGTTTTATAACTGCTTCAAAATAATTTGGTGTTAGATAAACTTTTGTTTTGAATTCTGTTGGAATAGTTACATCTAATTGTGAAACATCATTTGTAAATTTTCCATTCTGCATTTGATAGGTTCTTTCTTTGTAATAAATCTGACGTAAGATCCATTTAATTTTTTCAGCTTGATTTAATGTAAATGTATCCTCTTTTGTTCCAGCCTGATTTTCACTGAATTGAACAAAACCCCACATCTCCGGATAGTGCATATTGATAAGCCCTTGTGGACTCCAAACCCAGTTATGTTCCGGTTTTCTAAGTTTGGAATATCTATCTTCAATGATCTTCGTTTCCCATTCCACTCGTGAAAAATTTACTCTCCACTGATCTCCCTGCTGGGGCGGACACTGCGCAGCACATTCTTCCAAAACCTTCCAGGGGTAGGCAATTTCCACGCTCCAACCGGTGTCTTCATCTTTTGGATCATTTAATGTTCCGTTTAATCTTACAGCTGACTGAAGTTTTTGTATATCCCAGGAATCAAGTACCTTGCAGCCTGTATCACGATAAGGTTGAGATAAAAACAAGTCCCAGACTGTGTTAAAGGCATTCATTTCGAATTCATAATAGTTGTGGGTATCTCCATCAGGATCAATGAATATTTCAAAATCATTATCATAAAATATTACTGAATCTCTCTCTTTAAAATTTGCCCAGATATGTGGCTCTCCCATTTCACAGAAGAAATAAAAAAAGTTATCATCCCAGAGCATTTTTGCTTTTGTTCTCAATTCGGGTTTCGGCTGCATATTTCCTTCGATATCCACAAAATCTTCAGTCCAGGCGGCTTTGCTCCAGATCTTTTCATTCATCCTGCCATCAATAACTATTGGAGAATCAGTTTTGTAACAGATGTAGCTTTTAGGATTGAATTCAATCTGCGGTTCAGGAAGAAAATCTACGAAAGGTTCTTGAGAAAAAAGAGAAGAAGCGAATAAGAGAATAAGCGTAAGTGCGATATATTTTTTCATTATGACTCCTGAGATTTTGAATTTATAAAATTATTAAAAATCTTAAAATTCTGATCAATTTGAGCTTTATTTTCTAATTCATCTTTGTAAAATTTGTTATCTTGTAGATTTTCAGCTAAATGGTTTTGCACCATTTTACTTCCATTATCAAATTGCATCTCAGGGTGGAATTGTATACCCCAAATTGGTAAATTTTTATATTGAAATGCCTGCACAGCACAATCACTATTTGCAGCAATTATGTTAAATTCCTCAGGTAAATTATATACTTCATCATAATGAGATTCCAGGAATACTGGGTTAGAAATTCCTTTGAAAAGGGAATTATCTTCTATTTGTATTTTTTTCCAACCGAATTCGGGAATGTCTGCTCTTCTGCATACACCATTCCCAGCTAGTGCTCTCGCTATCATCTGATGTCCGTGACAAATGCCCAGAATTGGTTTTTCATTTTTCACGAAATACTTAATAATAGAAATAATAATTTCATCCCATTCACTGCCCTGGGATGCAGACAATTCAGACCCGGTGATAAGAAGACGGTTAAATTGTGATAGCTCAGGTAATTCATCATCCAAAGTAATTACTTGATATTTTCTACCAAAGGTGATTAGGGGAGCAATAACATGAGTAAAATTATCTCTGGCTTTGGAATTAATGATCGTGTTAAAAATTAATATCATGAATTCCTTCTTTGCCAAACAAAGCGAATTACAAATAAAATTTGTTTCCCGCGTTTTATGATATGTTCATGTATTGTGTCAGTAATAACGGCAGTTTCTATTTCAATTTCATCACCAAAGAAAGCTTCTTTTTGAAATTGCATTTCTATTTCACCAAGTTGGTGGTCCATAATGAAATCAGGATTATAATGATTTAAAGCCCAATTAATATAACTAGTATTATTTACATGATTATTTACATCAATATCCTGCAATTGAACCTGGTATTTTCTACATGAACTCGTTTCATTTTCAAGAATCATTTTAGTTCTAATCATATCGGGAAAAATAACTTTCTTGAAATCTGTACCTGGAAAATTGTAATATTTCAAAATTCGAACTGGACGTCTGGTTTCCAGATTTATTACAAGCCAAGAAGTTGAAATCTGACCAATAAGCTGATCAGAAGAATTATAAATTTCAAATTCTCGGTAACATATTAATTTATCAACAGCAGAAGGCCAAGTTTTTACTTTGATTTCATCTCCCCAGACCGGCCAACACTTCATTTTCACAACTTGTTTATACAATACCCAGGCTATCTTCATTTGCTTGAATTTAGAATATCCTATACCCAAATCTTCTGCATGTTCTCCAGCTGTTTCCTGGAGAAATTTTGCCAGGGATACCAGATTCATGTGTCTTGTATGATCGGCATGATAAGAAAAAACTTTATAAGTATCAGTCCTTGATGAAATCACCAACGCTCCTTTTTTATACTATTCAACATGGCATTTTTCAATCAATTCTTCAATTGTCGAAGTTGCCAATCCAATCACAGTATCGGCAGCACCATAATATAATTTCACACTACTTTCTAATTTAGCAAAACCATTTTCATCATATTCATCCACAATTAATCCCGTCGGGAATATCACATTGGGAACTTGCCCCACAGTCTCATACAATTCACGCGGTTCAAGGATATTGAATCTTCCTCGAGATATAACTTTAGACGGATCTTCCAGATCGAGCAGCATCACACCTGCCTGATAAATTGGTTGATAATGCATCGCAATTCCGTGGTATATACTAAGCCAGCCTTTTGATGTTTTCACAGGTGGCGGTCCAGCACCGATCAGTTCATCCCAATAATGATCTCTACCGGAGATCACTTTTTTCAGAGGCTGCCAATTCATCAGATCATCCGATTCAGATAGCCAGATCTCACTTCCAGTGAGTGGTCCATCTACTAACTGGTTTTTATTAGGTCTATCTAATCTAAGATATTTCCCCTTCACTTGTTCCGGGAAAAGTACTCCATTTCTATTCTCTTCTTTGGAAACAACTCCCACAAATTCAAAGGATTTGAAATCAATAGATTTGCCTAATCCCAAATAACAACCTGAATCCATATCCATGGCAAACATGATGTAATATTCTTTTCCCAGTTTTGTGATCCTGGGATCATAGAGATGATAGATATTTTCTTTTACCTCTTCCAATCCTTCCCATTTAATATACTGTTTAAAAATTTCAAATTGGATACCATCTTCACTTTCTGCCATTACAAAATAGGTTTCCCGAGCCCGATTCTGTACTCGCAGCATAAGAAGAATTTTATCATTAAATTTTATTGCTCCCGGATTGAAAACTGAAGTTGCATTAATAATATCTGGTTTTATGTCAGGTATATCCTGAGGTTTAATAATTGGATTATTCATGTATCTTTCCATAAATTCCTCAATTTATAATTGGATTATTTTTCTTCCGCCATAATTGTGTAATAAACATACCTGTCAACATCAGTATACATCCCACTAAAGTATTAAAACTCAAAATTTCTCTGAGAATTAATATCCCTCCTGCAACAGCAAAAACAGCTTCCAGACTTAAAATTATAGCAGCATGTGTGGGATGAGCATTTTTTTGTGCTATGATCTGCAATGTAAATCCCACGCCTGCGGAAATTAGACCACCGTAAAGCAGAGGGATAAGTGCTGAATATATTGCTGATAATGTAGATGATTCTGTAAAAACCATAACGATAAAACTCAAAATAGAAGTTATAAGAAATTGAATGCAAGCTATGATCAAAGGTTCTGCTTTTTTGGTAAAATTATCTATTAATAAAACATGAACAGCCCAAAATATCGAACTGACTAAAACGAGAAAGTTTCCAAAATTCATAGAAATATTTTCTGAAGCATTTAGAAAATACAATCCGACAACTGCCAGGATGGCGCCGATCCAAGTTGATCTAAATGTTTTTCTTCCGATGAAAATTCCTAAAACAGGAACCAGGATAACATACATTCCCGTAATAAATCCTGCATTCCCGGCAGTTGTATAGAGCATTCCAACCTGCTGAAATGATGAAGCTGTGAATAAAATCAATCCAAGAATAATACCGTATTTAAAATTCTCTTTGTTTGGTTTTGACAGGGAAGCCCTTTTCTTAATGATTATTGGGATCAAAAATAAACCACCAATTGCAAAACGGATGGCATTGTATGTGAAGGGACCGATAAATTCCATTCCCGCTTTTTGGGCAACGAAAGCAAATCCCCAGATCAGTGCTGAGATCAATAATAAAATATCTGTTTTAAGATTACTCATATTATTACATAATTATCCAGTAAATCCTATCAATTCAATTATTTATAGAATATAATCTGGCTTTCAAACCAATGATTTGCTCTCCAGTGATCACCTTCACTCAAATTACGATATTGCATTGGAACGTAATCGATTTTCAGGGAATCTCCAGTTTCTACTATCTCTTTCAGCTCTATTTTCCAGGATTCTACTACACTTCCCGGAGCCCAGCCGGCTCGATCAAATTTCCAAGTTCCATCCTGGGGACGGCAGGAGTTAAGATAACAATCGGTTTTCCAAAGCCTATTATCAAATTTATGTTCATTGATATAAACAGTGCGATTTGCCGGCATGAATTCAGCCGCATTCTGACTGTTGGGATGCATTCCATGTCCTGTTACCATCAGATTAATTCTTGCATCAGTTGCTTCTTCCGGTATTCTAAGCTTTAGTTGCGGAAGGTGAACACTCATGGGATCAAGAGGATCACCATAAAAGAAACTGCCTGTCCAGAGGTTCAAAATTTTAAAGGGAATCCTTTTTGGAATTCCATGATAAAAATCCAGATCAACAGAGACAAACCAACCGATCTGATCTTCAGGATTCTCTTCTTTTCCCTGCCATGTATCCACTCTCAGATCTATCTGCTTCTCTCCAATAAAAAGTGGTAAAAAATCTGTTACATCCACCTTCCAAATATGACCTTTGTTATAAGGAGTTATAAACCTACAAATTTCATATCGAACCGAGTCCTGCCAGATATAAATGGCTGCACCTCTATCCCAATGATCATAACCTCCAGGCATATCTGTCATTTCCAGAGTAAGAATCACACGCCCGATCTGCTCCTTAAATTCAGGGAAAACAACTTGATGCTCAGTTTCACGATAATCGATGAAAACAGGTTGTTTAGTGATAACTTCTACATTGATGGATTCTTTCATTTTATTAGCTTTATTATCCATTTTCAAGCTGACATCATCCAAAATGATTGTTGTGGTTTGGTCAGAAGTTTGACCACCTACTGCTAACCGAATTGGACAAGACTGCATTTCGGCAATGAAGAATTCATCGAACACAATTTCATTCTCGATCTTCAGAGTGATATCCGAACCTCCAATGACCTGATGAATTTTCAGATAGAATTCTTTAACTTCTTCTTCTTCCTGATCTGCCCGGAATTCTATTGGAGACATGATCTTCTTGATCTCAACCCCATTCCAATGCAGAGATATCTCCCGCTGTGGACGATCATAAAAATTACCATCAGGACCAAACCAGGCACTGGTTGGTGGATTATTCACATCAAAACCTATAGCAAAACTTCCTTCAATATTTGGTTCTTCCCAATGTTCAAGATCCAGATCAAGACTATCTGCCTTGAATATATCTGTATTTAAGAAAGCAATTCCACATCCCTCAGCACCGGGGGTAATATACATATTCCAGTTTAATTCAATATCTTGATATTTATTATTATCTAGGATTGGGAAGATTGCAACATTTTTATGATTATTCAAGATGCCACCATTTACAAGATGCAAGACTCCATCTTTTATTTGAGGTTCGTAACGTTTGCCATACTGATATAAAACAATGCTGCTGTCAGGCTCATCAAATTTCCATATTTGTTCGATTGATTGTAAAAAAAAGGGTAGCATAATCAATAGTAACAATATAATTTTTTTCATGTTTAATCCTTAATTTCTATAACTAACCCCAAATGATCTGATGGATAAATTCCATCCTTGTTTGATTTGTTTCCAATTAATTTTATCTCTTTTATATTAGCAGCGAAAGAATCATTTGCCCAACAGTAATCAATCCTTTTAACAGGTTCAGAACTTGGATAGGTAAAACCATCGTCATCGGGATGAAGCTTATTCCATATATCAATTAATCCCTGCATGTTGAGTTTGTGAATATTCTCATTTTGCGGAGTTGCATTCATGTCACCCACAAGTATTTGTGGATATCCGGCAAAACGTTCGGTGTAACTCATCACCTCTCCAAGATTCGATCTTAAGTTTGTCTCTTCGTATGAGAAATGTGTGTTAAAAATGAAAAATACAAAATTATTTGAGATAGCTACAGTATATTGAGTTACTCGTTTATTATGATCAACATCATTATGTATATGGGAATGAAATATCGCTCCGGTTTCAATGATATCATTCTTTGTAATAATCGAAAGACCCTCCCAAAAACCGGTTGAATTGTAATGCATGGCAGGTTGAGTTAAAATTTTAGCATCCAAAAATTTATTTCTACTTTGCAGTTGTGTTAAAATTTGTTCAGCAGAGTTCATATAAGTAGCTTTTGTGCTTGGATGATCTTTATTAAACCGAATCTCCTGCAAGGCTATAAGATTAGCATCAGCTTTAATAATTTCATCTGCGATCAGATTTTTCCTGGTCATCCAATTTGAGTGGTCATCATAATTTGCAATATTCCATGAGATAATTTTCATCATTCCTCTTTAATATTCAGCTTTAATATTTATTTATACTTTTCAGGGTGCACATTCCTGTACACCCTGAACGATCGATTAATTTTCTACTTAAACTATTTCATCAAAATCATTTTTTTAGTAGAAACGTAATTCCCGGATCTCATTTTATACAAATAAATCCCGGAAGCAATCTGGTTCTCATTATCATCCATTCCATTCCAGACGATAGTATGATCTCCTGAAGACAACATTTTATTTACTAAAGTCCTAATTTTTTGTCCTTTTAGGTTATATACCTCGAGATTTACGAACGAATTTGCCTGCGCAACAGTGAAAGAAATTGTAGTTTCAGGATTAAATGGATTGGGATAATTCCCGATCAATGAATTAATGGATGGGGCTTGTATTCCATTTGCCTCTGTGTGATCAAGTTCAACTACATCGCTAGGTTCAGATTCCCAATCACCACTATAAACAGCAGTGAGATAATAGGAATATAAACCTGTTGGAAGATTCAGATCAAAATAAAACAATTCGGATGTACTATTAAGATATTCACCATCTCTATAAATTTTGTATTCAATGAAATTTCTACTTGTGATGATATTATCCCAACTTAACGAAATATTAGGTCCCAACGATGTTGCAGTAAGACCAGTAGGTACAGGAAGAATCAAATCAACATTAATAGTGTTAGAAGGATCGGATTCACCTGAATCAAATACTGCGGTTACATAATAAGAATATGTTTCTCCGTCAAGTGCTTCATCAACATAGATTGTGGTTGGGAAAGGAACATTCTCAACTTCAGCAAGGAATTCTCCATCTTTGTATATTTTATAACTTAAAGCACCCCCACTTCCAGGAATCCATGTTAGAATTACACTGTTATAATCTATTATTTCATAGCCAAGATCCTCAGGAGGATTATTCCCACTAGCACCTGTTACTGATAGTGCTTTTATGCAGAAATTACCTGTATTCTGAAATCCAGACGGATCATTGTAATCGTAGAAATCAAGCCAATTGCTATTATTTTTGTAATAACTCTCCTCCGGATTGGATGTAGATTCAACTATTGTTCTATAGGAAGCTCCCAGCAAAACCGGCACATCACTGGTTCTATCATAGGGATGTCCTCCATCTGAAAGATATAGGTAAACATAGAAATCATCACCTTCAGTTACTGGCACTCCTGTATCCAAATCTACGGTATGAAGTCCAGCATGATCATAATCACCTGAAACTATTGCCAGCTCATTTGTAAGATCTGTTCCATCAAAATCATCATATATTTTTATAATATAATCTGTATAGTCAACAGCAGTAAAGAAATTCACAGCTTCAATTACCTGGGTTCCTGTTGCTTCAAAAGCATTGAAAGCTTCTGTGGTAACGGTTAGTGTATCTCTCCAACCATGGTAATCGTGATAATAAACATTATCATATGCCATAGGTTCTACATTCTGGAAGGAAATTGCACCCATTTCAATATTGCGACAAGAGTGTTTATCATAATAAGAGATCCAGAAATAACCACCGTTTCCCCAGCTTGATCCCCAACTGTTTCTTGCCAGCCAGGCTCCGGGTAATGGTGCCTGAGTTGAATGTTCATCATCCCAGCCAATTATTGATACGGCATGATTGGGGTCCATAGGGCTTGTAGGTGGTTGATAATGGTTATCATTACTAATAAACATAACATCATAAGCCATGCAGGTTCCCATTATTCCATTGTCAATGATCGCTTGTTTGATCACATCTATATTGGAAAGATCATCTTCAAGTTTAAACCATTCCACATCTCTTGGATAGTAATAGTGATAACTTGGCAGCCATCTATCCGGAGCTGTTTCATTTCCGGAATATGGTGCATCAATTTCCCTGATCGCTCCTTCTACCCTGGAAAGATAAGCAGTTGTCACACGGTAGTCTCCACCCATATGAACTTCTAAGCCACCACCTGTAGGAGGAGTTGCATCATCATTATTATGATCATTAAATCCGTTCCACCAATCCAGGTGTCTTTCTGCCAGGTTTGGTTCTCCCGTTTCACCTGCATCTGTCCAAACACCGGTCATCATCAGGTTACCTTCCATAGAAGCAAATGCTCCGAAGGTCCAGCAAGTTCCATAACTACCCTGATTCCTTACTCCGGGAACATAATTCTCACCACTCACATCACGTAGATCATAAGAATCTGCAAAAAGTAATAATGAAAACATTACAAATAAAATTATAAATAGTCTCTTCATTTCGCACTCCATATACTATATTTTATACATTTAATACCATGCACAATTTATTCCAGAGGATAAATTTAATTATATATGAAATAGTCAAATAAAAGATACGATTTGAAAAAAATAAACTAATGAAAAGGAGAATAAAAAAAGGGGAAACCAAATTGGTTTCCCCTAAAGCGACTATGTTTTATGTCTAATTAGAATGTTATTGTTAATCCAGCATTAAATGTTCTTTGCATACCGAAGAATACTTCAGCATCATCTGCATCATGATCTCCATCGAAACCATTATAACTACTATTATCTGTCGCATCTTGAATAAAGGCAGAATCAAGCACATTGAACAGATGAGCAAATACAGAAACATTAATACCTTTGAAATTAACTGGTAGTAGATAACTCAAGTGGAAATTAAGTTTAGTATAATCTGGAATTTTCCAACTTTGTGTAGTATCTTCTTCATCAGTTCTATCAAAAGGATTGAAGTCAGAGTACTGATCACGATAATGCTGAACTACAAACTGAGCTTTAAGACCTTCAAGTGGGAAGAATGATGTCCCAAATGATAATTGTGTTTGAGGAGCATTACCAACTTTAAGATCTTCCACGTAGATATTTAATGTATCAATGTTACCAGTTGAGCCATAGTCATCATAAGTTGCTGACACATTATTTGTATAAACCCAATTTGCAACTGAAGCTGCCAGATCAAATTGGACAAAGTAGATAGGTCTATAGTTAGTTTCAATTTCAATACCCATGTGACGTGAATCCATACCACTGATGAAGATAAGACCTTCAGAGCCATCTTCATTTGTTACACCACGAGACAATGTTTGATTTGCCCAATTAGTGAAATAGACGTTAGTCTTTACAGCAAATTGATCATCTAATCCCATGAAATTCATTCCAGCTTCGAAGGATATGAATTTTTCATTTTCAGGATCAGCTGCTACAGTGCCATTTCCATCATCGATCACATCATCAAATATTGGAACTTTTGATACATAACCAGCATTACCAAATATATCGATATTCTCGTTTATGATTAAACTAGAACCACCTTTTATCTGGAAACCTTTGATCCATTCTGTTTCAGCAGTTACTTCATCACCTTCATCATCAGCAGCAAAGTGATCTACAAAGGAATATTTTATGGATGAAAGTCCACCCATCATATATGCTGTTACAGCATTTTGAGAATATTCTCCCTGCAGATATCCACCCATCCAGTCAACAGTATTGGTGTTGTAATAGGCAATTTTATCACCTAATTTTCTTTGGTTTTCATCACCTGTCCAAAAATCAGAAGAATACCATGGATCTGGAATAATATATTCCCCACCAAGTAGGTCACGTACTTCTCTAAAGTGTTCTATTTCAGCAGTTCTCCAATCAACACCTACGGATGTTTTAAAGTTCTCATTTATTGTATAATATGCTTTAGAGATTGCTCCAATTGTCCATTGGCTATTTACACTATTACGAAGAATACCTAGTGAACCTATACTTGAGGTATCATTAACTGCAATCGTTGCATCCCAATCAGCAGTTCTGGTTGGAGTTGAATAATCCCATTCAATATCCATAAGAGTTCCAGTTCCACCACCTTTACCGCCAGAATAATAAACGATTGAATAAAGGTTAAAATCTTCATTAAGTTTTGTATACCAGTTCAAATTTATCTGTGGCTTATGATAGAAGTTTTCTCTTTCATTGATGAATTCTTCATCATATCGATCATGCTCTGAACCATTCCACCATTGTTTTCCTGCATAATCAGCACTTACACTTCCCCAGTTCTCATTAAACTCACGTCCACCTTCAATCCAATTATCTAATGATAATGGATCATAATCATCAAGGTCTGCTGCATATTCAGGATCATATACTGCAATATTTTGTTTATAAAGGTTTTGACCGTGTCTTTGTGGAGCACCAACAACGTATAATTCAAGTTTATTATTTGCATTGATATTCCAACCTGTACTTAGATAATAAGCCCATGCATCTGTCCATGTTTTATCAATAAGCCCAACACCTGTTTTTTTAACACCGGAAGCACTGAAAGCAATTTTATTATCAATAAGACCTGAGCCTGCGGAAAGAGTTGTTTTCAAGAATCCAGCAGTACCGAATTCCTGTTTAAGATTTACACCAGCTTTCATTGCAGTCGGATCAGTGATGATGTTCATTGTTCCACCAATTGATGGTGTAGTAAGATTCACAGCACTAAGACCTCTCTGCATCTGAATTGAAGAAGTTGCATCACCAACTCCATCCCAGTTAGACCAATATACCCAGCCGTTTTCCATATCATTAACAGGAACACCATTGATCATAATAGCAACGTTTCGTTGATCAAAACCACGAACGTTAACTCTAGCGTCACCTGCACCTCCACCTTGATCTGTAGCATAAACACTTGGTGTAGTTACTAAGGCTAAAGGAATGTCTCTGGAACCAAGTTGAGATTGCATCTCTTCTTTGTCCATATCTGTAAAAGCAACAGGTGTTCGTCTTTCTGTAGCACGATCAGATACAATGTTAATTCCTTCAATACCAATTAATTTAACAACAAGCTGAATGTTAACAATTGCTGTTTCATTTTCTTCAACATCAACTTCAACTGTTTTAGTTCCATATCCCATATAACGGAATTGAACTTCAGCCATCCCAACAGGAACATCTGTCAGCGTGAAAGTACCATTATCTTTTGTATAGGTACCTTGTTCCATACCAACTAATATTACTGCTGCATTGGCAAGTGGTTGTCCACTTTTCTCGATAGTTACCCGCCCGGCAATTTTACCAGATTGTGCATACAATGGCAGGATTAACAAAACTGTAAGAATAACAAATAAAACGATTTTTTTCATAGCTTCCTCCTTGGAATAATTAACACGACTATGTCGAAAAATTGGATTACACTATTGAAATGTCAAGCTGAAAAAAAATAATAGTGTATTTTAAAATAAAAATAAACAATCTAGATTATTCTATGACTTTATATACAATCAAATTTCTTTATTATAACTACTTAAAAAAATTGCAATTAGGTATTTATTTTTTACGGTTTAAATGTTCCCACAATATTTTTTCTTTTAACTCTTCAGGTAATTTTCGGCTTCCGCCATAAAGAGTTTTTTCCCATTCTCCGTACATGGGATTTGGCAGAATAATGAATTTCTTACCAAATTCTTCTTTAAATTTTTCTACCGAAGTATATCTTTCTTCAATATTTTTTTGGCGGAAAATATCTTCAAAATCGATCAAGTTATCACCAATAAACATAACAATGTAGTGATCTGCTGCAACAATATCTCTCCTGATACCTTTATTGGAAGAATCATCTTTTAAGAGTATATGAGATTCTTCTGCCTGCGGAAATTTAAGTTTTTTTATGTTATCCAGGGTTCCTTCCATATGTCGTAATTTTCTATTGGAAATGTAAAATATATCACACCCATTTTTAAATGCATAATTAAGAAAATCTAAGGCTCCGGGAATTGCTTTCGCTTCAGCACTTTTTACCCAGCCATCAAAATCTCCATAATATTGTGCTCCATCAACTATTGTACTTACCTGGAAATCTGAGTTATTAATTACTGTTTCATCAAGATCTACAATTATGGCTCTTTTCTGTGTTCTTTTAACTTTGAGATCTTCATCTAGTCGCAATCGAGCAATATTATAAGCTTGATAAGCAAGTGCGTGATATTCTGCAGATGTTGTCTGCCATAATGTTGACATGATCAGAGATGAACGCATTAAACCAAGATCTTCGGCAAATACAAAACAAATAAATAATAGAACAATAAGTGTAATCAGTAACTTTTTCATTATAATCTCCTGAATTCTGAGAATTTCATCATTTTACAAATCCTTCTGTAAGGGTATTATAGATCGCTTCAAAAATGTAACCTATATGAATACGATTTGTGAAATCTATTTTTTCCACATTTATCTCAATTATCCTGCCTTTATGATAGCCAAACCGACAAACATCGTTAGCATAGGTTCGATACCACCCATTTAATGCATTGATCTCACTTCTACTCCAGCCACCTTCCATTTCCATTTCTCTTCCACGCTGCTGAATACGACTCCAGGCAAGATCAGTTCTACCTTTCAGCACAATCAGCAGATCCGGTGAAGCAATGTTATTACAGACAGTTTTAAATTTTACAGTAAGCATATCAAGTTCATCTTGGGTTAGAAAACCATCTTTATAAAATTGATAACAGAAAACCAGCAGATCTTCCGGTAAAGATCTATCCATTACATAACTCTCTTTCCCACTGGTTCCCTTTATTTGAAGTTCTTTCCGCATTTTAAGAAAATGGAGTTGTAGATCATAACAATATGTTTTCTTATCTTTAAGGAATTTCCCCAGAAGAGGATTATCCTCTGGATTTTCATATAGACCATTAATCCTCAGGCTACGCTGCATAATAGCTGTTAATGTTGATTTGCCCAATCCAACATTCCCTGCTACTGAGATCAAACACGGATTTTCAAGTAAGAATTTTTCCAGTTTTAATTCCGCATCAATCGCTTTAAGAGTAGCAGCTGTTTCAGGCAATGTTACCCATTTACTAATACCCGGAGTTGTTACGCGTAGGTCAAGAGATCTGATCCTTTCAGCAATTTTATTTATTGTTATTTCAATATAATTTTGCAGTGGAGTATCTACGTTTGCATCGATTACTAAAACCGGGCAAGTAACATGACGATTTATGAATTGGTCATAAAGTTGATTTAATTGTTCCAAATATTCCTTTGGAATTCCGGTTTCACTTTCCCTGCCCCTTTCTTTGATCCTATCCAATAAAACTTGAACATCCGCCTTTAAATAAACTATCAGATCAGGTTGAGTTATCTCTTGGGTCATCAGATCATAATTACGTTGATACGTCAGAAATTCCTCTTCAGTCATATTCCCCATGATTTTCTGAGCAATTCCAAAAATGTGATAGTCCTCGGCTAAAGTTCTATCTTCCAGAATTATTCCCTTTCTATCTTCGATCTGGCGCTGTCTTTCTAACCTGCCATTGAAGAACTCGATCTGAGCCATAAAAGCCGTGCTGATAGGATCTTCATAAAATGCATCTAATACTTTCGAGTTAAATTTTTCCTGAAAGGCATAAACTTTTTCATCGCCTATTCTATTGGGAATTGTTGAAAGCAGTATTTCATCAAAAGGTTTTCTGCTTGCCGCTTCTACTAGTGTAGATTTTCCAACACCAATATTACCTACGATTCCAATTCTTAAATGTTCCATTAATTCCAAAAACCTGGTTTAATCAAAAAGTTCAAATTCATCTAAACTTTGAAAATACTTCTCGATCAGAATATATGAAAATGGGATCGTAATGAAAAGACCTAATCCAGCAAAAGCTGCACCAATAATATTCATTATAAAAAGTCTGAAGACGATGAAAAACTGTTGCCAGCGTGTTTCTGCACTTGCCTTATAGCAGAAGACAACTGCTTTGATTGGATTCATATCCTTCCTGCTTATAAGCAGAACCGCCGGGAAAATTATCGTTATCCAATAAAGCACTAAAATCAATCTTACGGGATGTAAGATCGGATCAACAACAATTCCCAGGAGATAACCGGTACAAAGAATTTTTAGAAGTAAAAAATAAAGGATATTTACAAGTACGAATAAGAAATATTTTGGATAATTTTTAAGTGCTTTAACATACATTGAGATTTTAAAAGAATTCTCAATAAAATTATCCTCGAATCCAAATGGGATCAAGGTAAATGGAACAAGTATCAACAGCATGAGATTCGTAAAAAGATAAGGATCGAGCTTAAAACTTTCTGCCAGTTCCTTATTAAAATAAATTCCCAAACCAATTATTAAAAAGGATGTAAGAACCATAAAAATTGCAAATGGATAATATTGAGATTTAATGGGTTTGAATTTTTTCCAGACATCCTGATAATTCAGTTTTGCAGATAAGGGACCGGATAGAGCACCTGTAGGTTGGCCACAAACTTTACAGAAAAAGTCATGTTTGCCAAGTTCATTATTACATTTCACATCTATCTTTCTACCATTTTTTGTTTTTTCTTTACGCATACCGTTACATTTCATAAATTTCCTCATATCTTATTTATTTCAGTTAGAAAAATTCTAAGCAGTACCCATTTTGTCAATTATTAAAGTTCTTTACAAATATAACCTTCAAAATTTATTAGAGGTAAATATTGATAAGAGATGAGGAGAAATTATGTATAAATTGAACGTAACTTCAAATTTTTCATCTGCACATAAACTTGATGGATATGAAGGATTATGCAAGAATCTTCATGGACATAATTGGAAGGTTCGAATAGGAATTTCATGCGAGAAAAAAGATAGTATCGGCATGACAATAGATTTTGGTGAAGTTAAAAAATATTTAAATGAAATAATGAACATGCTTGACCACACTTTTTTAAATGAGTTAGAATATTTTAAAGGAGTAAATCCAACCTCAGAAAATATTGCAAAATTTATCTATCTGGAAATGAAAAAACGGATTAAAGTTCCATATTGTAAATTGGCAGATGTCGAAGTTTGGGAATCTGATATTACTTCAATGGTTTATTTTGAATAAAATTCAAAATCTGGTATTGAGTTGATGAGAATTGTAGAATCCAAATTTGTTAAGAGTGCTGTTAAGCCAAAGGATTATTATCCAACTTCTTTTGCTGAGATCGCCTTTGCCGGAAAATCTAATGTTGGTAAATCAACTCTAATTAACACGATCTTAAATAGAAAAGGAATTGCTAAAGTCAGTAATAAACCTGGTAAAACGCGATTAATAAATTTCTTTGAGATCAGATTTAAAATCGACAAAAAAGAGCAGGAAGGCTTTTTCAGCTTTGTTGATCTACCTGGCTACGGATATGCCAAAGTAAGTAAAACGCAACGTGATTCCTGGAAGAAAATGATCTTAACCTTTTTTGAAAACAGGCAGCAGTTAAGAGGTGTTGTTTGTCTAGTTGATATCAGGCATAAAGCAGATCCAAAAGATATTCTCATGATAGATATGATACAGTCGATGCAAATTCCATTTGTGGTAGCAGCCACAAAATCAGATAAGATCCCAAAATCAAAAGTGAATTCTATAATAATAAAATTGAAAAATGAGCTTCATTTAGAAGAAAAACAAATTTTTGCTTGTTCATCATTAAAAAAAAGAGGAATTGACAATATCTTAAATTGGATCACAGATCGTGTTATTGATTCCAATCAATAATAAAATTAAAAATTAATAGGTTGTATTATGTTAGAAAAAATAAAAACACCAAAAGATGTTCAGAAGCTCTCGATAGCACAATTGCAGGAATTGGCAAAAGATGTTAGAAAGAGAATTCTTCAGGTAACAGCAAAAACAGGCGGGCATGTAGCTCCAAGTTTGGGAGCTACCGATATTTCTATTGCATTACTAAAGATGTTCGATCCGTTGGAAGACAGGATCGTATGGGATGTTGGCCATCAATCTTATGCATACAAAATACTAACTGAACGTAATGATAAATTTGATACTTTACGGCAATTTAAGGGATTAAGCGGATTCAATAATATATTTGAGAGCAAATATGACGCTTTTGGAGTTGGTCATGCCTGTACTTCTATCTCAGCGGCGCTGGGAATTGCAGTTGCAAAGGATATGAACAATGAAAAAGGCAGAGCAATTGCTGTAATTGGTGACGGAGCACTTGCAGGAGGAATGGCTTTTGAAGCTTTGAATCAAGCTGGACATCTCCAAAAAGATATGATCGTTATTTTAAATGATAATAACTTTTCAATTTCCAAGAGCGTTGGTGCACTTCAATCTTATTTAACTAATATGCTGATCAGCAAACCTTACAATGCTACAAAAAATCTCATTTATGATTTTGTCCAGCGTCTCCCTCACCGAATTCGCAGAAGAGTGATCTTGAGTGCACGTACTTTGGAAGAAAATATGATAAATTCTCTCGCTCCTAATATCATTTTTGAAGATCTTGGTTTTAAATATCTCGGACCTATTGATGGACATGATATACCAAGAATGATAAGGATTTTCCATAAAATAAAATCAAATCTTACCGGACCTATCTTTGTTCATATCGTTACTCAAAAAGGTAAAGGGTACGAATATGCAGAAGATGATGCTGCCAAGTTCCACGGTCTGGGACCTTACGAAATAAAAACTGGTAAGTGTAAGAAGAAAAAGGCAGAATCTTATTCTAAGATTTTTGGAAATACCTTATGTAAACTAGCAGAAAAAAATAAGAACATAGTTGCTATAACTGCTGCCATGACAGATGGTACCGGACTTACTGATTTCGCTCAGAAATTTCCAGATAAATTTTTTGATGTTGGCATTGCCGAACAACATGCCGTAACTTTTGCCGGTGGACTTGCTGTACAGGGTCTTAAACCATTTGTTGCAATTTATTCCACTTTCCTGCAAAGAGCATTAGATCAGGTCATCCATGATATTGCCTTGCAAAAATTACCAGTTGTTTTCTGTTTGGATAGGGCTGGACTTGTTGGAGATGATGGAGCTACACATCACGGTGTTTTTGATCTTTCCTATTTAAACCTAATTCCTGGAATTCTTATTCTAATTCCAATTAATGCGAAAGAGTTATCCTCTATGCTTGAATTTGCAGCAAATTATAATGATGGACCTGTTGTAATTCGCTATCCCCGCGGAAATGCATTAACTCCAGAAAAGGAAATAGATCCAATTGAAATTGGGAAAAGCTCTGTAATTCATAAAGGAAAAGATGTGGCAATAATTGGTGTTGGTAAAGCAATGGAAGATGCAGAACAGATTTTTAATGATTTAAAAAATAAACTACCCGGGGTTGAACCATATTTAATAAATCCGCGTTTTCTAAAACCCCTTGATACAAAATTTTTCAAAGAATTAGAAAAACAGGTTCATACCGTTATTACTATCGAAGATAATGCTCTGATCGGCGGATTCGGCAGTACAATAAAATCATTTTATTCCAATTCAAACATCAATGTTCATTCTTTTGGTATACCTGATAAATTCATTGAACATGGAACAATAGATCAATTAAAAGATATGATCGGAATTTCTACTGATAAAATTACAAAGAAGATCATCTCTATTTTAAAATAGACTTATGGAATATTCTCACGATACGATTTCTGCAATTTCCACCCCTATTGGTGTAGGAGGAATTTCAGTTCTCAGAGTTAGTGGAAATAAAGCAATTGAGGTTGTTTCCAAAATATTTTTTAGTAAGATCGATCTTAAAAAGCAATCTTCTCATAAAGCAATTTTCGGCCGCATTATGGATGGAGAAAAACTTGTAGATGAAGTTATAGTAACCATTTTCAAAGCACCTCACAGTTACACCGGTGAAGATATTGCAGAAATTTCCTGTCATGGAAGCACTTTTATCACAAATCAGATCCTTCAGATGTTGTTAAGAAATACCAGATTAGCAGAACCAGGTGAGTTTACCCAACGTGCATTTTTAAATGATAAGATTGGACTTACGCAAGCTGAAGCAATTGGAGATCTATTATCTGCAAAAACTAAAATTGCACATCTTGCTGCATTAAAACAATATGAGGGAAGTTTGCGTATTCGTATTGAAAAACTATTAACTAAATTAACCGATTATCGTACTCAGCTTGAACTTGAAATTGATTTCCTGGAACAAGATCTGGATGAAATTGATAATAATAAATTAATAGATGAACTCACTGCTCTAAATCAGGAACTTATATACCTGGCAAAAACCGGTGAAGAAGGCCTTATCATTAAAGATGGTTTGAAGGTAAGTTTAGTAGGAGCTCCTAATGTCGGGAAATCCAGTATTTTCAATTCATTTCTGCAAACTGAACGTGCTATAGTAACTCCTATTCCCGGAACTACAAGAGATTATCTGGGAGAGGTGATCTCGCTTAGTGGTTACCTTGTACGAATCTTTGATACTGCAGGCTTAAGGAAAACCTCTGATCAGATAGAAATGATCGGGATCAAACGTTCTTATGAGATTATTGAAAATTCCCATAAAATCATATTTGTGATCGATGGTGATGAAAACAAAGAAGAATACAAGACACTTTCTAATCTTGTTGATCCAAAAAAGATCATTAAAGTTCTTAACAAAGCTGATAAATTTACAAAGAATGAACTGCTAAAATTTGCAAAGAAGGGATATATTATTTGTTCAACTCATCAGAGTTTGGGACTTACTGAATTAAAAAACTCTTTATTACATAATATTGAAATATCTGAAGAAGAATTGCACTCAGGTATTCTTACAAATGCCAGGCAAATAGCAGCTGTAAATAGAGCTACTAAGTCAGTAACTAAAGCTTTGGAATCAATAGACAACAGCATGGGATATGAATTTACAGCTTTTGACCTGAAAGAAGCTAGTAGCGCTTTGGAAGAGATCATCGGAAAAGTTACAACAGATGACATTTTGAATAATATCTTTGCAAATTTTTGCATTGGGAAATAAATTTTAGAAATAAAACATTTAAAAAATCCGCAGGATAATCTTATATCATCTGTCTTCAAGTTTGTGAAAAGGAGGCAAAGATGAATAAGAAAAACGTAATAATACTGATAACGCTTGTTTCAGTTTTAATGCTGTTTGCTCAAAACAATAATCGTCAGAATAGACCTGATGCAAAGCAAATAATGGAAAACTTAACCAGCAGTTTAGAACTTACAAGTGAACAACAAGAAAGTATTAGTACACTTGTAGATGAACAATTTGAGCTGATGAAATCCCAAGGTGAACCGAGAAAATCTCAAAGTAAAGGTGATCATGAAAAATTTAAGAATAGTATGGATGAAATAAACGAACAAATTTCTGAATTACTAAGCGAAGATCAGCAAAAAGAATACAAAACGATGGTAGAAGATACTCATAGCAAACATGAAAAAGGTCAGAAAAGCCGTAATTGACCGTTCTCCGGGGAGCTGCAAAGCTCCCCAACTCCCCTTTAAATAAGAAGAAAATTTAGAAGGAGAAAATTTTGAAAAAAATATTAGCAGTAATAATGTTCGCATATGGTTTTCTTATCAGCGGATGTAATTCATTTAAAGTTGAAAGTATTTTTAAAACACATGAAATTGTAATAGATGGGAATGATGAAGATTGGAGCGATGCCAAATATTATATCAAGAAACATGACATTGTTCTTGGTGTTATGAACGACAATGATTTTCTTTATCTCTGCTTCTATCCAACAACTAGTGAATTAACCAGACAAGTTCTGTCTCAAGGGTTAACTTTGTGGATCAACAATGATGCAAAAAGAAAAAAGAATTATGGAATTCGTTTCCCATTAGGTATGCAGAATTTAATGAATCAGCCAATGCCGGAAGAAAATGGAAATCAATCGAGAAAAAGTGATCCAAAGAATGGAAAAGTGGATCCCAAAATGATGGATCGTATGGTAAAATCCATAAGCAAAGAACTGGAAATTATTAGTCAGGGAAGTGAGCAGAAAGAAGTTATCAAATTTGCAGACCTGAACGGAGTTGAAATAGGTATTACCTTCGAAAAAGAGCTTTTTGCTTATGAATTAAAAATTCCTTTGGCAGATAATCCTGATTTCACAGCTTCAATTGGAGCCGATCCAACCTCTAAAATTGCACTTGGTTTTGAAGTTCCTGAACCCGATAAAGAGGCAATGAAAGAACAGATGAAAGAGATGGATGAAATGGGTGATAGGCCATCTGGTGGTCGGCCCGGTGGCAGTGGCGACAAGGGAATGGGTAAAGGTGGAATGCAAGGTGATGCATCTAATAAAACACAGCAATCGGAACAGGGATTGGATATCTGGACAATTATCCAATTAGTTGAAAATTAGATTCAACATTTTATTGACGCTTAAATATCTAAAATCGCAAAGTAGCTGGAGAAATTTTGGGAATATTGCTGAAGAGAAATGAAGAAAAATGAAGAAAAATAAACTTTTAATCTATATTGTTTTATCGATTATTGTACATATTTTGCTATTGCTTTTATTGCAAATGGATAAAAGTGTATTTTTCAATCCCCAACAATCAAATGATTTGCAGGGAGAAGACCGGTTGACTTTTGAGCTGATTGAAACTCCTGATGTAGAAGATCAGCTTCCTGACGCAGAAAGTGATTTGGTTTCGGACAAAAATAATAAAGCTTCCGACATGAATGAAAGTGATCTGCCCGATAAAGAGTTTCCCTTCCAAACTGGTGATTTAACTCATAAATCATTCCAAGAGAATGAAACAAAACAGACTCAAGAAGCTAAATTGCAATCACAAAATGGAGAAAAAATATCAGATATTCTAGCTGATCTGTACGAGAAGAAACCAACCTTTTTGAAAGATTTTCAAGCCAGGCAAAAATTAAAAAATTTCACAAAAACTACTCCTGATTATGATCAGGAGATCAGTTCTACACGAAACAATGGCGGCATGAAATTTAATACTTATGCCTGGGAATTTGCACCTTACATGCTTCAATTAAAGTATAAGGTACAAAGTAATATTAATCCACCATACGCTTTTACCCGGTTAGGTGCAATCGATGGTAATACTCTAATACGCTTTAAGATAATGCAGGATGGTTCGCTAAAAGATTTGGAAGTAATTGGAAGCGATGCACATTATACACTGGACGATACCAGCACTCGAGCAATAACGTATTCTGCTCCATTTATTCCACTTCCTAAAAATTTTCCTGAACCATATTTGGAAGTGACTGCTCTTTTTTCATACTTGATTAGGAATAAATAGAAATGAAAGAAAACTTAAAAGGTCTAAAGTCACAGAGCTCAATGAAAGAAACCCTTACGAGGTTAAGTAAAAAGGAGAATTATGTTTATAGAAATGTTTGAATTTCTGCAAAAAGGCGGTTATCTGATGATACCAATAGCAATTTGCAGCGTGCTATCACTAGCAGTGATAATAGAAAAACTCATCAATTTGCGATCTAAAAAAATAATCGTGCCCGAAGTGAAAAGTGTGGTGAACAGCCTTACATCAGAAGATGATATCAATCTGGCACTAATCGTTTGTGATCAACATAAAGGCGTACTTTCCAACCTGATGAAAATGGTTTTACAACATAAAGGAACAACCTATCTCGCTGTAAGGGATGAGCTTTCCGATAGCGGACGTCAGGAAGTTAGAGTTTTAGATAAAGGATTGATTATTTTAGAAACTATCGCAGCTGTAACACCAATTCTGGGGCTATTGGGAACTGTTGTGGGCATGATCAAAGTCTTTAATGTTATCTCGGTGCAAGGTGTGGGAGAAGCATCCGCTCTATCAGGTGGAATTTCTGAAGCTCTCATCACAACTGCTGCTGGTCTCACTGTGGGAATCCCTGCTCTAATTTTCTATAACTATTTTTCCAAAAAAACTGAAGATATAATCCTGGACATTGAAAATATTTCCAATAATCTACTCAAGAAAATAATTGCTTTTCGGAGTGTAAAATAAATGCAGCTTCTTACCAAAAAATCTCGAACGGTTGTCATAAGCATTACTTCGCTCATCGATGTAGTATTACTGCTGCTTATCTTCTTCATGCTTACCACTAGTTTTGTGGAACAGCCCGGCATGAAGCTGGATCTACCCGAAACAGAAAGTACAACTGCAGAAAACACTGATGAACTTACAGTAACAATTTCTTCCGAAGGTGAGATCTACCTAGGAAAAGAGTTGATCGAACTGGAAAACCTGGAAGCAAAATTGATGGAATACAAAGAAGAAATCAACACTTCCAGTCTGGTGATAAAAGCTGATAAAACTACTCCACACGGAACTGTGGTTCAAGTGATGGACATTGCCAAGATCAGCGGATTTGAAAAATTGATCATTGCTTCCGAGAAAGTTAAATAACTTAAGGGTTAGTACAGAAAAACTCGAAGGATTTTTTTTAATAGGATAAAATATGCAGTGTTTGTTATTAAATTTTGTCTTATTAGTTATATTTAAGAAACAGGGGAGAAAATGAAAAGATTATTATTCACAACTTTGATGACAATGATCTTCGGTCTGGTTCTGGCTCAAGATTTTTATGACATCAATACGATCAACACGATAGAAATCACTTTCGAAGAATCAAATTGGGAAAATATTCTGAATAATTATTATGCTGCTGGGAATGATGAACGCTTAATGGGAACTGCTCTTATTAACGGCGTTCAATTCGATAGTATTGGGGTGCGATATAAAGGCAATAGTTCCTGCGATCCATCTCATGATAAAAATCCTTTCAATATAAAACTGGATTACATTATCGAGGATCAGCTTCTGGGAGAATACGGCACATTAAAGCTTTCCAATGGATTTAAAGATCCCTCTTTTATTCGTGAAACAATTGGTTATGAAATTGCAGCTAAATATAGTCCTGCGAGCAAAGCAAATTATATTAATGTTTATGTGAATGACGAATTAATAGGTTTATATACAAGTGTTCAATCAGTAGATAAATACTTTGCCAGAAGTTTTTTTAGCAGTGACGAAAACACTCTGATAAAAGGTAATCCGGTTGGGGGAGGTCCTGGTGGCGGATCAGCTACAATCCGATACTTAGGACCGGACAGTACAGATTACTATACCAGTTATGAATTAAAATCTGATTACGGTTGGCAGGAATTGGTAGATTTATGCTATACATTAAACCTTAACACGGATGAGATAGGAGAAATTATGGATGTAGATAGAACGCTTTGGCTACTAGCATTTCACAATACATTAGTTAGCAATGATAGCCCAATAATGGCTCCACACAACTTCTATCTTTATATGGATGGAAACGATCAGTTCAATTATATTTATTGGGATCTGAACATGACATTCGGCACATTCAATGGTGGACCTGGTTCTCCATCAATGACTGTATCAGAATTGCAACAGTTTGATCCATTCTATAACATAAATAACAGCAACTACCCAATAGTAAGTAAATTACTGTCAATCCCAGAATATCAAAAGATATACGTTGCCCATATGAAAACGATCTTAGAAGAAAATTTTGCCAATGGCTGGTATGAAACCAGAGCTTATGAATTACAGGACATCATCGATTCCAGTGTACAGGCAGACCAAAATAAATTCTATACTTACAATGATTTCATAGATAATATTAACAATTCTGTTACTGGTGGTGGATCAAGTTTTATTATAGGTATTACTGAATTGATGGATGGAAGAATTACATTTCTAAATAATCACAATTTTTTTAATGTAACCACTCCTGAAATCAATAATATTTCAACTTCTCCTGAAATCATCGAACCAAATTCAACTGCATGGATTATTGTAGATACTTATAATACTGAACTTTTGGAAATCGGATTTAGATCGGATGAATATGATAAATTTGAAAAATTGGAAATGTATGATGATGGCAACCATAATGATGAGCTGGCAGGAGACGGGATATTTGGAATTTCAGTAGATGTAAACTATGCTAATCTGCAATATTACATTTATGCTGAAAATGACAACACCGTAAAACTTTCTCCTCAAAGAGCTGAATATGAATTTCATACTCTAAACGTTACAACTGAAACAGGCAATATCGTTATTAATGAAATAAATTATCACTCAGCGGAAGATTTCGATCCAGAAGATTGGGTGGAGCTTTATAATCCGGGCACAGAAGACCTGGATATCTCCGGCTGGGAGTTTAAAGATGAAGATGATACACACATTTTTACTATTCCTAATAACACGATCCTGACAGGAGATGAATACCTGGTACTCTGCAAGGATTCAGCCTTGTTCAGCACTGCTTTTCCTGGCATTACCAATTTTATCGGTGATTTTGATTTTGGTCTGAGTGGTGGTGGGGAACCTATCCGTCTGTTCGATGCAGAAGGAACACTCATTGATTCGGTAGATTATGATGATGAAGAAGGATGGCCTACACTTCCAGATGGAAATGGAAATACTTTGGAACTTATCGATCCTGCCTTTGACAACACACTTGCAGAAAGCTGGCAGGCATCGGATGGTAATGGAACTCCGGGATCAGAAAACAGTCAAGGAGCAACATCTATTGAGGATATGATCATAAAACAAAACATGAATCTTCATAACTACCCTAATCCTTTCAATCCATCAACAACAATCTCGTTTGAATTAAACACCGATTCCACCGAAGACACCGAATTGGTAATCTACAATCTGAAAGGTCAGAAAGTGAAAAAATTCACGTTCCTAAACGAAAATTTAGGAACGAATGAGCAAAACGTGGTATGGAACGGAACTGATGATAATGGTAAATCTGTCTCTTCCGGTATCTACTTCTATAAATTAAAAAGTGGTGATTTCGAACAAACTAAAAAAATGATCTTAACGAAATAATGTATCACAAATGAAAAAAAATAGCAGTATTTTTGTAAATAAAGGTCTATATCTATAAATATAGGAAAAGGGGATAAAATGAAGAAAATAATATTAACAACATTAATGACAATGATTTTCGGGCTGGTTGTGGCTCAAGATTTTTATGACATCAACACAATTAATACAATCGAACTAACTTTTGAAGAAACAAATTGGGATCAACTGCTGGATAACCTTTATGCAGCTGGTGAAGAAGAACGTCTTGTAGGATCAGCTATCTTAAACGGTGTACAGTTCGATAGTGTGGGTGTGCGTTATAAAGGAAACAGTTCTTATTCGTCACAAAATGTGAAAAACCCACTTAATATAAAACTCGATTACATAATTGATGATCAAACATACGAAGGTTATGGTACTCTAAAACTAGCTAACGGTTATAACGATCCATCTTTTGTTCGTGAAACTTTAAGCTATGAAATAGCTGCTAATTACATGCCTATAAGCAAAGCAAATTATGCAAATGTATATATAAATGGCAATCTAATTGGACTTTATACAAGTGTGCAATCTGTAGATAAATATTTCAAAAACACACAATTTACTACAAATAATGATATCCGATTTAAGGGAGAGCTATTTGATGATGGAGCCCCTCAATCAATTACAGTTTGGGGATATTTTGGACCAGATTCTACCAGTTACACAGACTATTACGAATTAAAATCAGATACCGGTTGGGATGAATTAATAGAATTTTTAAATGTTTTTAATAATAATCCAAATGAAATGGGAAACTATCTGAATGTGGATAATCATCTATGGATGCTTGCTTTTGATAACCTGATAGTCAACTTGGATGCACCTATAAATTTTGGACATAACTATTACTTATTTCAGGATGAGGCAGATCTTTTTAATCCTATCATTTGGGACCTGAATGAAAGCTTTGGAGTCTTCTCCATGTTGCTTGGAGGAGGTCCACCTCTTAATACATATCAGAAGCAGACACTCGACCCTCTCTTGTATCTGAATGATTCTGATTATCCTATTATCAATAAAGTTTTGAATATCGATAAATATCAGAAAATGTATATCGCACACATGCGAACAATTATCGAAGAGATATTCCAAACCGGCTGGTATGAAACCCGGGCAAATGAGCTGCAGGATATTATCGATACTGATTATCAATCTGACCCTAATAATTTTTATTCATACAGTCAATTTCTACTGAACATAAATTCCACAGTTACAACTGGCGGCGGTCCAGGTGCTTCTTCAATTGTTGGACTAACCGAATTAATGGAAACCCGCTATCAGTGGCTACTTAATCAATCGGAGTTTCAAGGTGATATTCCCAATCTCGGTTCTGTGGCCCATTCTCCGCAGGTAGTAACACCAAATTCCACTGTCTGGTTCAATGTTGATGCTGCAGATGCAGATGAAGTCTGGTTAACTTATCAGATTTCACAGGATGTCAAATTTACTGAATTAGAAATGTTCGATGATGGGAGCCATAATGATGGAACAGCTGGAGATGGAACTTATGGAGTTTCTTTGGAAGCTGGTTATCAGGATATTAAATATTATTTTTATGCTCAAAATAATGATCTTGGAGCTTTCTTGCCGGCTCAAGCAGCTCATGAATTCTATGAGTTAGATGTTACCACTGAAACTGGTGAGATCGTCATCAATGAAATAAATTATCACTCATCGGAAGATTTCGATCCGGAAGATTGGGTGGAGCTTTATAATCCAAGCACAGAAGACTTGGATATTTCCGGCTGGGAGTTCAAAGATGAAGACGATGAGCATATCTTTATCATACCAAATAACACGATCCTGGCAGGAGACGAATATTTAGTACTTTGTAACGATTCAGCCCTTTTCAGTTCAGCATTTCCGGGAGTTGCCAATTTTATCGGTAATTTTGATTTTGGTCTGAGTGGCGGTGGGGAGCCTATCCGGCTGTTCGATGCAGAAGGAACACTCATCGATTCGGTAGATTATGATGATGAAGAGGGATGGCCTACTCTTCCCGATGGATTTGGAAATACCTTGGAACTGATTGATCCTTCCTTTGATAATACACTTGCAGAAAGCTGGCAGGCATCGTTAAATCATGGAACTCCTGGGCAAGTAAATAGCACAGGTGTATCGGTAGAAGATGAGATAGTTACAGCTAAAAACTTGAATCTAAACAACTATCCAAATCCTTTTAACCCCAGTACAACAATATCTTTTAATGTACTATCGGGAACCCACGATACAGAGATTTCGATTTTTAATATCAAAGGACAGAAAATTAAAACCCTGATCAAGGAAAAAATGACAGTAGATACGCATTCGGTAACTTGGAATGGCAAAGATGATAGTGGTAGAAATGTAGCAAGCGGTGTGTATTTTTACCAGTTAAAAAACGGTTCCATTTCAGATTCTAAAAAAATGATTTTAATGAAATAGGAAATATTATGAGTAACAACGATTTAAACTTTAAACGAAAAGAACGTAAATATCTTATTTTGGAACATACTTTTGAAGAAATCAAAGAGGAACTATCTGAACACATTCCAATTCACATCTTTGAAGGTAAAAATCCTTACCTGATAGAAACAACCTATCTGGACACAAAAGAGCATCTATTATTTCATGAATATCTGAACCGTCGAAAATTCCGGTTTAAGATACGTTTGCGTAGATATAACGATTCTGATAATTATTTAGTTGAATTAAAAGTTAAACATAATGGCATCTCCAGGAAAAAGAGATTTATTCTTCCAGCAGATTTATTATCAGATTTTCTTGCTGGAAAGAAGATAAAGGAAGAAATTAAAGCTGCAAATAAAGGATTAGCAGGTGCTCAGAAAACTTACAAAATGATCTCTAAATTAATTTCTCTAAATGAATTTGTTCCTGTTCTGAGGTCTAGTTACGAAAGAGTAGCTTTTCAAAAAAAATCGAGAAAAGTACGTATTACTGTTGATAGAAATATTACCCACGAAAAATTGTTGGGAAAGCCAAAGACAACCACTTTAGATGCTGTCGTATTGGAATCCAAAGTAATGGGAAAAACTCCCAAGTGGCATAAAAAAATGGTAAATAGACTTTCCCTGCTACGGCAAAGAAGATTTTCTAAATTTTCCACCGGTATAAACTCCATTTATTATCCAGCCCGTGGTAAATATAATTTTGAAATCGATGAAGAAACAGAGACAGAAACACCACTAAAAATATTAGAGTCTTTTGAGTTAATGAAGAAATATTTGAAACTGGGAGAAAGTTACTTATAAAAGTTTAATATTAAAATAATATATAGTAGTAATGAGGTAAAAAATGCAGGAATTATTTGAAGTAATAAAAAACAGTTCTGCCGGAGGAATTGCCCAATCTCCGTTACAGATAATATTCAATTTGTCGATGGCAATGATACTGGGGCTTGTTTATGCGTACGTTTATAAGCTTACTTATATCCGTAAAAAGAATGATCTAAAGTTGAAGAAAGAGATGCAGTCCATCCAGTTTACTTTGCTTCTGCTTTCTGTTGGCGGTGCTTTTATCTGGATTGTGGTTGCCGACAACCTGGTTCGTGCTTTTGGTTTAGCAGGCGCACTCAGCCTAATCCGCTTTCGCACCAAAGTAAAAGATCCTTCCAATACGATAAAAGTTTTTTATGCTATCATTATTGGAATGTCCTGTGGATTGAGCCAGTATTATGCAGCAATAATCGGAACTGTGTTCATGTGTTTTGTACTCTCAGTAATTTATTTTATTAAAATGCGTGAAAAAAGATTGAAAAAGCTAAACAAAGCTGAGCAGGAAAGATTAACCCAAGAAATAGTTATTGATGATCAAGAAGAACTTACAGCGGAACAAACCAATGAAGAAGTTTAGTTCATTAATTCTACTCGTCTTTTACATTTCAGGCTTAATCTCATCTGAACTCAGCATTTTTGACAGCGAGATATTGATCAATGGATTACTGCAAAAAAATTCCGATTATCAGCAGCTTTTAAATAAATATGAACAGGAAAAAGCCACAGCTAAAATTGATAAATCACTTTCTCTATTTGATGTGAATTTTTCTTACCAAGGCTGGGATAACGACATCGAGAGATATGAGATAGGAACATCACTGGAAGAATCGAAGATCAATGAAGAAGATGAGCGCTGGAAGATAGAATTGGCAAAACAGTTCTTCCCCAAAGACTTCGATGCAACAACAGACGAGATCAATTCCAGTATTGATCTTTTCCGATTGGAACAGGAACTCATCATCGCCAGGACAGAATATCTTTCCGATGCTTTGGAAGATATTGTCGACTGGTTCAAAGCCGAAGAGATGACAAAGTTATTAAAGCGAAAACTTCTAATTTTGCAACGGGAAAATGAAGTTCTGGAAGAGCTGAACAGAGAAAATATAATTGAAATTGAATCCTTGATCGAAAATTTGGAAGAGATTGAAAAATTAGAAAAAGATATTGCTGATCTACAGGAAATTTGTAGTAAATTCGAGTTACAATATGAACTTCAAATCACAGTTTTCTACAAATCCATATTTCAGGAAATAATTGAAAAAAATACATTACCGGATACGATTAAGTTCCACAAAAAAGTAGATTTCAAAAGAAACAAGCTGATTGATTCATTAAGGAAAATCCGCAGAAAAATTAAAATAAGTTATTACAAAGCATATTTGCCGGAAGTAAATTTATCCTTTTCATATAACTGGCGGAACACAGATCAGGTATGGGACATCACTCAAGATGGTGTTTTGGAAAATATGCAACGCAATCAGAAAGAAGAGTTTCCCGAAACAGGAATTGAATTTTCGCTGCCTTTCAATATTATCTCCAATACTAGTGGAAAACTTGCATTATTAAATTCCCACCAAAACGAATTAGGCTATCGATTCGATGAAATAAGAGCAGAATTAGATAAATTCCAAATGGAAAGAATGTATTATTACAATAATACAAAAACTGCCTATGAACGTAAAAAAAGATTGAAAGAACTATATAATAAAAACTTGGAAATCATCCAAAATAAATTTGCGGAAGAACCTACCTTATTAGGCAAAAATCCGGAACTGAAATTAGAAAAAGAAACACTGAAAAATGAGAAAGCTGAGCTTGAATATAAAGTAGCTGAAATGAATTTATTTAAAGAAATTATCCTTATAAATAACTTTGTAGAGGAAGCAGAATGAAGAGAAAAAAGATAAAAATAATCACGATTGCATCGATCGTAGTGATGATAGTAACGGCAGTTTTATCCTATCATATTGAAGCACGTTCGCAGAAATTACCGGCAGTTGTCCGCAGCGAGAAAGTTGTTATCAGTACTGAAGCATCAGGTACTGTAAAACAATATTTTGTTTCTTCCATGCAGGAAGTACAGGCTGGTGACAAGATCGTTCAATTGGAAAATTCCCGGCTTCCGTTTAAACTGCAAACCTTGAAGAAAGAACGTGAAAAATATGAAGCATTGATCTTGTCTAATCAAAGTGGAGATCACCTGAAAATGGAACTTTTCGAATTAGAAAAAAAGATATTAAAAAATACTACTGATCTGCGAAAAGCTGAGCTGGAATTAAACTCCACATCTGAAAAACTGGTTGTAACTAAATCCAAATTTGATAGTTCCAAAAAACAATACACTGCTCAGAAGAAACTCTATAATAAAAACCTGATATCAGCTGAAGAATTTGAAAAAGAAACTAATGATTATTTAGAAACTCTAATAAGATATAATGAAATAAAAAATGATTCACTTCTAGTTTTCAAAGAAATGGAAACTATTCAAAGCATTCTCTCCTTGCAGAAAGAAGAAAAATATATTCTAAATAACAATGGCTCTATTCTAGCTTCCAAATATCTTATAGACTTTGATAAAGTTAACGCTGAAATTAGTGATCTTGAGCAGGAAATTGAAAACCTAACTATCACTTCACCTATCAACGGTATCGTTACTGATATTCAGAATCGACCCGGAGAGAAAGTGAAAAATGGAGCTGCAATCGCTGAGATAAGCGATATGGGTAAAATTTGGGTCATTGCTTTTGGAAATTCTTATAGTAGTCAAAAAATTAAAGTTGGAAATAAAGCAATTATCCACTGTGGAAACGGAAAAAAAATTAAAGGTGAAGTTGCTACAGTTTCTCCTGTAATGGAAAAAGTGAAAGCTCTTAGCTCTTCATTTGAGACAGTGAATACCTATGCTAAAATTGAGATTGTTCTCGATGATCAGAAGCTTGCTCTGGAAAATTTAACTCCCGGTGAAAGATTATTTGTCCGGGTAAGTTTAAAATAATTATTTAATAGTTTATCTTGTTTGCAAGCTAAGCTCTCCCGGCTTTTTCAAATGCTTTACCAGATTATAAAACAAAATTGCTGTGAGAATAAAGGATAAAATATCTGAAATAGGCATAGTTAGCCAGACTCCATTTAATCCCAGTACGACAATATTTTTCAACGTACTACCGGGAACCCACGAAACAGAGATTTCTATTTTTAATATCAAAGGTCAGAAAGTGAAAAAGTTTACGTTCCCAAACAGAAGTTTAGGAACGAATGAGCAAGATGTGGTATGGAATGGAACCGATGAGAATGGTAAAACTGTCTCTTCCAGTATCTACTTCTATAAATTGAAAAGTAGTAGTTTCGAACAAACTAAAAAAATGATTTTAATGAAATAGTAAATATTAAAAATCGACATAAGTAATCAGCCCCGGTCTAAGTCGGGGCTGAAATTTTAGATATTCAAACTAATGAATGCACTCTGAAAATTTTTAGCCCATATGAGAAGCTACATATTCTGTAAGTTTGCCCAAGCTATTCACATAACTGCCATATTCATTATCGTACCAGCCCATGATTTTGGCATGTGTGACAGGAATATTAATATCTTGCGGATTTTGAATTCCAACAGCCGAAAGAGCATCGGAAGATACCTTCAGGAAACCGGTTCTGGTATGAGTTGCCTGTCCTTCAATGATAATTGCGGCTGGAAAACCCAGCAAATCACTGGAGACATTCTGTCTGGTGGAAAAATGGAGTAATCCTTTCTGTGATCCTTTGGCTACCATTTTGTAAATATTATTGATATAATCACCGTTCAGGATCGGCATAGCGTCTTCATCCAGTCGGGAATTAAAGGTAATATTAAGAGAGATCATTGACACGGTGCTGGTAGGGATCCTGATTGAATCTGCCATAAAGCCGAAGCTGATGATTTGAGGTAACACTTTTTCCAGTGTTTTAGCTGCTCCAGTTGTTGAAAGAATTATATTGTTCAGTACTGACCGGTTTTTTCTCAGATCCCCTGCCCGTGTACCAGGCACAGAATCCAGCACGCTTTGAGTATTGGTGGCAGCATGCACTGTGGTCATTGAGGCTGTAAGAATATCATTGGTCTCTTTATCTTCCAGCAAGGGGTTTATCATGTGGGCTAATCCGGTTGTTGTACAACTGGCCGCCGAAATAACTTCATGCTCGATCGGGTCATAATCCAGATGATTGATCCCATAGATCAGAGTGGGATATTTACTAGTATCGGTGATCGCTTTATTTTTGATTTTAAAAGGAGCACTTGCGATCACTTTTTGTGCACCTGCCGCCAGATGCCCTAGCACACTTCCCTTGGCAGTGCTGTCCGGTATGGTGGGATCCAGGAATTTCCCAGTACATTCGACCACTAATCTTACCCCCTCTTTTTTCCAGTTAATATCGCGGGGATTTCGATCTTTTTTCAGGAATTTTATAGGAAATCCATCAATCTCGATTACACTGTTTTCCCTATCCTGGATCTGTATGCTGCAGGTTTTTCCTGAATAACCATAGAGGAAATGGTTCAAAGTACAATATGTTGTATCTGAACTGATCGTCTGGATTAGATCATTTAGGCTTTTTCCAACTTCTCTTCCCACATTGACAACTATTCCGTCAAATTTCCTGTTCAGAAGATGGTACCAGAGTGTCAGCTTACCAATACGCCCTAATCCATTGATTCCTATTAGATTCTTACAGCTTAAATCAGTGTTCATATCATACTCCTTCTTATAAATTTATTATAACTCCTGAATTGTTAAAGGATAGTTGCCCTTATAAACGATTCCATTGCTTCCATCAATTGCAATCAGATCAAATGTTTTAAACATATTACCATTAATTATGCATTCTTTGTCGTTCTCATTAACTATCATATTATCACAGTTCACTATGCAGATCTTTCCCAGGTTGGCAGCAGTAACAGCAGCATGAGAGGTTGCTCCTCCTTTTCCCGTTACCAGTCCCTCACATTCAAATATGATCTCAATATCATCTGGAACGGTATCCGGTCGGACAAGAACTGCATTTTGATCCGGATTTTTTTGTTTCAATGCTTTCAAATCCTCCAGATCAAATACAACTGCACCGTTAAGGACTTCATTCCCGATGCCTATTCCACAGGCGACCTCCTTCATATCCGTACTGGGAATGGCAAAGATCTTCTTTTCTTCACTTTGTACAACTTTCATATCTCTGGTCTGCAGAATATAAAGATCCTCAGGTTCAGAAGTTTCAAAAGTAAACTCAATTTCCTGATAGCCAAAACCGTGATCTTCGGTAAGCTTCTGTGATATATCTTCCAGCTTCTCATAGATTTTCGGGAATGCTGTCTCCAGCGAAACAGGAGCATTCTGATAATATTTCAGACGTTGACTTTCACTCACCGGCAAGGGATTAACCAGCCCAGCAACGATATCTTCTCCCTGGCTCAGAAAAGAGAAATCCCCCACGATGCTAATGCCCGATACATTGTCCTGTACATTATGGGTAAAAAGCACCCCGGAACCAGATTCTCTGTGCAGATTCCCCAGCACCATCTGTTGCACGATCACAGCTGTGCCCCATTCATCTGCAATATGCATGTAATCTCTATAATGCTTAGCTCGATGTGTATTCCAAGATTGATAAACTGAAATAATTGCCTTTTTCATTTGCAGGAACGGATCACTCTCAAATTGAATATTATTATCGGACAGAAGCTTCTTGTAGGAATAAGCTATTTCCCGCATGACCTCAGGTTGAAAATCGATTTTCTTGCTTACTTTATACTTCGCCTTGAAATCCAGCATGACCTGATCAAAATCATTCCTGTCCAGACCATTGGCCATACCCCAGGTTTGCAGCAAACGCCGGTAACAGTCCCAAGAAGTCCATCCAAAATTATCCTGTTTGCTCAACTTTTCAGTGATCTCGTCATTCAGTCCAACATTCAGGAAAGTATTCATAATTCCTGGCATGGAAATGGTAGAGCCAGATCTAACGCTGAGCAGCAAGAGATTTTCCGGATCTCCATATTTACGGTTTGTTTTACGTTCCAGTTTAGCTATATACTTTTTCAGAAGATTATCCAGCTCGATGTTCAGAGAGGAAATTTTCGGAAGTAGGATAAGAATTTTGAAAACTTCTGTCGTTAGCACAAAGCCGGGTGGAACAGGATATTCCCATAAATAGAGTTTTTTCAGGTAAAAAGCTTTGGAGCCCAGGAAGATTTGATTATCCATAGCCGGAGTTTTGGTATAGAGTGGGCTGATGACCTTGTCTGGCTCGAAATTCATGATACGGTGAATTTCTTCATCGGAAAGACTACTTACCATATTTCTGAGATTATTCAGTATCTTGCCGATAAAATTATCGAAAATCTGCACCAGAAAAGCCGAGGCCAGAAGCTTCCTGTAGAAGATCTCTGATTTCTGAACAACGATAAGTTTCCTTTTTTCTTCTCCTGTTTTACTGTCGAAATCAACATATTGAGGTATGATAATATGCATCAGCTTGTTATAGGGAAAAATGAAGTATTTATTGATGATCTCTTTATTGCTTGATTCCATGAATTGAAAGATATTAATATATTGTTTAATTGTGAATCCACCGGCAGTTAAACTGTAGCTGAGCATATCCAGATTAGAATCAAATCCCTGATCGTAGATCCCATCAAGTGCCAGTCCTTCCCTGAATAAATGGATAACGAGATATATTTTTTTTAAAGTTTTCGCTGTAAAATAATTGATATTTATTTCTGATAGAATTCTATTAATGAGATTAGAAGCAATCTGTTCCAGGCGGAAAGTAACGCCCAGTGCTTCGAATTTCTTCTCGCTGTATTTTCCATACATGGAGGGAATACCATAAGCAATATGGCGTTTATGATAAATGTTTTCCCAACCTTCGCTTTCTTTCGGATCGAAGATAATCTGGTTCATTTTTCCCATAATTGAGTAGATAGTTTTTATACCCTTGATATCGTCCTGATGGTTCAAACATGACTCCAGTAGATCAATATCAGCCTTACTGATGAAGCTGTAGCGTTTTAAAATGGAGGTGATATTATTTGTTTCAAATGAATACTTCTCTTTTAGAAGCTGGTATAATTCAATGATCAGATGAACCCTTTTAATATCTTGCTCTTTGTTATGCTCTAAATTTTCCAGTAATTTACTAATACTTTTTATATCTTTCAGCAGCAGGTCATTCAGCTCAATACTATTTTCAGTACATAGTCTGTTTATAACCTCGTGAACACCTTTAACCCAGATGCCGTCTGGCTGAATTGTATCTATCACGTTTTGCGGGATCACACCATTCAATCTTTTCAGGTTCTTGTCATACCAGAATTGAATGATTTTATAGGTTATCTGAATATGAGAGTTGTTTCCTTCGGTATGGGTTTGTTTTCGCAGGAAATGGATAAGCTTGTCATTTCTCTGCGAAATTTCATCTATCTTTGTCGTAACATCCCGCAGCAAACCTTCTGCCCCAATTTCATTGAAATAGACCGGGAAACTTCGGGTAAGCTGCTTTACACGTTTGTAAATAGGTGATATTCTAGTATTCAACAGGCGTGTTACATCTTTCTGAAAAAGATCAGTATCAAAAATGAATATACCGCCCACATAGAGGTTGATGATAAGAGCAGATAAAAGTTTCTGCATCAATTCCGGATCATATTCAATGATTTCCAGCCAGACACGGATATTCTTCATATGATTCGGATCCACTCTTAATGTCCAGTCTTCTGTAAGATAAGTAACTCCGCCGGAGACAAAACCAAATTCTATCACCTGTTCTTCATAATAGTGGATCAGGTTTTCATTAGCTGAATTTATAACCTCTTTCCCCAGTGTCAGGATAGAATCGAGTATTAGGCTCATGTGGCTCTGTTTAAAATCTGAGAAAAGCGAGAAGAGTTCATCAATTGACTGGAAAGATTTTTCTTCATTAAGCTCGGAACTGATACTCTTAATTGCACGATTCAGATCAATTAGAAGGTAATTCAGGTGATAAACCATTCCGGGCAGATGCAGCAGATAGAAGATATAGTAGAATTTCTCTGTAACGTTTTGAAAGACATCGATCTTTGCCCTGAAAGCATCGATGATATCAGAAAAAGTGAAGATGCTTTCCCGAAGTTGATCCCAGATTTTTGTCTCTTCCAGTCGTTTGCGATAGTAATCGAAAAAGTTTTTGCCCAGACTTTCGATCTCTTTTGTGTAATCGATTGCGAATTTATTTCTATTGTTCGAATACCATTTTTCCAGATCAGTAGTGGAATCCCAGAAATCGATATTTTTCCTGATCAGTTTGTGCATGAACTTAAAAACATGTTCCTTTATATTCGGATCTGATGCAGGCTTATTCAGGCATTTTAGGAAATAACCTATATTGCTTATATAGCTAAAAAACCTATTATCCAGATTTCTCTCAAAAATTTTAATGTATTCCAGCGTTAAAGATTCATATTCTGCAATGTATTCATATTGTTTACGAAAGAAATTCAGATAAGTGAAAACCAGTTGTTTATACATTTCATGCGATAAATCTTCCTGCAGCAGCTGATTGAAAATTTGGAAGAATATATTTATTACTTCTTCCCTCTTTTCCATTTTTGTGTATATCCAGAAGTCACTTATTAAAATTTTATTGAGAATTTCAATAACGTCTTTTCGGTTAGAATAAGGATGGTGATATTCTTTTACAAATTCCTGAACTCTTTTGTGAATTCCCCAATAAGATTCTGATAAAGAAAGAAGCCATTGATGTTCTGCAGGAATAACAACGTTATCATCTCTTGTTCTTGCCAAATTTGCTTTCAGGGCTTTGGAATTTATTGTGTTTTTCATAGTTTTGTGATAAATTTAACTAAATCAATAATTCTTGCCGAATAACCACTTTCATTGTCATACCAGGCTAGAATCTGGATCAGATCCTGCCCTAAAACTCTGGTAGATAATGAATCAAAAATTGCAGAATGGTAGTTACTTTTAACATCGCTACTCACAATTGGATCTTTGCAATATTCCAGATAGTTTTTAAATCTACTTTCTGAATAATCTTTGAAAGTATCGTTGATCTTTTTGACCGAAACTTTTGAAGTAAGATGAGCAGTAAGCTCTACAAAAGAGCAATCGGAAACGGGAACTCTGGTAGCAAAACCATCAAAAATTCCTTTCATTTCCGGCATAACAAACGGAATATTTTCGATAGCACTTGATGTCGTGGGAATAATGTTGTTCAATGCTGATCTGGCTCTTCTGAAATCGGGATGATAGCCATCCTGTAAATTCTGATTATTGGTAAATGGATGTACCGTATTCATGAAAGCTTTCAAAATACCAAATTCTTCATGAAGAGTTTTCAGTAATATCGTTACGCAATTCGCTGTACAGGATGAGTTGGAAATTATTTGATCAGATCTCAGAAGATCGGTGTGATTAATTCCCATGATCACTGTCCTGTCAATGGTATTGTCCACAGAAGGACAGCTTAAAATTACTTTTTGAACTCCTCGTTTCAGATGGCCTTCCATTAGCTTTCTTGTTTTAAAAATTCCACTCGATTCAATAACGAGTTCAACTTCACTTCTCTCCCATGGAATTTCATCGGGCTGGCTATTGTGAGTGACCAGAATTTTCCTGCCATCTATAAATATGCTGTCATTTTCAATTTTAACATCTGTAAAGAACCTGCCATGGACACTATCATATTTTATCAAATGATGCAGTAATTCTATATCCATTTTATCATTTACTTGAACGATTTCAATCTCGGGGTCTTGGATTGCAAGACGGAATACCATCTTGCCGATTCTACCGAATCCATTGATTCCTATTTTTATGGGCATTTTACTCTCTTTTTATATTTTATAAACTAGACAGGGCATAATTTATTTAGGATATTAATGTCAAGAAAATATATTGGCAGATATTTGAAGAAAATCATGTAATAATTGTACTTAATTGTAATTACAAATATTATCTAAGGATAATGTTTTGGGAGTGTTAAATTTACTTTGTCTGCGAAGACACATAATGTTAATTAACAAAAGAAGTTATCTTTATAAATAACTTTGTAGAGGAAGCAGAATGAAGAGAAAAAAGGTAAAAATAATTACGATTGCATCGGAGAAAATGAAGTAGATAATTGCAATAAACAAAAAGAATCCAACTTACATTGGATAAGAATAAATAATTATTTAATAGTTTATCTTGTTTGCAAGCTAAGCTCTCCCGGCTTTTTCAAATGCTTTACCAGATTATAAAACAAAATTGCTGTGAGAATAAACGATAGAATATCCGAAATCGGCATAGTCAGCCAAATTCCATTTAATCCCCAGAATTTTGGTAATACCAGGATAAGCGGTATCAGGAAAAGAATCTCCCGGCTCATCGACAAAATGAGTGAAGGTAATGCTTTTCCCAATGCCTGGAAAATGGTTGTTCCCACAATATGAAATCCGACCACTGGGATCATCAGCATCATCAAACGCATTGCATTTGCACCCATTGCGATAAGGTCAGGATCATCGGTAAAGATCATCATCATCTGACTGGGAAAAAGTTGTGCTACAAAGAACCCGAATGAAGCAACACAAGTAGCCCAGATAATTGCAATCTTGTTTACTTCTCTCACTTTATCAAACCGTCCCGCACCGTAATTATATCCTGCAATCGGCTGCATACCCTGGGCAATTCCTATAGTAGGCATTACCAAAAAACGCAGGAACCGTTGTACGATGCCATAAGCAGCAATCGCCAGATCACCACCGTTGGCTCCTAAAGCTCTATTGAACAGTGCAAAGACCAGACTCCCGGCTACATTTCGCATGAAAGAAGAGATCCCAATAGCAAAAACCTCTTTTAAAATCGGCAGTTTTATTCTTAAATGTTTTACCTTTATTTTTAGGATACTCTTACCACTATTAACAAATCTAAGAATGTAAACAACAGCAATAAATTGAGAAATAACAGTAGCCCAGGCAGCTCCGCGCACACCCATTTTAAATGTAAAAATGAAGATTGGATCTAAGATGATATTTAATACTGCTCCGATGATCATTGTATTCATGGCGACTTTGGCATGACCCTCTGCTCGCACCAGGCTGTTTGTACTCATTGCTGCTATAAATAAAATTGAGGCAAATACTATTATCTCATAATAATCTTTGGCGTATGGATAGATACCTTCGGATGCCCCAAACAGTACCAGAAGCTGTTCTTTAAAAACCAGAAATCCAATAGTAATAATTACTGAAAAGATCACAGTTGAACTGAATATTGTTCCAACCACACTATTCGCCTTGCGTATGTTATTTTCTCCTAAACTACGTGATACTACTGAAGCACCACCTATTCCAAAGAGATGTCCAAATGCCATCACCATCATCTGGATGGGAAAAACAATAGAAAGCCCGGCAATTCCCAAAGCTCCTACTCCTCTACCTACGAAGATTGTATCTACTACATTGTAAAGTGCCATCACTATCATACCGGCAGTGGCAGGAAGTGATAATTTAAATAGCAATTTTTTTATGTTATTATCAGCTAATATATTATTGTTCTGCATTAATTTTTCCCTTTATTTTCAAAATAATTTTGAGCATTTTCGCTCATTAAGATCAGAGTTTCTATCAACTGATCTTTTTCTCTTTTATTCAAACCTATTGTCATTAGATCATTCCAGCTGCGGAAAATTGCATCAAAATCCGCCTTAAAATCCCTGGTTTTTTTCGTAAGGAATATTCTGTTAGCCCTGCTGTCGAGTTCATCTTGTTCCCTGCAAACATAACCCATTTCTAAAAGTTTCGCTATAGTTCTGGTAATATTTGCTTTATCTAAATGCAGAAAATTACATAGATCATTTTGATGAAGTCCATCTTTTTTGTATAACTTTCGTAAAATATATGTAGAGCCACGCGGTAAACCAAAAGGGTGAAATTTTTGCTCGAAATAGCGATGTGCCTGCCTGCCCATAAAGTTCAGGTAAAAACCAATCGATCTTTTCTCTTTTAAATCCATTTCAATCTCCTTTTTAGTTGATGACGCAACTATTTTTTTGATAGTTGCGCAGTCAACTAATTTTTTCCGCAGTATTTCATTAACTACATTGTCTTAATGGATAAAGAAGGAAAAATAAGGAGAAAAATTATGAAAAAAATCAGCAAATTATTAGTCGTGTTTGCACTCATGTTGATTATAGCAGCTTGCAGTGAGACCACATCCAGTAATTCGGAAGATAACCTGCCGGATATTAGCGATTATCCAATTGTTAGTACCAATCAAACAAGTTTTTACAATAACAGCATCGAAATTTCTGCACCATCCAGTGGAGAAGACTTTTACGGTCAGGATGCGCAATACAGTGGAAACGAAGCACAGTATGTGGACAATGGGGATGACACAATCACAGATATGGTTACAGGTTTAATGTGGTCAAAAAGTCCCGATATGGATGATGATGGAGATATTGATGCAGATGACAAAATGTCTTATGATGAAGCAGTTGCCGGAGCTTCTTCTTACGATCTGGGTGGCTATGATGACTGGAGACTTCCCACAATTAAAGAACAATATTCTCTGATTCAGTTCAGCGGTGTTGATCCCAGCGGATATGAGGGTACAGATACTTCAGGTCTGATCCCTTTTATCGATACCGATTATTTTGATTTTGCCTACGGTGACACAGATGCGGGGGAACGCATCATTGATTCACAGTATGCAAGTTCGAACATGTATGTGGATGATGAATTGTTGTTTGGCGTAAATTTTGCCGATGGCCGAATCAAAGGTTATGGATTGACTATGCCATTTGGACCGGGAGATAAGAAATTCTTTGTAACTTATGTACGTGGTAATGAAACTTATGGAATCAACGATTTTATAGATAATAATGATGGTACTATCACGGATATTGCCACAGGTCTGATGTGGATAACTACTGATAACGGGCAGAGCATGAATTGGGAAGACGCTCTGGAATACTCAGAAAATCTGGAATATAACGGATACTCCGACTGGCGTTTACCAGATGTAAAAGAACTGCAAAGCATAGTAGATTATTCTCGTTCTCCTGGTACAACTAATTCTGCAGCAATTGATCCACTTTTCAATTGTACTGAGATCACCAATGAAGCAGGTGAAGCTGATTACGCTTACTACTGGAGCAGTACAACCCATTTTAATTGGTCTGATACGGGTGCAAATTATGCCTCTTATGTATCTTTTGGGCGTGCCATGGGTTTTATGGATTTTTGGCAAGATGTTCACGGGGCAGGAGCTCAACGCAGTGATCCTAAGGATGGTGACCCAAGTTTATATCCGAATGGAAATGGACCTCAGGGTGATGCGATAAGAATCAATAATTATGTGCGTTGTGTTAGAATTG
>Ga0307991_1000199_pt1 | contig 45436 bp, 52 predicted proteins | sample EllFjometagen131_FD_203146 | JGI IMG/M metagenome (GOLD analysis project Ga0307991, IMG submission 203146) | Marine microbial communities from Ellis Fjord, Antarctic Ocean - #131 | ecosystem: Environmental > Aquatic > Marine > Unclassified | place: Southern Ocean | collected 2014-10-08 | reverse complement strand
ATTTATTCTTGACGGAAAAGGAAATATTGTTTGGCAGCATACTTCTTTTGCAGAAGGCGGCGAATACGAAATAATAAAATTACTACGTAAAGTAGCTAATGGCGAAGATATTTCAGATCAACACTAATAATAATTACTAATCCGAGCTTCGATGAAAAATTCAATTAAAATATTATTATTGTTTATCCTAATTCCTTTCCTGGCAAAATCACAAGGCATACTTGAAGGTGGCAGTGTTCATGGGAATTTTGAGATAAATTCTCAGTATTATAATAGTGATGACAAACTTGGAATTACCGATTCTGTTCTTAACGGAAAAGTATTTGGAATGAATGCTTTTGGCAATATTAATTATACAAATGGTAACTTTTCAGCAGGAATAAGATATGAAGCATATCTTCCTCCTTTATCCGGTTTTGATATCAGATACGAGGGTCATGGAATCCCTTTCTGGTATACATCATACAAAACCAAAGATGTAGATATTACAATTGGTCATTTTTATGAACAATTTGGTAACGGACTTGTTTTGAGAAGTTATCAGGAGTGGATGCTCGGTTCAGATAATTCATTTAATGGAGCTCGAGTAATTGCCCATCCTTTTAAAGGTGTTACTCTAAAAGGTTTGATCGGTACTCAGCGTTATTATTGGGAGGCATACGAAAACAATAACAGGGGAATCGTTAAAGGTCTGGATGCAGAATTTTTCCTAAATGATGTTTTGAAAAGTTTAAAAGAAAGTAAAACCAAAATTATGATTGGTGGTAGTTTTGTAAGTAATTATGAAAAAACCAGAACCAAAACAATAATGCAGGATACCATAAAATACGAATATCAATTACCAAATAATGTTGCTGCCTTTGCGGGAAGAATGAATATCAGCAGGGGAAAGATAAATTTTGGTACTGAGTATGCATATAAGATCAATAATCCTTCAGCTATGAATAATTATATTTATAAAAATGGCGAGGCTTTTTTAGCAAATCTATCATACTCCAAAAAAGGATTAGGTATTATGCTTTCAGCTAAAAGGATTGATAATATGAGTTATAAATCAAAAATGACTGAATTATCAAATGCTCTTGATATTAATTATTTGCCACCACTTTCAAAACAACATAAGTACAGTTTAGCAACTATTTATCCATACGCAACCCAGCCAAACGGAGAAATGGGAATTCAGGGTCAGATAATGTACACAATTCCTAAAAAAAGTAAATTAGGCGGAAAATACGGAACTAAAATCGAAATCAATTATTCAAATGTTCATTCATTGAAAAAAGAACAAGTTAGTAATGAAATTGGAATTGATTCTACCGGAACACTTGGTTATACTTCAGGATTTTTTAATATTGGAGAAGTAAATTATTTTGAAGATTTCAATGTAATGATGACCAGAAAGCTTAATAAAAGCTGGAAAATTAAACTTTCTTATATCAATATGAAATACAATATTGAAGTTGTTGAAGGTCATGTAGACAAAGAGGATGTTCATGCTCACATTGCAGTTGCCGACATTCTTTACAAAATAAATTACACTAATTCCTTACGATTCGTTTACCAGCAAATGTTTACTGAGCAAGACAAAGGCGACTGGGCTGCAGCGATGTTAGAATATAATATTTCTCCAAAATGGTTTTTCTCGGTTATGGATGAATATAATTATGGTAATCCTGAAGAAGACATGAAACTGCATTATTATTCTGTTGCATTTGCGTTTGTAAAAAATGTTACACGCGTTTCTGTTTCTTACGGAAGACAACGTGAAGGATTATTATGTGTTGGTGGTGTTTGCCGTCAGGTTCCGGCATCAAACGGACTTTCTTTAACTTTTTCAAGTAGTTTTTAAAATTTATGATGATGAAAAAATTCAGTATAAATATTTTAGCAATTTTATTTATTTTCGGGATATTTCAATCCTGCGATAAAATTAATGCACCTTATCTTGTAAAACAAGAAGGTGACACACCAAACCCACAGCAAGCAACCCGTAAGGTTTTACTTGAAGAGTTTACTGGACATACTTGCCCAAATTGCCCAACGGGCTCTGCAGAAGTTCACAATTTGGAAAACATTTTTGAGGAACAGTTGGTAGTAATTTCGATACATGCCGGTAATTATGCGGAACCACAAGGAGGTGATTTTACTTATGATTTTAGAACACCAACAGGAAATGAATTAAAAAATTATTTTGAACCAAGTTTTTATCCTTCTGTTATGATAAACCGTACTGAGTATAACGGAAGTACAATTCTTTTTATAGATAACAGTCAGTCGGTTATCGAAGATATTCTCGCTCTGCCTGCGGATGCAGTTATTAGTTTGAATAATGATTTTAATGAAAGCACAAAAGAACTCAGCCTGACAATAAACACAGAATTCCTTAACGACCTCAGCGGCACTTTTAATGTTTGTGCGTACATTGTGGAGGACAGCATAATTTTGCCTCAAATAAACAATAATGAAAATATTGGAACTACTCCAACTATTTTTGATTATGTCCACATGCATGTTTTGCGTGGAGCAATAAACAGCACCTGGGGCGATGCGATTAACGAAGGATCAGCAATCGCTTCCGGCGAAAGCTACGAAAATACTTGCTCAACAACATTACTTGATGAGTGGGTAGCAAAAAACTGTCATGTGGTAGTTATTGTTACTAATAACGAAAGTAATGAGATTATTCAGGTAGAGGAAGTTGGGGTGGTTGAGTAGAAATAAATAACCCCGAGGCAGAGCCATCGAGGTATTAAGCGGAATTTATGTTTTTTATGAAAAACCTGCCGTTTTTCAAACTTTTTCGCCTTTTCCACGAGGTAGAACCTCGAAGAATTTTAATGATTAAATGTTGTTTTCTTTATTATTATTATTTGATGTAACCGCTACGCGGTAAGCCTCTTATCTGTATACTTTTTGCTACAATAATGTTTGTCCTACGGACAAAAACAATCACTAGATAAAAACTCTTTATTTATTAAAACTACTAATCGGATATCTAATAAATATTTGAAGATAGATATATCGAAACAAATTATTTTCAACTTCAATTTTTAATTAAATCTTTAAAAAAAATAATTAACTTTACATGTAAATTGAAAACATGTTAAACATGTTTTTCCCCGTAGGGGATAAATTATTGTAGGTAATAAAGCTAGATAATCATAATCTCTGTAGGAGATTCATAATAATCCAAACATGAAACCGGGAGTTTTTACACAAATGTATGTACACATAGTTTTTGCTGTAGCAAATAAACAAGCATTATTAAGACAAGATTTCAGAAAGGAAGTTTTTAAATACATTAGTGGAATTATACGTTCAAAAAAATGCAAATCAATAATTGTAAATGGGGTTGATGATCATATTCACATTTTATTGGGTTTGCATCATACAATATCGGTTACTTAAATTGTGAGAGATGTAAAACAAAGTTCCTCAATTTTTATTCGTGAGCAAAAATTTACTCCATTCAAATTTTCATGGCAGGAAGGATATGGAGCGTTTACATATGGACGATCACAAATTGAAAATGCATATAAATACATTGAAAATCAGGAGAAGCATCATAAGAAGAAAACATTTAAACAAGAATATATTGAATTTTTGGAAAAATATGAGATAGAATATAATGAAAAATTCCTATTTAACTTTCATGATATTTAACTGATAAACCGTTAGTATTTATTTATCAATCACAATAATACAAAAAAAATCAATAAATTAAAATGCATTGTATATACATAAATCAAAATTCCTCACTTAAAACTCCCAAAAACCCTATAAACTTCTTTAATCTTTTGGAGTACTTCGCATATAAAAGGTTATTTCTCCGCCATTAACAATATCACTATGTTTTAATGAATTTCCGGTAATCACTTTTCCATTTGCCTCAACTTTTTCAACATAAATATTTTCTTTGCTTTGGTTAACTGTATTAATAAACAAAGTGTTTCCGTTTTCGAGATTAATGGTGGCTTTGTTTACCATTGGACTGCCAATTGCATATTCCTCAGATCCGGGAAGTACAGGATAAAAACCCAAAGAACTAAAAATATACCAGGCACTCATTTGTCCTGCGTCATCATTCCCACACAAACCATCTTCTTCATTGCTATACATGGTTTTCATAATCATCCTCACACGCTCTTGTGTTTTCCATGGCTTGTTCGTCCAGTTATATAAATACGGAATATGATGCCCTGGTTCGTTACCATGTACATAATTTCCAATTATTCCATCTCTGGTGATATCCTCGTTTTTCTCAATATATTTATCTTCAATTTCTGTAGTAAATACTTTGTCAAGATGATCGGAGAAATCATCTTTTCCACCCATCATCGAAATCATATTATCAATTTCATGTGGAACATATAAACCATAATTCCAGGCATTTCCTTCAATAAAACCTTGTCCGTGTGTATTCATCGGATCAAAATCTTTACGCCATTTACCATTTGATAATTTCGGTCGCATATATCCAATTTCAGCATCATAAACATTTTTATAATTTTTCGACCGTTTTATATAATCTTCATAAACAGATTCTTCTCCTGCTTTTTTGGCTATTTGAGCTATACACCAATCATCATAGGCAAACTCCAATGTCTTGGAAACAGAAGAACTGCTCTTATCTTCAGGCACGTAACCAATATTCATATAACTGTCGATTCCATCGAAATAAGATAAAGTTGATGAATTCTGACATGCTTTTAAGGCTTGTTTCAAATCCACATCTGAGGTTCCTTTAATAATCGCATCAGCAATAACCGAAACTGAATGATAACCGATCATGCACCAATTTTCATTTGCATAATGACTCCATACAGGCAGCATTTTATGCACACTTTGATTGTGATGTGCAATCATGGATTTTACCATGTCATTATTTCTTTGTTGATTGATTATATTAAACAATGGATGCAAAGCTCTGTAAGTATCCCAAAGCGAAAAAATAGTATAATTTGTAAAGTCTTTCGACTGATGAATATTCTGATCTAAACCCATGTATAAGTTATTTACATCTTCGTAAATAATAGGACTTAACATTGTATGATACAAAGCAGAATAAAATGTTTCTTTTTGTTCTTTGGTTTCTGTTTCTACTATAATTTTTGACAATTCATTTTCCCACTTATTTTGTGTTTCGAGTTTTGTTTTTTCAAAATCCCAATGTGGTATTTCTGCATTTAAATTTTTCATTGCACCATTCATACTTACTGAAGAAAGCGCAAATTTTATTTTTATTATTTCATTTTTCTTGGTTTCAAAATTGAAGTAAGCACGAATATTTTTCCCTGCCATTTCCGGGAAGTTTTCTTTCTCATTAAAGCGTCTGTAAAAACCATTGTATTTTATTTCTCCATATTTTTTATGTCCATAACTTTTAAAAGCTTTGGAAAACTGCATAGCAAAAAACACTTTTTTGGTTCTTGCCCATCCGTTTGTTTGAGTATATCCGGTAATTAAAGTATCATTTTCAACCCTAACAAAAGTCCACACATTTTTTCCATCATAATTATAAATATTTGAAATCAAGTCTAAAATAATATGAGCATTATTAGTTTCAGGGAAAGTATATTGATGAAAACCAACCCTGTCTGAGGCTGTCAATTCTGCTTCAATGTTATAATCATCCAGATGCACTTTATAAAATCCGGGTTCAGCAAATTCATTTTTATGAGAATATTGTGAATGATACCCACTTCCTGCTATTTCAGAATTTCCGGGTTCTAAATTTAATTTACCTATTGTCGGCATAATCAAAAAATCACCTAAATCAGAATGACCTGTACCACTAAAATGTGTGTGACTGAACCCAAAAATTGTGGAATCATCAAACTGATAACCTGAACAATATTTGTATGTATCAGGATTATATTTCCCATCCTTAAACATGGCTTGCTGATTGGTTTCAGGACTTAGTTGCACCATTCCAAAAGGAGTTGTTGCCCCGGGAAATGTATGTCCCATATTTTTTGTTCCAACAAATGGATTTACATATTTAATCAGGCTTAGTTTCATTTCATCAATGTTATTTGTCATACTTGTATCTTTTTTATTCTGACAAGAATTTATCATTAATGATATTAAAATAATTGTAATGATTTTTTTCATCTGTTTAATATTTTACCATTTGTTTTTTTACTTAAAGCTACCAATTTGATTCACATTTTTTAAAGTAATTTTAGTACAAGGGCATTTCAAAATATGTCTTGTTGAAATTTTATTCGATGCATTTAAAAAAGGCAGTACAATACTACAAAAATTAACATTCTTTAAATAATTGAAATGTTAATTAATTGATGCAGCTATTAAACTTTCAACAATAAATAATTTTAAAAATCAAGAAGAACAAGCTTTTATAAATCAATATATAAACTGGTTAAAAAAGAATGATTAAATAATTCTTTTGGAATTAAAGGGAATTTACCAGAACTAAATCTTGCATTAGCATGAACACCAACACTTAGTTTTTTATTTAGTTTTATCATAAAACCTCCTGAATAAGATGGGGAAAAAAGACTTATAGAAACAAAAGGTCTTATTTTATATGCCTTAGGTGCCATATATCCGATATGTACGGGAATATTAACATAAATATATTTTTCACCATTAAGTTTCTCAACATTTGATAATAATATTCCTGTCATTAGAAACATTTTTTCATTTGATCGTGGCATTGAGAAATAAAATAACGCTCCTCCTGTAACATAAAATTTATCATTTAAATCATCTAAATTTGCAAAATTCACAACCCCACCAACAAGACCATAATTAATTTTAACAAAAGGCACTTTTTTCTGATAAATTATACATTCCTCCCCTTCACAAACATTATTGTGATAATCTTTTGCCAACTTAATTAAGCTTTCATGTTCTGGCTTTCCAGTTTTTGAAATTCTATTTTGAAAATCTATTGCATCCTGCATATAAATATTTAAAATTCCAATGTGCTTTTTAGATTTATTGGTATATCTTATACCATCATTCGTTCTGCTAACAACTTCTTCGTATGGTAATTCCGTCAAACCCTCTCCTTCTTTCTCAATAAAATAATAATCACCTTCTTCATTTCTCAGGTAATAAATATCTACCTGTCCATTTATTAAAAACTCTAAAAATACTTTCTTTCCCTTAATCTCTCTTGAAATAAAATATTTGTTGTCAGTAAATCGATATGCAAAAATATCTTTAGGGAAATATGTAATTTCTTCTGCTTGCGGTGATAATCTGAATCTACATAATTCACACATTAACTGATCTCCTCGGTAATCTAATTCACCAAATACAGTATCCCCCTCTGATTTGATTATATATCCAGATCGGAAATCGGTTTGTGCATTAATTACTCCTGATAAGATAATAAAAACGAAAATTACTAAATGCCTGCTTTTCATAAGTTTATTTATTTTGTAATTTGTTTGAGTTCACAAATATATTAATTAACCCACAAAGTATTTGTGAAATTCATTATTCTTTTAAAATTTTATTCATGTGTTTTTTTAAAATCAATTCTAATACTGGCTAAAGTTTTTTGTCTAAGTTCCATTTTTTTATAACTATTCAAAAATAAGATTTACTGTACTTTATCTCTAATGAATAAATTAAAGTTTTTTTATTTTTTCAATCTTCTATTTCTGTTGTTACTGTCAAGAAATGTCCATGCAATAATACGGCTAATTTTATTTCCCTGACCCATCGGAATAGTTTTTACCTCAATAGCTTCAGCTTTTTTTAACAAACTATAAACACTTTTAAGATTAGCTTGTTTAGAGATTATAGATGAAAACCACATACAGGAGTTAGAGAATTTTTTGCTTTGGCGAATTATTTCCTTAACAAATTTTTCTTCGCCGCCGTCGCACCAAAGTTCAGTATTTATGCCACCAAAATTCAAACTTGATTTAGTAATTTTTTTCCCTTTTAAATTACTTTGTTTTCTTAGTGTTGACGATTTTGCCTCGGCTGAAGAAGCATGAAACGGTGGATTACAAATTGATAAATCAAAGAATTCACCTGTTTTTATAATTCCAAAAAAAATATCTTTTGAATTGTTTTGCAATCGCAACTCGATATTCCCTTTTATTAAGAAATTTGACTCAATTATTTTATTTGCCGAATCAATGGCAATTTTATCAATATCAGAACCAACAAATGACCAACCGTATTCTCTATTCCCAATAATCGGATAAATACAGCTTGCACCCACACCAATATCAAGGCATTTTATACTTTTTCCTTTTGGGATTTTTCCCTTATTACTATCGCATAACAAGTCTGCAACATAATAAATATAATCAGCACGGCCAGGAATGGGCGGGCTTAAATAATATTTGGGGATATCCCAGTTCTCGATTTTGTAAAAATGTTTCAACAAGGCTTTATTCAACATTCTTACAGCCCCAAAATTAGAAAAATCTATTGACTCATCACCATAATTATTTAAACTGACATATTGATTCAATTCAGGACAAGTATCAATAAGTTGTTTAAAATTATATCGCTTACGATGTTTGTTTCGCGGATGTAAATTAGTTTTTTCTTTTGGATGTTCTTTCTTTTTTTCCAACATTGAAATTTCAATATTTTTTTATTAACCCGTTTGTTTCTTTTTATCTACATAAGTTTCATTTATTCCAATATTTTCAATTTCATCGAGCAAATCATCCATTATTTGTATTGTTGTCCTGTGATTCATAAAGGTATTTCTCATGTAAGTAATATCATTTAAACTTGTTTGAACAATATAGAATTTACCCTCTTTTAAAATACGATTTCTGATCTTTGCATTCAGAATATTTAGCTCAATGTTATTAAGTCCGGGATGAACATACCTATAACAAACTATATTTGAATGAGGTAATAATGCAAGCTCGAAATTTTTTCTTTGTAAAACCTTATCAGCAAATTGTTTCCCAATATCATAAAGAGTGGTAACATAATCATCAAAAACCTCAGCTCCATATATTTTCAGAATTGAATAAAAATTAATACTCATCATTTTTTTTGTACACTCAAAAGATCTTCCAGCACTATTATACCATTCGTCTTCATCAGAATTTTCGAGCAAATACTTAGCATTTTGATTAAAAGTATTATATGAATGATTTTTATTTTTAAATAATAAAAATGTCAATAATGCCGGAGTCATCAACATTTTATGTCCATCAATTACAACAGAATCGGCTTTTTCCATTCCCTTAACAAGATGCTTATATTTTTTCGAATAGATTACAGCTCCTCCATGAGCTCCATCAACATGAAACCATAAATTTTTCTTTTTGCAAAAATCAGCAATTTCGTCAAAATTGTCATACATTCCGGTAGAAGTAGATGGAGCACTTCCTATTACCGCAATAATTTTTACACCTTGCTCCTCTGCCTTTTTATAATACTCATCTAACAATTCTGTTTTCATACAAAATGATTCTCCAACCGGTACTTTAACAATTCCCTTTGAACCAAATCCCATAATACGTGCAGCTCTGTCTATACAATAATGAGCTTCAGAAGAAACCATAATTCCCAGATTTTCGTTATAACCTTCTTCCCAAATATCAGTATTAGACATTGCTTTTCTGGCAGATAACAAAGCAGTAAGATTTGCAAGAGTACCTCCTGAGGTCATAAAACCATCTCCTTTAGATGAAAATCCAACTTTTGAAAGAAGCTCATCAATTACTACTTTTTCGATAGCTGTGGCTGAAGGACCCATTTCATATATAGCCATACCATTGTTGAGAACAGCTCCCAACATACTCGAAAGCCCTGTTATTGGAGCAGGCGCTGTTACCTGATGCCCCATATATGCAGGATGATGAATATTGATGGATCTGCTCATTATATCCTCAAATAGCTGCATTGGTGATGAGCCTGTTTCGTAGTTTTTCCAATACTTCAATTGTTCGCTTGGTTCTTCCCAATTGTTGGCAGGAATATTTTCTTCATTCATGTTTTTGAGATAATCTGCCAACAGATCAACTACTCTATAACCTAAGTCTTTAAATTTACCCGGATCAAATAATTCCTTTAGTTTATCTGTCATTTTTATTCATTGAAATTTTTATTCATGTGTGTCCAAAAATATTAGAATAAGGGAGTTAATATTCCCACTTTTAAGCTTAAAAAATTGTCGTTATTTATGTTTTAATTATTTTTTTAAAACCCAGCTTGCTGAAATTGTCATTGTTAATACTGCTAAACCAACACCCATATTTATTCAACCAGTCTCTTTATAAAGAGCCCTGGTTTTAAAATAAAAGCACAATTTAGCTTTTCTGATACTCATCAATAGCTTCAGTAATATTGATGACATAATCACCAACTTTTTCACTTAATGAAAAAACATCGCTATAAAAAGCACCAATATTATGCTTATATTTTTTTTCTTTCAGATCATCAATATGTTTTTGTCTGAGTTCATTTCTTTTAACATTGATTTCTTCTTCTATTTCCAAAGCAAGTGTACAATCTACATAATTATAATCTTTTTCAAGATTATTATTCATTTCGGAAAAAGCTTTTTCAATAATTTTAAATATTTCACTTAATGACTTTTTCTGTTCATCATTAAATTCAACTTTCATTTGATTTTTATTATCAATTACTCTTGAAACCTGGAAAATTTCATCAGCAACACTTTCAAGATCATCAATAATTTTAAGCATAGCTCTGATAATTGCAGAACCTTTATGACTCATTTCATTTACAGCAACTTCTGTAAGATATTGTGCAATTTCAATTTCCATATTATCGGTTATTTGCTCAAACTTGGCAATTTTTTTCAGCAATTTATCATAATCTTTATTTTTTAAATCCGATAATAATATTGGAATAAATGTGAACATTTTTTCCACTCTTTTACCAAAAAGCACTATTTCTTTCTTCGCCTGAAGTGTAGATAATTCACTAATTGAAAGCATACTTGTATTAATATATTTTAATCTGAATTCTTCATCATCTTTAAAAGGAACCATTTTTGTTGCAATTTTGGCAATTAATGGAGCAAACCAAATTAGGATAAATGTGTTTGAAATATTAAAAATTGTATGAAAGAGTGAAAGACCAATTGGATACAAACTTTTAACAGATTCAAATTCTTCATTTGTAAGACCAGTTTCTAATATTGATACACCATGTTGGTGTTTTACTATCTGGTCAATAATATTTAAGAAAAATCTAAAGATTAACAAAATCCAAAAAACACCAAAAGCATTAAACAAAAAGTGAGCTCGTGCTGCTCTTTTCGACGACACATTTGCAACTATTGCAGCCAGATTTGCAGTTATTGTAGTTCCAATGTTTTCACCTAACACCATAGCTGCTGCAATTTCAAACGGAAGAATCCCATTATAACACAATACAAGTGTTAATGCCATTATAGCACTTGAAGATTGAATAATTATTGTTAAAATAGTTCCAATTAAAACAAATAATAATATTGATATAAACCCTAAATCAGTATAGGAAGATAAAAAATTCAATATCTCAGGATGGCTATTTATATCAGGTACAGAATCTTTTAGGAATTGTAAACCAATAAAAAGTATTGCAAATCCGATCAAAAACTCTCCCCATGATTTTCTATGATTGTTTTTTGAAAAGAAAAGAGGAAAACTTAATCCTATCAGTGGCAAGGATAAGATACTCATACTAATTTTAAATCCTACGATAGAAATTATCCATGCTGTAACTGTGGTTCCTATATTTGCACCCATAATAACACCAATAGCACCAATAAGAGTTAGTAAACCTGCATTTACAAAACTGACAACCATAACAGTTGTGGCTGAAGATGATTGAATAGTTGTTGTTACTAACATCCCTGTAAACACCCCTTTCAATCGGTTATTTGTCATTGCTGACAAAATATTTCTCATTTTGTTTCCGGCAACTTTTTGTAAAGCTTCACTCATAGTCTTCATACCGAAAAGAAATAAACCGAGTGCTCCAACGAGAGTAAGAATTTCCCAAAAACCAGATAAAATATTCATATTTATTAAACTTACTATTTTTATTGACAAATAATATTAATAAAGAAATTCATTATAAGGATACCTCTTCACATGCATTTTCTTGACCTCATTATATAGCAAATCTTTTAATTCCTGAAAGTTTTGTTTTTTAGTAGCTGAAATAAAAATACAGTGAGAATCAATTTTTGCCATCCACGAATTTTTAAATTGTTCTAAGTTAAGATTTTCTTTTATTGCAGGTGTAAGGTCATCATCTTCTTTTTCAACGAAAGTGTAAGCATCTATTTTATTAAAAACAACAATTGTGGGCTTGTCACTTACATTAATATCGGTTAATGTTTGAGTAACTGTATTTATTTGTTCTTCAAAATCCGGATGCGAAATATCTACAATATGTAAAAGCAAATCTGCTTCCCGTACCTCGTCAAGAGTAGATTTAAAAGACTCAACAATTCCTGTAGGTAGCTTTCTGATAAACCCAACTGTATCGGAAAGAAGGAAAGGGAGATTTTCAATTACTACTTTTCTAACTGTGGTATCGAGTGTGGCAAAAAGTTTGTTTTCAGCAAATATATTTGATTTACTGATTAGATTCATTAGTGTTGATTTCCCAACATTTGTATATCCAACTAATGCCACTCTGATAAGGCTTTGACGATTTTTCCTTTGAGTGGTCATTTGTTTATCTATCTGAACAAGTTTCTTTTTCAGTAGCGATATTCTATCACGAATAATACGACGGTCAGTTTCTATTTCAGTTTCACCGGGACCTCTCAGTCCAATACCTCCACGCTGACGTTCGAGGTGAGTCCATAAACCTGTTAATCTCGGTAAAAGATATTCGTATTGTGCAAGCTCAACCTGTGTTTTTGCATGAGCAGTATGTGCACGACCAGCAAAAATATCAAGTATCAAATTTGTACGATCTAGAATTTTACAATCCAGTGTTCTTTCAATATTTCTTAATTGTGAAGGAGAAAGTTCATCATCAAAAACTGCAAGATCAATATTATTATCCTCTATATATATTTTTATCTCTTCAAGTTTTCCGGTTCCTACAAAAGTACGGTTGTTTGGTCTTTCAAGATTTTGAGTAAAGCGGGTAATTGTTGTTCCACCGGCAGTATCTACTAAAAACTCAAGCTCATCCAAATATTCATTAATTCTATCCTTATCCTGCTTCTGAGTAATTAATCCAATTAAAATAGCTTTTTCTTTTTGCTGCGCAGTATCTGTCATTAATTATTTTGTATGTTTCTAATTTTTCTACAAATGTAATAATTTATTGAAGTATCAATAAATATTTTTACAATCCTAAAATCAACAAATGTTTATTGTTTCCGCTATTATTGCAAAATATATCTTATTTATCATGAATTAATATCTACCATAATAATTATTTCAAAAAAAACTTGCATTATGAACATATGTTCATTATCTTTGCAGCGAAATAATTTTATAAATCAATCATAAAAAAAGGAGGTAATTATGCCAAGAGGTGATAGAACAGGACCAGAAGGATTTGGTTCAATGACAGGAAGGCAAATGGGGTATTGCGTTGGTAATGATCGACCCGGATTTGAAAACTCTTCAAGAGGATTTGGTCGTGGACGAGGATCTGGACGTGGATTTGGTGGAGGAATGGGAAACCATTTTGGAAACGGACGTGGAAACAGATATTACTCTGAAGGTGCTATTCCAAATGTTTCAGAGAAAACATTGCTCGAAAACGAAGTTAAAATTCTTAAAGAGCAATTAAATTCGATGGAAAAACAACTTTCTAATCTTAGCAAAAAAGATTAAGGAAAATAAAACAGGCTGAAAAATGCCTGTTTTATTTTTTTAAAAAAACTAATTGTTAAGACCACTCTTAAAATCTATCCGTATGGATGGATATCATTACAAACTTTTAAATTAAAAACTTTATAAATTTATTAATAGTTTATTAAATTAGTCAACAATACAAAAAAGGAAATAAAATGAATAACACAGGAAGAAATAGAAATTCAGGAACAGGAGAAGGAAGAGGTTTAGGTCGCGGTGGTGGTCGCGGACGAAATAATGGAGGTTCTTTTGGCACAGGTGGGTTTTGTGTATGTGCAAAATGTGGTGCAAAAATTTCTCATCAACAAGGTGTAAAATGCACATCACTAAAATGCCCCGAATGTGGCAAGACAATGATTAGGGAAGAATTACTTAATAAAAATAAGTAACAATTTCAATTTCAATAACAACATACTTTAGAAAAAAACGTACAATAATATAATAAAATGTTTCATTGGAATAATGGGAATTAAGCACAACAAATCATTCGAAATTTTAAATGCTCTAACTTTCCAATACTCCAAATATAAATTAATTAAAATTTTAATCTAAAAAAATGAAAAAATTATTTGCAGTACCAACAATTCGCGAAAAGTTATGTGCTCATTTCGGGCATTGTGAAAAATTCGCAATTGTAGAAACAATAGATGAGAAGATTACTAATATTGATTACCACACACCTCCAATACATGAACCCGGATCATATCCAAAATTCTTAGCTGATAAAGGTGTAAGCACAATTATTTCTGGAGGTATGGGAACAAAAGCTCAACAACTTTTTACTCAAAATAATATTGAAGTATTTATGGGAATAAATTCCGAAAATCCAACAATATTAGTTGAACAATATTTAAATAAACAACTTGAAAGTGGTAATAATCTTTGTGATCATTAATTAATATGAAAATAGCAATTGCAAGCGGAAAAGGAGGAACAGGAAAAACTACTTTGGCAACAAACCTTGCTGCTTATCTTGCCGAAAAACACAAAGTTGTTTTAAGCGATCTGGACGTAGAAGAACCAAATTCCGGTTTATTTATTAAAGGAGATTTAATACATGAAGAGGATAAATATAAAATGATTCCCGAATGGGTTGAAGATAAATGTACTTTATGCGGAATATGCCAAAAAGTATGTAACTTTCATGCAGTAATACAATTAGGGCCTCAGATAATGGTATTTCCAGAGTTGTGCCATTCATGCTATGCATGTACTGAATTATGCCCGACAAATGCTTTACCAATGATACCAAAGAAAATGGGTGTATTAAAACATTTTCAAGTTGATGGTTTATCTTTTGTAGAAAGTAGACTTGATATTGGTGAGGAGCAAGCTGTTCCATTAATTTCGCAAACTCAGAAATATATTGATGAGCATTTTGAGGAAGATGTAATAAAATTATTTGATTCACCTCCAGGAACTTCTTGTCCGGTTATCGAGGCAACTAAAGAAGCTGATTTTATAATTCTTGTGACTGAACCAACTCCTTTTGGATTGCACGACATGAAAATTGCAGTTGAAACAATGAGAGAATTGAAAAAAGATTATGGTGTTGTTGTAAATCGTTTTGGCATTGGCAACGATAATGTATTGGATTATTGTAAAAAGGAAAATATCCCAATTCTGGCAAAAATTCCTAACAGCAGAAAAGTAGCAGAATTATACTCACATGGAGAAATGGTTTACAAAACAATTCCTGAAGTAAAACAGCAATTGGACAATATTATAAATTATATTTTGAAGTTGGAAGAAGGAGGTAAAAAATGAAAGAAATAGTAATTATCTCGGGAAAAGGAGGAACAGGAAAAACTTCAATTACTGCATCATTTGCATATTTGGGTGGGAAAGATATTGTTGTAGCAGATTGTGATGTTGATGCTGCCGATATGCACCTTTTGATGAAACCTGATTTTAAAATATCAGAGGATTTTTATAGCGGTGAGCTTGCCAAAATTGATCAGGACAAATGTATTAGCTGTGGTAAATGTGCGGAAGTTTGCCGTTTCGATGCTATTTCAATAATAAATAACCAATATATTGTTAATCAGTTAAATTGCGAAGGTTGTGGATATTGTTCCCGTGTTTGTCCCTCAAGTGCGATAACAAACGAAATTTTGAATGTTGGCAAAAGCTATGTTTCAACAACAAAAGTTGGTAACATAATGGTTCATGCCAAACTTGGCATTGGAGCTGATAACTCAGGAAAGCTTGTTGCTAAAGTAAAAGATGAAGCAAAAAAAATAGCCGAAAAAAACAAAAAGGATTTTATTGTTGTTGATGGCTCTCCGGGAATTGGATGTCCTGTTGTGTCTTCACTTTCAGGAGCTAATTTTGTTGTTTTGGTAACAGAACCAAGTATTTCGGGCTTACACGATCTGAAAAGAGTTTATGAGTTAGTGAAAAAATTTAAGATTAAAGCAGGATGTATTATTAATAAATTCGATATTAATAAAAAAGTAACTGAAGAAATTATAGAATTCCTAAAAGAAGAAGATATTGTTCATATTTCAAATTTAGTTTATGATGAAAGTTTTACAAAGGCAATGACAATTGGAAAAACCATTGTTGAGTATAATAATAGTAATTTAACCAAAGTCCTAATTGAAAGTTGGGATAAAATAAAAGGAGAAATATTATGAAAAAAATTATGAACTTATACGACGATTTAAACTGGGAAAATGCAGATGATTATTTCAAAGGAACAAAAAGAAAAATATTAAGAGATGAAAATGGTTCCAGAACCGTTCTGTTAAAATTACCAAAAGGTTTTTATATGGCTCCACATTCTCACATTGTATCTGAGCAACATCTTGTCCTTGAAGGAGAATACATTAGCAATGATAAAAATTATCCTGCAGGTTCTTACCAAATTTTTTCACCTGGTGATGAACACGGACCATTTGAATCAAAAAATGGAGCTTTAATTTTGGTTGTTTGGGATCCATTAAAAACAAAATAATATAAAGAATTTTACAGACTTAATTAAAACAGAAAATAAAGAGAGAATTTGGGATACAAATCTCAACAACTAAAATAAAAAAAATATAAAATAAAAATGAAAATAGCATTTACAACAAAAGGAACAGAATGGAATTCGATAATGGATCCTCGTTTTGGAAGAACAGAATTCATATTAATTTATGATGAAGAAAAAGATGAGCTTTCAAGTTTTGATAATAGGGAAATTGAAGGTGAAGCACATGGTGCCGGTCCAAAAACTGCACAAAAATTATTTGAACTAAGCCCTGATATATTAATTACAGGAAATGGCCCCGGAGGAAATGCCGCATCAGTTCTTGAAAAAGCAGGAATGAAAATTTTTATTGGAGCAAGTGAGATAACTGCTAAAGAAGCATATAACAAATACAAAAACAATAATTTAACAATTATATAATTTTTTAAAGTATTATAAAAATTTTAATCATGACTAAAACAGATGTATTAGTAGTAGGAAGTAGTGCTGCAGGCTTAGTAGCTGCAACTACAGGAAAAAGAGTAAATCCTGATAAAGAATTTACTGTAGTAACAATGATGCCAAAAACTCTTATTCCGTGTGGAATACCTTATATTTTTGGTTCTATAGAAAAATCAGATAATGATATTTTACCGGCAGGAAAAATGTTTGAAGGAGCCGGTATTAAAGCAATTTATGACGAAATAATATCAATTGACACAAAAAACAAAACTGCAACACTAAAAAACAAAGAAGAAATTACATACGACAAACTTATTTTAGGAACAGGTTCACTTCCAAACAGACCTTCATGGTTAAAAGGTTCTGATCTTGAAAACGTATTTACAGTACCAAAAAACAAAGTCTATATCGATGAAATGCAATCAAAATTAAAAGATTGTAAAAAAATTATTACAATTGGGGCAGGATTTATTGGTGTTGAAATTTCTGATGAACTTATTAAAGCAGGAAAAGAAGTTACTTTAATTGAAAAATTACCTAACATTTTAGGCTTTGCATTTGATGAAGATATTTCTGTTAAAGCTGAAGGAATTCTTAAAGAAAGAGGAGTAAATATTATTACGGGTACAGGAGTTACTGAAATTTTAGGTTCAGAAAAAGCAAATGGAGTTTTACTTGAAAACGGTAAAAAAATTGAAGCTGATGCAGTTATTCTTTCAATGGGATATCATCCTAATACAGAATTAGCTAAAAATGCCGGACTAAAAATTAATGAAAATGGATTTATTATCGTCGACGAATACATGAGAACTGATGTTGATGACATTTTTGCAATTGGTGATTGTGCTGAAAAACGAGATTTCGTTACAAGAAAATCCAGCCCAGTTATGTTAGCATCTACTGCTTGTGCAGAAGCCAGAATTGCCGGAATGAATCTTTACAAATTATCGGCAATTAAAACTTTTAGCGGAACTATTTCGATTTTTTCAACTGCTATCGGAAACAATGGTTTTGGTGTTGCAGGACTTACTGAAAATATTGCAAAACAAGAAAACTTTGATATTGTTACAGGCTTCTTTGAAGGAATCGACAGACATCCAGGAACTCTTAAAGATACACATTCTCAATCTGTAAAACTTATTGTTGGAAAAGAATCCGGAGTAATTTTAGGAGGCGAAGTGTCAGGTGGATTATCTATTGGTGAATTAACAAATACTATTGGTATAATGATCCAAAATAGAATGACAATCAACTCTCTATTGACTGCTCAAATTGGAACTCATCCGCTATTAACAGCATCACCAGCAGGTTATCCCTTGATAAAAGCTGCAGAAAATGTTGCAGAAAAACTTTATTTATATAAATAATAAAACTTTAAGCGAAGTACATTATAAAAAATCGTGTGCTTCGCTTTTTTTCAGAATAAAAACAAATATGAAAACAGCATTTGCCACTGATAACGGAAAATCATATATTAACAGGCATTTTGGAGATTCAGACTATTATTATATTTATGAAATTTCAGACTCTGAAACTACTTTTTTGAAAAAAATCAGTAATACAACTGAAGAAGATGATGAAGAAATTCATGCTGACCCTAAAAAAGCTAAAGGTGTTACTGAAATGCTGAAAGATGAAAATGTTAAAGTGGTCGTTTCTAAAATTTATGGACCTAATATCAAAAGAATAAGAAAGAATTTTGTTTGTATTTTGATGAATGATGATGATCTTTCTGATAGTGTAAAAATAGTTCAACAAAAGTTTGGAATTGTTCTAAATGAATGGAACAAAGGTGAAAGCAGAAAACATTTGAATTTTAAAAATCGTTAAAATGAAACTCGAACATATTGCATTGAATATTTCAGATATTGAAGAAGCTAAAAATTTCTATGTTGATATTCTTGAAATGAAAGAATTGAAAAACTTTGTTTTAAAAAGTGAATTAGCACAAAAAGTATTTAATATCAATAAAGATACTACTGCTTTCTTTTTGCAAAAAGATGATGTGTTTTTAGAATTATTTGTTAGTGATGAAAAGCTTAAGCAAGGCTTTAATCACATTTGCATTTCAGTAAATGACAGAGAAAACCTTGTTAAAAAATCAGAAGCAAAAAACTATAATTGTGTGAGAATCAAAAGAGACTTCTCCGACTTGATATTTATTAATGATAAAAGTGGTAATATATTTGAAGTCAAGGAAAAATAACTAGTATTGATTGTATATCTTGTATATAAAGTTAATTATATTGATAAAAATTATTTTATCAACTAGCAATAATTAGAGTTCGTGTAAAAAGATAGAAATTTTGAATAAAAAAATCACTATGCCTAAAACAAGACCTTTTGACAATCACGTAGATGAATACGAAAAATGGTTTGTTGATAATCATTTTGTTTTCCAATCGGAATTATATGCCATAAAAAAAGCAATTCCTTCTGATAAAAAGGGAATTGAAATTGGAATAGGAAGTGGTATTTTCGCCAAACCTCTTGGAATAAAAACAGGAATTGAACCCTCAAAAGCAATGAGGGAAAAAGCTAAAACAAGAAAGATAAATGCTGTTGATGCTATTGCTGAAGATTTACCATACCCTGAATCAAGCATTGATTTTGCATTAATGGTTACAACCGTTTGTTTTTTGGATGATATTTATAAATCATTTTATGAAGTGAATAGAATTTTAAGTACAAACGGCTATTTTATTATTGGCTTTGTAGATAAAACCAGCCCTCTGGGAAAAATATATTTGGAGCATAAAGACAATAGCATTTTCTATAAAAATGCAACATTTTATTCAACAAAAGAATTGTTAGGAATATTAAAAACTACAGGATTTGAAATTAAAAATATTTATCAAACTGTTTTTGGAAATTTAGATGAAATAAAAAATGTTCAGGAAGTAAAACCTGATTATGGGGAAGGTAGTTTTGTTGTTATAAAAGCAAAATTAAAATTGAAATTATGAATATTTCTAATAGAGTAAATGAGTTAAAAAAATCGGCAATTCATGAAATGACAAGATTATCAAAGCAATATAATGATGTTGCTTTTTTATCTTGGGCAAAACCTACAACCGGAACGCCACAACATATTAATGATGCTGTTATTTCAGCAATTGAAAAAGGATTGACCGGTGGGTATTCTCAAAGCGAAGGACTGCCCGAATTACGCGAAGAAATCGCAAAAAAACTTAAACGAGATAATAACATTAATGCAAACATAAATCAAATAATTGTAACAATAGGAGCAATCGAGGGACTTGCTGCTTCTGTTATGGCAACAATTGATCCGGGTGATGAAGTTATTCTTCCCACCCCGACATATTCAACACATATTACACAAGTACGGCTTGCTTCCGGCAAAGCTGTTTTAGTTCCATTAATTGAGGAAAATAATTTTGCTTTGGATATTGAAGCTATTAAAAAAGCTATCACTCCTAAAACAAAAGCAATAATGTATTGCAGTCCCAGCAATCCAAGCGGTACAGTTTTTCCTGAAGAAGATTTACGCAAATTGGCAAATATTGCTCTTGAAAACAATCTCACAATTATTACTGACGAAGCATATGAGTATTTTGTTTTCGACAATAAAAAACATTTTAGTATTGCTTCTATTCCTGAACTTAAAAAAAATGTAATTACAAATTATACTTTTACAAAAACTTACGCAATGACAGGGTGGCGAATCGGTTATCTTTATGCTGATGAAGAAATTCTTGCTCAGGTAAAAAAAGCTCATATTCCGTTTGCTATTTGTGCTCCGGTAGCTTCGCAATATGCAGCAATAGCAGCATTAAAAGGAAGTCAGGATTGTGTTAAAGAATTCGGGTTACATTATCTGAAAGCAAGAAATCTTATGTGCGAAAGATTGGATAAATTAAATTCTTTTTTTCATTATGTTAAACCTGATGGTTCATATTTAATGTTTCCAAAAATACTTACCGAAAAGGGGAAAGACTCATTTGCTTTTAGTAAAGATTTATTAGAAAAAGCTAAAGTTTCTACAACCCCCGGCATTGCATTTGGACCAACAGGCGAAGGACATATAAGACTTTCGTTTTGTGTTCCGGAAGAAATGATTAATAAAGCTTTTGACAGAATGGAAAAGTATTTTGGGTATTAGAATTATGAAACAAATAAATGAATGTAAATGGTTTCAGGTTTGCCCAATGAAATACTTTTATGAAAAAGGCAAGTTAGATAAAAAATGGATTGAAAATTATTGTTATGGAAATTGGCAGGATTGTGTTCGTTTTCATAAAGAAGAAAATGGAATTTATCATCCTGATAATATGTTGCCAAACGGAGAAGTAGATGAAGAATTATAAAAGAAATGTTGAACCTTTGGAATTTTTATTATCAAAATATAAATTCGAAACAGATAAAATTAAAAATATTAGCACCGGATTAAGATACACTGCTGTTCTTTTAAAGAACGGTAATATAGGAGTTTGTGCAAATCTCGGGTATAAGATCGATACCGATATAAATAATTATCTTGCTATTGATTTGGAAAATTTCTCTCATCGAATTGTATTAAATTCTTATTTCAATGCATTGCTTAATTATTCGCATAGTTCAAACAACGATGTTGATATTTTTCAAGCAATTGATTTTAAAAAATACAAAAAAATTGTGATGCTCGGTTTTATCAAACCTGTTGTTGAACAATTTCATCTGTTTAATATTCCAATCAGCATATTTGATTTTCAGAAAGAAGACCCTGAATTAACTTCAATATCTGAAGAAATAAAATTATTAAATTACGCAGATGCAGTTATCTTAACATCAACATCAATTTTTAATAAATCTTTTTTGGATTCGATTAATGCCACAGATAATAATTGTGATATTTTTATGATCGGACCTTCTTCAATAATGGCTCCGGAAATTTTGGAATATAAGAACATTAATATGATTTTTGGTTCTACCTTTGCAAAAGCAGATGACAGAGTATTGAAAATTATTAGTGAAGGTGGGGGAACAAAAGAATTTTTAAAATTTGGAAACAAAAGTGTATTAAAAATTATTGATTAAAATTATGCGAATTACATTCCCTCTTATGTTTAGGGGGAAAGTTATTATAGATGAAACCTAAAAATAATGGTAAAAGAAAATAAATTGCAAAATAATAAAAAATGAAAACATTCTTAGATTGTTTACCCTGTATGTTAAGCCAGGCATTGCGTGCCGGCAGAATTGCAACAACTGATGAGAAAACAATAAAAGAATTACTCGATAGTGTTGGAGCAATGATAAAAGACATTCCTCTTGAAAACACACCTCCCGAAACCGGCGAATTAATTTATAGAGAAGTTAGCAAAATAACAGGAGTTGCTGACCCGTATAAAAAAATTAAAGAAGAAAATATTAAAGAAGCTTTAGCATTATATCCCGAATTAAAAGAAACTATCAGAAAATCAGATAATAAATTACTTACTGCTATTCGTATTGCTATTGCAGGGAATGTTATAGATTTTGGCGTTGGAAAAGATTTTAATATTGCTGAAGATATTAAAAAAGCCTTGTACCAAGACTTTGGTATTTTACATTTTAACGAATTTGTTGAACATCTTGAAAAAGCAAAAACAATACTTTATCTTGGGGATAATGCTGGAGAATCGGTTTTTGATAAAATATTAATCGAAGAATTAAAAAAACCAGTCACTTATGTTGTACGCAACATTCCTGTTATTAACGATGTAACTTACGAAGATGCTGTTGCTTCGGGAATTGATGAAGTAGCCGAAATTATTTCCTCTGGAAGTTCAGCTCCGGCAGTAATTCCGAAATTATGTAGTGATGATTTTTTAGAAAGATTTAAATCTGCTGATATTATTATAAGTAAAGGACAGGGAAATTATGAAGGGCTTTCAAATGTTGACCGTCCGATATTTTTTCTTTTGAAAGCAAAATGCCATGTTATTGCGAATGACTTGGAAGTTAAAGAAAATGATATAATTTTGAAGGGAATTAATTTGAAAGAAACTATTATTTAGATGGTGTTTTTATTCCTAAATAATTTAAAAAAAACTTAAAGATGAAAATAAAAATTGGAATTATTATTTGTAATCGATACCACACTTGTGCCGGTGGTAAATGCTTCAGATCTATGCAAAACAGAGAAGGTGCTTTTAGTATCTATAGCAAAGAAGACGAGTTGGAATTAGTTGGATATACTACTTGCGGTGGATGCCCTGGTGGAAATATAGAATACACTCCCGAAGAAATGGTAAAAAACGGAGCAGAGGTTATTCATCTCGCAACAGGTATGGTTGTTGGTTATCCACCATGCAATAACATCAGCCATTTCAAGAAATTTATTGAAGAAAGATACAAAATTAAAGTAGTTGTGGGAACACACCCAATACCACAAAAATATTACGTTGTTCATACAAAATTAGGTACATGGAATTCACCAAAATGGCAAGAGCTTATAAAACCTACAATTGCTGATGAAAAAATTCGTTTGGCTTATAATTAGGAGTAGACAGTTGGCAATCAACAGTCGGCAGTCAGCAGTCAGCAGTCCGCAGTACACAGTTTGAGAACTGGAGACTAGAGGCTGAAAACTGAAGACTGAGAACTGAGAACTGAAAACTGAAAACTGAAAACTGAAGACTAAAAACTGAAAACTGAAGACTGAGAACTGAGAACTGAAGACTGAAAACTGAAAACTGAAAACTGAAGACTAAAAACAAAAATAATGTATAAATATTTATTCGGACCCGTACCATCAAGACGTCTTGGGATGTCACTCGGAATTGACCTTGTTCCTCACAAAGTGTGTTCATTAAACTGCATTTATTGTGAATGTGGTCGTACAACAAATTTGACAATAGAAAGAAAGGAATATGTTCCTTACAAAAAGGTAATTGAAGAGATAATACATTTTATGAGCAATAATCCTGCACCGGATTATATTACTTTTTCGGGCTCGGGAGAGCCTACTCTTAATTCTCGAATTGGAGATATTGTTGAATTTATAAAACAAAATTATCCTGAAATTTCGCTTGCTTTGCTAACAAACGGAACATTATTAAATAATAAAGAAGTTAGAAAAGAAATCTTAAAAACCGATGTCGTTCTTCCATCTTTGGATGCAGCTTCAGACAAAGCTTACAGAAAAATTAACAGACCATTTCATTCTATAAATTTATCTGATTACATAAATGGTTTAGTAGAATTTGGGAAAGAATACAATGGAAAAATATGGTTAGAAGTTCTAATAATTCCTGGTTATAATAATGATAAAGAAAATTTAAAATTACTTAAGGAAGCATTTTTAAAAATCAAACCCGAGAGCATTCAATTAAACACACTTGACAGACCGGGAGTAATTGATGGTTTAGAACCAATGAGCAAACAAGAATTGCAGAAAATTGTGAACTTTTGGAATTTAGATAATGTTGAAATTATTGCTGCAGCTCCCGAACGAAGAGATATTAAATCGTACCGTTCGGATACTGAATCAGCAATTTTAGAAACAATTTTTAGAAGACCATGTACCCTTAACGATCTTGTGAAAATTCTGGGACTTCATATAAACGAAATCAATAAATATCTTGATGTTTTAGAATCAGAAAATAAAATAGAACCTATCAGACAAAAACGAGGAGTATTTTATCAAATCAAAAAGAAATAATAAAAATAATTTTATTGAATAATTAAAAAGCACCGGAAGCAGGTTTAAATTTTCAGTGCTTTTCTCAGATAAACTGATTCTGATGATAAAAAAATTGAAAATAAAACTAAGGATATACTGGCAATTAATTAAAAGTTTACAAACTTTACTTTTATTACTTACAGGTATTACAGGTTTTATCAGTTCGCGCTGCCCATATATTAGTTGGGAATTAACTTTGGGAATGATTATAAGTTTATTTTTAACAATAAGCGGAACTACTGTATATAATATGTTATGGGACAGGAGTATTGATGCAAAAATGCAAAGGACTAAACATCGTCCCCTACCTGCAAAAAAAATCAGTATAAAAGAAACTGTAATTTTTGGCACAGTGTTAAATGTTTTGGGTTTAAGTCTTGCTTATTATTTATCTCCACTTTATGCATTAATTGTTTTTGCAGGTTTGTTTATTGATTTTGTCATTTATACCATTTGGTTAAAAAGGACATCAGCATGGTCAATTTTATGGGGCGGTATATCCGGCGGTATGCCAATTTTAGCCGGCCGTGTTTTAGGGGTTGGTGAAATTGATTTGATAGGAATACTTTTGGCTCTCTCAATTCTTTTTTGGATACCAACACACATTATGACTTTTAATATGCGACATTTTGAAGATTATAATAATGCTAATATTCCCACTTTTGCATCAAAATACGGATTTAAAAATGCACGTTTAATTATTGCTCTTTCTACTATTTCATCAGCTTTGGCTTTTGCTTTAGGTGCTTTTGCTTTAGGTCTTTCATGGAGTTTCTTAAGTGTATTATTAATATTAGCAATTATTGCTTTTGGGTTTGCAGTATATAGTATTATAATACCAAGTGATAAATCAAATTTTCAGGTTTTCAAAGCAGCATCTCTTTATATGGTTTTTGCTATGCTTGTTATTATTTTAGGATCAATATTTTATTAAAATGCCAAAAGTTCATAAAAATATTTTAATTCTTATTTCCGGAATTATGTGGACAGGAGTTGGATTATTTTTAATCCGTTTATCTTTTCGATGGTTTCATTTGCTTTCCAAAAATGAATTAATTTTCGTTATCATTGCTGGAGTATTATCAGGAATTGCAATAGCGTATTTTGGATTTTCAAATCTTGTTATTAAAAATATTAATCGCATTAATACTTATAAAAAAAATGTTTGTGTTTGGGCTTTTCAAAAATGGACAACATACTTATTAATTATTTTTATGATAAGCTTGGGTATTTTCATGAAAAATGTTTCTTTTATACCAAAGTTTCTTTTAAGCTACATTTATATTGGAATGGGCTTAGCACTTTTTTTGTCCAGTTTTAATTATTATCATTTTTTATTAAAAAATAAATATGCCTAAAGTAAAAGCAAATACATTAATTCTAATTGCAGGAATAATTTGGCTTACTGCAAGTATAATTCTTTCGGCAAGAGCTATCAGTTGGATAGAATTAATAACATCTACGCAACTTGTGTCAGGAGTGATTGCAGCTATTATTTTATCTGTTATTAAAATCTATTTGATTTTTCAAAAAATAACTCTTAATAATATAAATCGTATTCAATCATTTCCACAAACAAATATTAATATTTGGGAATTCCACAAGATAAAAGACAAATTGTTAATTGTATTAATGATTATTATTGGCATAGGTTTACGTAGTGCACCTTTTATCCCCAAATATGTGCTTTTCCCAATTTACCTTGGAATTGGTATAGCAATGCTGTATTGTGCCATTCTTTATTTTAAAGTTTTTTTTAGTAAAAAAGTATAAACAAGTTCAAGTTTTTAATATAAAACATGTCCTATAGATTTACTGATAAATATAAATAACTGTAAAAATAATAACACATGAAAATAATAATAACTTTAACTTTAAGTTTACTTTTCGCAATAAGTTATACTTCCGCACAGGTTGGAGGTTTATCTGCTTCTAAATTAGGAACACTAACTACTACAACAGTTCCTGCAGGAGCTATCGAATTCGAACCGTTTTTTAGTTATGCTTTGTCAAATAATTTTTTTGATAACAATACAAATCGACAGCCATTATTTTCAACTTCTGATTCAACAATGAAATTTTCATTTTTTGGTATGCGTTTTAGTTATGGTTTGATGAAAAATCTGGAAATTGGAATATCTCTTCCTATTGACGTAAGTGAAATTAATTTTGGAGCAAAATATAAACTACCTCTTGAAGGAAAACTTAGTTTGGGCGTATTAGCCGGCTATAACACAATTATGGGAAATAGAATATATGTTTGTAGAAACGCTGTCTGTAAAGTTACACCCGCTTATGTTGGAGGAATGATTATGACTTATGATTTTTCTCCTAAATTAAGTATTGATATTGATGCTCAATATCATCAACATAAAAAAACTACTTCTGAAGGACACACCCATGGATTTAATATTAATTCCGATATTGGATATTATTTGATGGAAAGAGTCAATTTTATTGTTGGACTTAATTACGCTTATCAAGCATATAACGCAGATATTGATGATTCGTATTTAATTACTCTTAATACCGGAGTAGCTATTGAAAAAGCAGAAAACTTTATTTTGGTACTTAATGCACCCTTTGATCTTTTTGGTAAAAATGAATACCAAACAACTGGATTTGGATTGGCTTTAACTATAATGTTTGACTAATTAAACTTTCGACAATCTATCCTTTTAACAAAAAAATAACTTAAAAGAATTATTACAGTCACAATTATAAAAACAAAATTATATCCAATATAAAATATTAACACTCCGGCAATTAATGGAAAAATAGTTGAAAATATTTTGCCGGCACCTGAAATTCCAGCATACATAGTACGATTTTCATTTGTTGATATTTCTAATAAAATACCATTATTGGAGATTTTAAAAATAGAAACAAATATCCCTGACAAAATAAAAATATATTGATAAAAATATTGATTGTCGCTTAAGGTCAAAGCAAATATAGGTATAGTACTACCAATAATTATAGCAATAATCAAAAGCAATTTATAACCAATTTTTGATGATAATTTATAAAATATTGTACTTACAAGCAAGGTTCCAATAATTCTAAATAGCAAAAAATTTCCAATTAGTTTATAAGATAAATCAAAATTTTCTTTTGCTAACAAAATCAGAAATGGCATAAAACCAATTCCCAGACCAAGAGTATTTATTATCAATAAGTAATATTTTAGATTCCTATTCTTTTTTATTTCTTTTGGGATTAGTTTAAAAAAGTCAATAAGATTTTTTTTCACAGGATTTATTGTGCGAATCTCTCTTAAATTCCAGAATCCCAGAGAAGCAATTAACAATAAAATTCCTGCAACTAAAAAAAGTAAGGAATAATTATCAGGATATTCAAATCTCTTAATAAACTCCCTTACAACAATTGCTGACATTAAAATTCCGACACCTGTAATAATTTCTTTAATCGAAAAAAAATGTTTTCTACTCTCTTCTTTTACTGATTTCCCGAGTATGTCGATATATGAAACATTAGCATAACTACCGCTAAAAGAGAATATTGAAATCAGAATAAAAATCAATAAAATTATTGTATCACCTGTTAACGAATGTGAAAAAAAGAACATAGCAGACATTAATAATAATGACACAATTCTAAGATTTATTCCCAAAAGCAAATATTTTAATTTAAGTGAATTTTTAGATAATATCGGAGCAAATATCAACTGAAAAACACCTGAACCTCCCAACATAATTGCTGTTAAAAATCCAAGATGCACAGAGTTCCCACCTGCTTTTAGAAGCATAGAAGGAATTATGGTATCAACATCCATAAAATTAGAAGCTAATGCAAGAAATACTGCATGCCATAAAAAACTTTTAAAATTTATTTTTGATCGTTTTGTTGATATTTGCATTGAAATATTTTTATTATTTTATATTTTTTTTGCTATTTCATAAGCATCATTTATAGCGTCTTGTGCGTTACCAATTTTATTAGCATCGCCAATAACATGAATCAAAATAATATTTTTCACAATTCAAATTCCCAAAATCAATGCTGCTCGCATGAATCATTGAACTAACATTAATTATTCTTGCATTTTTAGATTCCTGGTTTTGCAAGAACATTAGTTTGCATCCTTTTTAGTTTTCCTTTTCGTCATTATTTCGCTAGTGTTCTACCTGTATTTTTACTGATTTTCATTACAAAAAATAACAGAAAAACACCAATCAAAAAACTTACAACATGAAAAACAATATTTGCATGGATATTTTCAAATATTAAAAAATCAAAAAAATATCCCAAAATACTACCACCCAAAATCATTATTATCCAAATGATTATTCTAAACATAAAATGTTCGATTTACGATTTGCAATTTAATATATACTACTTTTATTATCAATTATCAATCGTCATTTCTTATCCTTTCCATCCATCAGTTTCCATTTTCATAAACTTCGCTTTTTCTTCATCTGTCATCAAAATCATACAGGGTACTAAAGTGTAACCAATATTTTTCAGTGGCGTTGCTATTGAATTGATTAATGATTCGGCAATTGGAATTTTGGGAAATGGGAATACAAATGTTAAACTAACAGTTGTATCATCAATTTCAATATCTTTTATCATTCCCAAATCTACTAAGGAATAATCAATTGCAGGATGTTTTACTTCTGAAATCACTTTCAAAATTTCTTCTTTTGTTTTCATAAAAATAAATTTAATAACTGTTTACTTAGTGGAGGCAATTAATTTTGCTTCCAAATATTTCATTTCTCCACACTTTACCAATATGTTTGTTTTCTATTTGATATATTGCTTAAAATCCGCAAGTGTTTTTATAAGTTGCTAATCCAGTAAAATTACGCTAATTATATTTCACTACTATGGGTTAGTTATATTCTATGGTTATTCGTTCATTCGCATTTATTTATTTATTTTATTTGCGGATTTAAGATAATTTTAAAAATATCTAAAAAGTCATCATCTGCAGCTTTAATACAGTCTCTGCATCCAATACATTCTTTTGAAACTTTTAATTTTTTTGTTTTATTCTGCGCTTTAATTATCTTTAATATTTTTGTGAAATTAATACATTTTTTTATTTGTAATATTTCTAAATAATATTTTTTACTCAAATTTTCTTATTTATACAACTTTATGAATAGCGCTCTAATAAACTGTAATTCCAATTGAATTTAGAAATTCAATTGGAATTATTTCATCGGTGATATTATTAAAGCTGATTTAGAATACTGTGAAACGGAACTAAAACTGCTTAAGAGCATAAACAAAAACCGTATGGGATTCATCTTTATTCTGAAGAATAATTTCAAATTTATTCAAAAAAAATTCCGAGTTACAATATCAATCGTAATTCGGAATTTTTTTTTGAACTTATTATTTTTTATTTGCTTTGTTTACGAGCAGCATTTACAACATTATTAAAATATAACGCAAATGGACGGTAAGCTAAATGCGACCATTTAGAAAACGGAACCTCTATCATTAACATTGGAAAAAGCACCATTATATGGATTACATATATGTAATATGTTGGATATGGCATTCCATAAATTCTAAATATATGAACTAATATTCCTGTTATAGTTGTTAAAAATAATAACACAAGAAAAGTCCAGTCGGTAACATGAGAGTGTTTGCTTTTTTCCTGATTCTTTTTTATTCTTGAATAAGAAAAGTAAACCAAACCAACAATTAAACCAATGGTAGCATAGTAACCTAAAATTCGTTGAGGGTGCCACCATTCATATATGTTATCAGTTTGAAACCAACCTAAGAAAACAACAATCAAAATTAGCATCAAAGCATAACTAGACATTAACAACAAGTGAGCAATCCAGAATAAGCTAAAGTTAATTTTTTTCTTAGTTTCAAGCCGATCACATTTTGAAAATTGCCATTGTGTAACTGCATGAAAAATTGGTTTAAATATTTCAGTAAAATATAACTTAATTGGAATTTTTAGTTCTTTGTTACTTCTTACAATTTTCAAATACATATTAAAAACATTCGACAAAAGAAAAAATGCCAATAAGCCTGCCATAATCCAGTCACCTATTTCAATTTGTTTCCATGGTGCAAATGTATTTAGTTGAACTCCACCATCTGCTGTTAAAACAGTTGTCATTGGTCCGTGAAAAAATATAAAAAGAACAAGGATAATTGCTGCCAGGAAAAGAATTGAACCAAATTCCCATACTTTTGAAGTATATAATTTTTTAGCTAAACCTGTCCAGTCATATTTTGAAGTCAAGTATCGTCGTAACGACATCATTAACTCACCTGGGTTAGCTTGTTTTGGACAAGTTTCACTACACTCGCCACAATAGTAGCACAACCATGGGTCAACTGAATTTTGTATTTCGTCTTCAAGACCAAGAACACTTAATCTTACCATTTTTCTCGGGAATGAATTATCTTCATCTGATAAAGAACAAACAGCAGTACAATTACCACAATTGAAGCAGGCGTGTAAATCTATTGCCCCAAATTCTTTAAGTTCGTCTGCAAAGCCCGGATTTATTTTTGACATTTTTTATTTCTTTTTAGTTAATTTATAAAAAAAGTATTCATCCATATCATCAATCTCATCAGTTTCAATACTTCCATATTTCATCAAAGTCATCAGATTAAAAGTTACCAAATCAAGCGGAAGTTTTATCTCTTCAGCAATTTGAGGAATAGTTTTAGGTTTTTCTTTAAGAGCTCCAAGAATGACTCTCTTAATTTTGTTAAACTCTTTTAATTTAGTTTTAACCTCTTCCGAAACTGTCCTTTTTTCTTTTATTTTATCTATGGTTTTCATTTATAAATACTTTCTGTTTTTAAATAATAATATAAATTTTATCATGAAATTAAAGCATCAATCACGGTTTCAATTTGCGTATCAGTATATCCAATTAATTGAATCGCATTTGATGGACATACAGGTAAACACATTCCACAACCTTTACAATTTGTTTCATTAACTTTTGCAACAGCTTTTCCTTCATTATCAATTTTTATAATTGCATCGTAAGGACAAACTTCGGAACATTTACCACACCATTCGCAAAGTGATTTGTCAATTTTAGCAAGTGTAGGTTCAAGTTCAATTTCTCCTTTTTTAACTAAAGAATTTGCCTTTACTGCTGCTGATAATGATGAATTAACTGATTCTGTAATGTTTTTTGGTCCCTGACAAGCACCTGCAATATGAATGCCGTCAATAACAGTTTCAACAGGTCGAAGTTTTGGATGAATTTCATTGAAAAATTTATCTCTGCCATAAGGAACTTTTAAAATATCCCCAATTGTATTATTTTTTCGCGGAACCATTCCGGTAACTAAAACAACCAAATCAGCTTCAGCTTCAATTTCTTTATTCAGTGTTAGAATGTCATTGACTTTAACAATCGTTTTGTTACCATGTTTTTCAACAATAGCAGCATCATTTTCAAATGTTTGTAAAAAGATATCTCCGTTTTCCGATGATTTTTTATATAACATCTCCTGTTTACCGTAGGTTCGAATACCTCTTGTAAAATGGAAATTATTAATATCAGAATATTTTTCTCTAACAATAATAGAAGTATGAATTGCAGAAGTACAACAATATCGAGAACAATATTTGTTTTCACCTTCTACCTGACGACTTCCAACACAGTAGATGTATGCAATATTCTTTATTTTCTTACCCTTATATTCTAAGTCTTTTTCGTTAAGTTCGATAAGTCTTTTAAATTGCTGAAGAGTAATTACATTATCAATTTCTTGATATCCAAATTCACCTTTTGATGGTTCATATGGATCGAAACCTGTACTTAGCAAATATGCACCTGCATTAATTTCAATGATTTCTTCTTTCTGATCAAGATCAATATTAGGGCAAACCTTCACACATTCCCCACATTTATTGCAAGCATCTGTGTCAATAGCCGGAATCATTGGGAATTCACTGGGATAGTTTTTATATATTGCTTTTCTTTTAGTAAGATTAAAGTTGAAATCGTCATCAACTTCTATTGGGCATACTTCAACAGCTTTATCAAATTTTGACCAATCCATTTCACAACCAGGAACAACATGTCGAGGTTTTATTTTGACTTTAATAATAAAGTTTCCTACACCTCCATTATTTGAAATAATATCAGCACCGGTAAAAAGAGTGATATTTTTATATTCCATTATTTTCTTGTAAAGTGCAGAAATAACCTCTCTTCCGGTTTGATTTGTGGAAAAAAGTTCATTCCATTGTGATGCTCTTCCTCCAACAAAATATTCTCTTTCTAAAAGGTAAACATATGATCCCATGTCTGCAAGTTCAATAGCAGCTCGCATACCGGCAATTCCAGCACCTACAACAACAACAATATTTTTTGCTGATATTTTTAAGGGAGTTAATGCTTCTGAATGTTTTACTCTTGAAATGCCACCTTTTACAAGCTGAATTGCTTTTTCAGTTGCTTCAACTTTTTTATCAGAATGTGCCCATGAACATTGCTCACGAATATTTACTTGTACATAATTATATGGATTTAAACCGGCACGTATTGCAACATTTCTAAATGTAAACAAATGAAGTTTTGGTGAACAAGATGCGACAACAAGAGAATCAAGACCTTTTTCTTTTATATCATTAATCATTTCCTGCTGAGTTGAATCAGCACAGGCAAACATTGTTGTTTTTGCAAGATTAACACCTGCTTCTTTAGCAACTATTTCTTTTACTTTTTCAACATCCACATAGTCGGAAATATTTGAACCACATTGACAGATATATACACCGATTTTATTTTTCATTTTGTTCCCTCCTTATATAACTTGCTGCTTCTGCTGATGCTGCACCTGCAGACAATATTGAATCCGGTATATCCATTGGACCTGATGCGGTACCAGAAACAAAAATTCCATCTATACTTGTTTTTGCAGGACAGCTCAATTCATCAACTTGTTTTATGTAATTAAACTCATCTTTTTCAACAGCATTATTTTTAAACATTGTTGAATATTCGGTATTTGGTAATATCCCTACTGATAAGACAACCAAATCGTGTTCGGCTTCTTTTACTTTACCTTCTACCAAATCTTCGTATCGGAGCATAAGATTACCATTTTCTTTTTCAGAAATTCTACCTACTTTACTTTTGATAAATTCTACTCCCATACCTTTTGCTTGTTGGTAGAATTCACAAAAGCCTTTACCGAAAGCTCTTATATTTATATAATAGATTGTTACATCTGCCATTGGTAAAGCACCCATTAATAGCTGTGCCTGTTTTGTAGAATACATACAACAAACTTGAGAACAAATGGGGTTTCCAACAGTTTCGTCACGAGAACCAACGCATAATACATATGCAATGTTATCAGGCATTTTACCATCTTTCGGTCGTAAAACAGTATTATATGGTCGCGTAGGAACAAGCTGTCTCTCCATTTGCATTGATGTTACCACATTTTTATATTTCCCGTAACCATAGCGTTTGATAATAGTTGGATCAAATAAATTAAAACCAGTAGCAAAAACTACAGACTTGATTTTTAGGGTAGTTCTAATATCTTCTTGTGTAAAATCAATTGCATCAGCAGGGCAAACTTTTTCACATTTACCACAAAGAATACAATTCTCAATATCAATAGCGGCAATACGTGGATTTGCAATACTGAAAGGAATATATACTGCTTTCCTTCCTACCAAATCGTATTGATACTGATCCTCTACAACAACAGGACAATTATCTTCACAAATTTGGCAACCTGTACAATCATCTGTTACATATCTTGGTTTTTCAACTAAAACAGCTGAGAAATTATTTTCGGAATGTTTTTCAATATCTTCAATTATACTGTTAGTATAAATTGTAATGTTTGGATGTCTTGCTGTTTCCGAGACTTTTGGTGTTGTTATGCAAGCGGCACAATCGAGAGTTGGAAATACTTTACTAAGATGTATCATTTTCCCACCTAATGAATAGTCCTTTTCTACCAGAATAACTTTATATCCAAGGTTAGCAAGGTTTAATGCAGATTCTTCACCGGCAATTCCGCCACCAATTACAAGAGCATCAAATTCTTTTGTTTGTGTCATATTTTTTGACCTATTTTAAACAAGTATTTGTTTTATTTCTATAGTTATATAAGATGATTAATCTTTTTTTGATAATGCAACAACAAAGTTTTTCATGTGTTTAACAAAAGCTTCGGAACAAACAGAACATATTGCTGCCATTTTTAATCTGGCAGGTTCTATTCCTTTTTCTTTCATTAAAATATGAGTTTTAGTAACTATTTCCCCAGTGTTAACAGTACATGTTTCGCTATAAGAACAGTCGGTTCCATCGGCAGCAATAAAAACACCATCAAAGCCTTTTTCAAAAGCATGTAATATCCATCTGCTTTTTACTGCGCTAGAACAAGGAATGTCAATAGTATAAACTGTTGGAGGATAATGCATTTTCAACAATCCAGCTAAATCAATAGCTGGATCTGAGATTTTTTCCGTTGAAAATACAAGAATTTTTGGAGCAGTTATATTTTTCTCCATATCTTTTATCCCTTTTTCAAGTAAATTTTAAAGAATCCTGATTCTTCAGCAGTACCAAGATATTCATGACCTTTTTTATTAGCCCATTTTGGAATATCTCTTTTTGTTCCTTCATCGGCTGAAAGTATTTCCATAATATCTCCTGAACCTATTGTTCCAATAGCTTTTTTTGCTTCCAATAGTGGACCTGGACATGCTGTACCTCTTGCATCAACTGATTTATTTACAGTTAAGCCTTGTAATTCTTCTTGTGTCATAATTTTATATTTTAATTGTTATTAAATAAATAAATTTACATCTGCTTCTTGTGATGCAGTAATATACTCACTAATACCTACAATATCATCAGCAAGATCAATAAAATCTTCGAGTTTTTCAGCATCCCAAACTTTTCCTGCTAAACCACAAATATGAATTTTTACATTAGTAATTTCTTTTGCTTCTTTAAAAAACTCAACCCATGTTTTAACATTTAATTTTTTTAGAGATGCCAAAAATTCTTCTTTTAAATCAACATTTTCAGCCATTGATAACTTTTCAGGATCATCACCAATATCTTTTCTAAATGCTCTTGCAGCTTGTAGAAGAACATAAATATCTACATCCATATCATCGGCTGCTGCACCGCTAAGTATTACTCCTGCTGCTATTAATTTGTCAACACTTCCTGAGAAAAGTGCTAAACACATTTTTTTATTTTCCATAATTTTTTTAGTGTTAATTAATTAACAACAAAGAAATAAAATAATATGATATTAAAATGAATTTCTGTTTGATAAAATACAGTTTATAATGTGATTTATATCACATCTTTTTTTATATTTGCAATCTTTAATCAAATTTGGGTTATTATTATGAACTGTATTAATTGTAATTTTAAATCACCAGCAACTAAATTTTTAAGCACAAACGAAATAGAAGAATTGTCTAATAATTGCGCTCATGTTGAATTTAAAAAAAATGAAAAAATATTCAAGGAATCTTCTTTCTCATCAAATATTGTTTATTTAAAAAGCGGATTAGTAAAAGTTCATATTTTAGGTCCTAGAAGTGAACAAATCACAAAGATTACAAAACCTTTAGCTTTTTTGGGTTTACCAACTACATTTAGTGAAAAAATCAATAAATATTCAGCTACCGCTTTAGAGGATAGTAGTGTTTGTTTTATTGATCTTGAACTTTTTAAACACTTTATCTACAATAATGGAGTATTTGCTTATCAAATAATTACTGAATTGTGTAAAAACGAAATTGACTCGTTTTTTAGATGTTTAAACAGAACTCAAAAACAAATAAATGGCCGTGTAGCTGATGCTTTATTATTTTTCTATAATGATATTTATGAAAAAAAAGATTTTATTATTCCACTTTCAAGAGAAGAATTTGGGAATTATATAGATACAACTCGTGAGAGTGTCAGCCGTGTTTTAACTGAACTTCAAAAAGATGGGTTAATAAAAATTAATGATAAAAAAATAAAAATCCTAAAAGAAGAAACATTGAAAAAAATAAGTGAAAAGGGTTAGCCTTAAAAACTATCTCCTCATTTTTCAGCTCTAACTGATTTTCTAAATATTTATTTATTTTTTAATATTTGCCATTTAATTATCATCACTTATATTTCTATCAAGCATTTTATCAAATATAACAGATACTATTTCAAAGAACATATTTAATTTTTGCCAGTAATTATACCTACTCAATTAAATCTATCAGGCAGGTAATTACCACATAATCATATTTACTTACATATTTATACAAACATATGTATATCGGCTTCTTCAGCAGCAGTTAAATACTCACCTATTCCGATAATATCATCAACAAGATCGTTGAAATCTTCCATTTTCTCACCACCCCAGATTTTTCCTGCAAGGCTACATATGTATATTTTTACATTTGTCATATCTTTAGCCATCTCAAAAAAATCATACCAACTTGGTACATTTAGTGTTTCAAGTGATTTTACGAACTCATCTTTCAAATGAGTAGCTTCAGCTACATTATCAATTTTATTTTCGTTTCCTTTTATAAATGCACGAGCACCTTGTAATAATACAAATACTTCAACATCCATATCATCTGCAGCAGCACCACTAAGAATTACACCTGCAGCTATTAATTTATCGAGGCTACCAGAAAAAAGCCCCATACACATTTTTGCCATGATTTAATTTTTTATTTATTAATTATTTTGTTTTAATCGAACAATAAACTGTTAACCGCCACAACCTCCACCAGATGCTTCAGCTTTAGGAGCTTCTTTGTGTCCATCACCTTCGCCTTCTTCAAGTAATTCAGGAAATGCTTTGTTCCATTTTTGCCATCCACCATAAACTAAATTAACATTTTGGTATTTTAATAATTTAAGTGTTGGGCAAGCTAAAGATGCTCTTTTTGATGCTTCAGAATAAATATAAATAGCATCTCTTCTATTGGAAATTTTTGTGGAAAATTCAAGTAAACCTCTTGGAACATTTATAGCTCCTGGAATGTGCCCATTGATATATTCTTCTTTTTCCCGGCAATCAATAATAGTTATTTCACCATTATTTTCAACAATATTTTTTAACTCTTCTACAGTTACTTTAGTGATATTCTTTTGTGCTTCACTTACTTTATGATTAACATTTTCGTAAGTGTTTTCCATTTTTGCACCACATCCAACAATAAAAATAAGTGTTGATATAACAAAAAATATTTTATAAGTTTTCATTCAATTATTGTTTAAGTATTCAATTATTTTGTTTTCCATTCATTATATGCACCATCATAAACTTTGACATTTGGATATTTTAGCAACGACTTCATTGCCAAATAAATAATCCCTGCCCTAGCACTTGTTGCACAATATAAAATAATTTCTTTATCGGCTTTAAGTCCCGCTTCATTGAAAAGATTTTCAATATCTGTAGCTTGTTTTAAAGTTCCCTTTTCTTCAACAATAATATTTTTATATTCAAAGTTTTTTGCATTTGCAATATGACCTTCGTCAAATTCTTTTTGAGCTCTAACATCAACAATAATAACTTTAGGATTATTAAGGTTTGCTTTTACATATGCATAATCAGCAAAAATATTTTTATTTACAGTTGGGGTACATATTGCAGGAGTTTCTTTGGTAACAAATTTTGTAACTTTTTTTCTTGCTGCACGCCATGCTTTCATGTGTCCATCCATGATTTTCACATCTTTAAATCCCAGATAATCCATAATCCAGTACAATCTTCCTGCATTTACATTTTTACCATTATCATAAATAATAATTTTTTTGTCTGCATTAAGACCTTTTTCACCTAATATTTTTGCAATTTCTTCAGGAGTTTTTAATAAACCTTTAATGTCACCTTCTTTACAAAGTGTTAAAACATCAACATTAACTGCATCAATAATATGCACTTTTGCATAATCTGTTGCTTTTCTGGTTGATACAAGAACTACATTATCATCTTTCATTATTTTTGCAGTTTCTTTCGCAGAAATAAGATTACCCTGAGAAAATGTATTTGTTGTAAATAAAAATATTGAGGATAAAAACAATCCTATTAATAATAATTTTTTCATCTTTAATTTATTTTAAAATGTTTATAAACTGTTGTTCTTTTTCACTTTAGTAGATTAACCACCGCAACCACCTGATTCTGTCACTTCTGCATTACCTGAATTAAAATCAGGGTCCCATGAAGAAATTCCGCCAGATAAGTTTTTTACATTAGTAAAACCTAATTCGGTTAATGCTTTAGTTGCCAGAATACCTCTATCACCTTTTTTGCAATAAATAATTATTAGGTCTTCTTTCAATGGTATATATAAAAATTCTTCTTCCCAAAAAGCATCATCATTAATTTTAAATTCAACAATACCCCTTGGCATTAATATTGAACCGGGAATATTACTTTTTTGATACTCCGCAGGTTGACGTACATCCAGCAATAGAAATTCTTCTTGATTCTCGATTTTCATATTTAATTCATCAACTGTAATTTCTTCAATGTATGGCTTTGTATCTGCTGCTAATTCTTCACCATTTTCATAAATATTTGAACACGCAGAAATCAAAAGGATTAGAAAAAAAGCTGATAAGCATTTATATAATTTTATTTTAAGCATATTTTTAAGTATTTTTTTTAATTAAAATGCACTAAATCTTCCGGTTTTTTCATTCCACTTTACAAACATGTACCATATCAGAATAATGAACAAAACAAGACCAACAGCTCCTGTATAGCCCAAATAATCAGGTAAATAATTCTTGAAATTAAAATTTTGTGGAATTACTTTTACAATAGGAGGAACAATATAAAGTTTTGAGATAGGAGAAATTAATAAAAATCCAAGAGCCGAAGCCCAGAGTTTTACCTGTCCTTCACCAACTCTCCATAGTGTACCAACAGCACAGCCTCCTGCAACTGTCATACCTAATCCGAAAATGAATCCGCCAATTGCAGCTCTAAAGAAAAAATGAGGAAATACCCAAGTCATTTCTCTTGCTCTAACAGCTAAATCACCAGCTCCAATACCGAAATATTTAATAGCTGTAAATCCAAATACGCTAATTACAAGACCCGCCATAACTCCAACAGAGCCACTAGCTTCGCCAGTCATAAAAGGATCGCGAAAAGCTTTTACAATACAAAATCTCGAACGTTGACTGATTAGACCCATAAACATTCCTATAATTATGAACCATGCCATAATTTTATTACCACCTGAATATTTATAGGCAATAATAAAAGTAATTATCAGTACTATCCATCCTAAATATATTTGCCAGTTACCACTTTTCCCTGTTCCTGATAGAAAATTATAACTTTTTCCACTACTGAATTTAGGGAATTTTTCCATTTCCCACATAAGATATCTTAATGCAAGAATGACCCCAATAAACATTCCAATAGTAAAAATTATTGCACCACCTGAAAGTGCTGGTACACCACTATAAAATGATCCAATTGAACAGCCTATACCAAAAGTTGCACCAATTGCCATTAGTCCGCCTCCAATAAATCCTTTAATTAATTCTCCTTTTGGAGGAATCCTTAAAGCAAATTCCTTTGATAATAGAGCACCAATAAATGACCCAATTACCAGGAAAACACATAACATACCATAAAAACTTGTGCTAGTAGCAGTTGCGTTTTCAAGACCAAAAATTCCGATTAGTTTATAAACATTTTCACCCCAATTATTAATTCCACCACTTGCACCCCAAGGGCTTTTAATAGCAAAAAGTAAAATATTCAAAATTCCGAGAACAATTGCTCCAACCCATACAGGCCAGTGTTTGGCAAAAAACGTTTTGTATAAGTTGCCCAAAACGCCGGGCTCTTTATTTTTCTCCGACATTTTTTCCTCCTATTTTTTCTTAATTAAAAAACGAAAAATTCCACCTTCTAATTCTCCTTCTTCAATTATTTCATTTCCTGATTTTTCACACCAGCGAGGTAAATCAGATTTAGTACCGGGATCTGTTCCTAACATTTCCAGAATTTCTTCTGATTTCAGTCCTTTCATAGCTTTTGCTAATTTCATCATTGGCATAGGACATGAAAGCCCTTTACAGTCTAGTGTTTGGTCAATTTTGTTTTCCATAATTAATTATATATTTGTTTTATTAATAATTTTCGAAGCAAAATTTGTCATTTATTTTTTGCTATCTCAAAATTCTATAATGATATTATTCACTAATGAAACTGAAAAAGAACAATTTTTTTATTGATTTGAATCATATATTTTAATGTTTTGTTGTATGTTTGCATCATAAATAAAATCTTCTTTTATGGAAAATTGCTTGTATGAAAACAGTTGCACAATTAGTCAATTGCATTTACCTTCTTCTAATAGAAAGAAACAAAATTATTTTCAACACCTATCCCCGGCAGAAAAAAAACTAATTGAGGATAATCAAGTTGAAGTTTTTTTTAAAAAAGGGGAAAATTTAGCAAAGCAGGGATCTTTTTCTTCATATATGCTGTTTTTAACAAAGGGCCTTGTAAAAACTTTTGTTGAGAATCAACATGAAAAACTTATTCTAAAAATAATTCCCGAAAATAATTTTATCGGATTACCAATATTATTTGAAGAAAACAACGTGTTCCCATACTCTGTAACTGCATATATAGATTCAACTGCAAAATTAATCGACATTAATATTTTCAAGAAAATCATTAAAGAAAATAACAAATTCTCATATGAAATTATTAAATTGTTAAGTTTAAATACAGTACTCTTATATGGCAGGTTTTTTTGTTTCGAAAAAAAACAATCTTATGGAAGATTAGCTGATATACTTCTTTGCATTTCCAATAACATATACAAAAACTCAGAGTTTGAATTAACTTTATCACGTAAAGAACTTGGTGAACTTGCAGGAATGTCATATGAAAGTGTTATTCGAATATTAAAAAAATTTAAAGAAGACAATCTGATTGAGGAACAAAACAATCATATTAAAATCATTAATAAAGAGAAATTGGCTCAAATAAGTCAACTCGGTTAGCATTTCAACAAACTGCCAACTTAATCTATTCCAGTAATATTACGATAAGATTTTATTAAAATCTCACATTATAATCATGTATTATTATGATTTGCATCAATATTTTATTGAGGCATCTCATGATTTTATAAAACCAAGAACGTATTTATAAATATAGGTTTAAATTAATATGATTTTATTTTTGTTTTTTAATTTTTTAACAAATAATTATTATTAACCCTAAACAAAAAAAATCACTATTTATGAAAATTTTATCAAAAATTTTATGGGCATTACTTTTATTGCCAGCATTGTTTCTAACCAGCTGTTCGGATAAAGAAGTTATTAATGATCCTGTTGCACAAGACAGATTCGACATTCTGAAAACTTATTTGATCGATAACAACATGGATTTATCGGTTATTTTAACTGATTGGATTACAACAGCAGAAAATGTTTATACCATTATGACAGACGCTGATGCTACTAACGATTATTACATTATTGATATTCGTTCAGAAGATGATTATAATAATGGTCATATTGAATGGGCAGTAAACGCTACATTAGGCGGTATTCTCAGTGCTGCACAAAATGCAGATGGGAAACCAATAATAATTGCTTGTTATTCTGGACAGGGTGCAGGTCATGCTGTAACTGCTCTTCGCTTGAGCGGATTTGAAGATGCAAAAGTTTTAAAATGGGGAATGAGCAGTTGGAATGAAGCTACTGCTGGTTCGTGGTTAAACAATACTGGAGATGCAGCAATTGGAAATGCAAGTTGGGAAGCTCCTCCGGGAAATCTTCAGGCTAACACAGCACACGATGCACCTGTTATTGAATATCTTGAAGAAGACCCAGCAGTTATTCTTAGCGAGCAAGTTGCAAAAATGCTTGAAGGTGGATTTTCAGGTATTACTAACGAAAGCGTTCTTGGTACTCCTGCAAATTATTTTATCAATAATTTTTGGGCAATTGGAGATATCGAACATTATGGACACATTAGTTCAGCTTATCAGGTAAAACCTCTTACTCTGGCAGATGGTGAATATGCTTATCTTGACCCTGAAGGAAAGGTTGTTACTTATTGCTGGACAGGACAAACTTCTTCAATAGTGACTGCTTACTTAACAGTTCTCGGTTATGAGGCTTATAGTTTAATGTTTGGTACCAATGGGATGATTTACTCAACTCTTGAGTCTCATAAATACTCCACATCACAAATAATGGGATATCCATTAGCACAATAATAATAATTTTTATTTTAATTTAATTTTATTTATCATGAGAAAATATTTAATATTACTAATATTGTTAAGTTTTCTTGCACCTGCTGCTTCAATGGCACAAGGATGTATGGAATCAACATCCGACGAAGGTGTAAGTGTTGTTGGATACGTTCAGCCACAATGGACTTTTGATGAAGCAAGTGGGGATAATGAAAATACATTTCATTTCGACAGAGCAAGAATAGGGTTTATAGGCTCTATCCCTTATGATTTCAGCTATTATGTTATGGCTGAACTTAGCCCAACTAAAAATGGACCTTATCTTTTAGACGCTTTTATTACATGGAAGAGACTTGGTCCTTATGCAAATATTACTTTTGGTCAGTTTAAATCACCTTTTGGACTTGAACTTTCAACTCCGTGTCAGTCGTTACATACAATTAACAGATCACTTGCTGTAAGTGAACTTGCAAGTCCGTTTCGCGATCTTGGTGTTATGATTTATGGTGGTACTAGTTTTGGTTTACGAGATTCTGATTTCCTAAGCTGGAAACTTGCTTTCACAAACGGAAAAGGAATGAATAATCTTGATAACAATAAATTTAAAGATATTGTTGCCCGTGTTATTGTTACTCCTTGGGATTTTCTAAATATTGGTGGTAGTTATAAATATGGTAAAGCACTTAATTCCGGTCAGGAAAATAAACTTATCCGTTTTGGTGGTGATATTTCTGTTGAGAAATATAATTTCCTTTTTCAGGCTGAGTATATCGGAGGAACTGATGATGGTTTTAAAATGAACTACCCCGCCGCAGAGCAGCGGGGTATCGCTAAGGAATAAGTTTATGAATTCGCCGCAGAGCGGCGGGGAACTAACCCCGTAGCGATTAGAAGGTGGCGGATGTGGTCAAGACCCAACAATTGTTCCTTTTGATGGTAAAATAAATAAACAAGGATTCTTTGTTATGCTTTTATATAAAACTCCTTGGGAACTTCAACCTGTTTTTAAATACGGAAATTACGATTCTGATTCCGATTTACCAAATACTATGAAAAACACTTATACTTACGGAATAAACTACTTTTTCAATGATTGGACAAGACTGCAAATAAATTATGTGTATAATGATTTTATTGGAATTAATATTCCTAATAATTTATTTATGGTTCAGCTTCAGGCAAAATTTTAATACTATAATTTTACTTATATAAAAAAGGTCTGAGTTTTCAGACCTTTTTTATTTGTGTTTTTTATAATATTTATCAAAAACTTCGTTTACGTTTTACTACTCTTTCTGACTTCGAAATAAAATAAAAAGAAACTACAATAAGCAAAATATAAACAGGATGTTCACTTGTCAAACCATGCTGATGCGAAAGAAGTAGAAGTTTATAAATACTTGCGATGAGAACTAAAGAAAATCCAAAAATGTAGAATCTCAATCTTTGAAAAATTAATATTAATATTGAAAAAACAAAATATAGTACTGCAAAGAAAATCCTTAAAACCCAAAACCATATTTCATCATCAGAACCGGGATTCATCCAAAACTCATTAAAAAAAGGTAATAAAAACACTATAACTCCCAAACGTAATATCCAGGATGAAAAGAAAGTTATTATTTGTTCTGCACGCATAATTTAAAATTTTCGAAAACCGATAATTTCTCTCACTTCTTTAATTGTTTTAGAGGCACTTTCGCGGGCTTTTTCTGCACCCATTGCTGCAACCTTTTTCAAGTAATCGTTATCTTTTGACAATTCTAGAATTCTTTCCCGCAAAGGTGCATTAAAATTAATTATATCTTCTGTCAGTTGTTTTTTTAAATCGCCGTAACGTATTTCACATTTATTATAAAGATTATCGAAATGAGCAACTGTATCCTTAGTTGAAACTACTTTCATCAAAGAAAAAAGATTTTCAATAACATCGGGCTTTGTTTGATTCATTTTTGTTGGTCCGCTATCGGTAACAGCTTTCATAACTTTTTTGCGAATAACTTTCGGATCATCAGCAAGAAATACAGCATTTCCCTGACCTTCGGATTTTCCCATTTTTCCGCTTCCGTCAAGACCTGGTATTTTTATCAGCTCACTTCCAAAATTATATGCTACAGGAATTGGGAAAAATTCGGTTTCATACATTCTGTTAAATCGTTTGGCAAATGTTTTCATCATCTCCAAATTTTGCTCCTGGTCTTTCCCTACCGGTACTTTTGCAGCTTTATGAATTATTACATCGGCAGCCATCAAAGTAGGATAGGTAAGTAATCCTGAGTTTATATTATTAGGGTGCTTTCTTACTTTTTCTTTAAAAGAAGTACATCTTT